>Ga0102899_1000009_pt1 | contig 143248 bp, 139 predicted proteins | sample Colrivmeta1555B3_FD_78455 | JGI IMG/M metagenome (GOLD analysis project Ga0102899, IMG submission 78455) | Estuarine microbial communities from the Columbia River estuary - metaG 1555B-3 | ecosystem: Environmental > Aquatic > Marine > Intertidal zone > Estuary | place: USA: Columbia River... | reverse complement strand
GGTTCTACGCGCACCCTTTTGCGGTCCCAGAAGCGGTCCCAAAAATGGTCCCGCAAGAGCCAATACCCTAAGTTTCCTTAGGTTTCTTCAGCTTATCTGAGGGGAAATGGTGCCCAGGAGAGGACTCGAACCTCCACGACCGTTAAGTCACTGGTACCTGAAACCAGCGCGTCTACCAATTCCGCCACCTGGGCAGGTGTCGTGAGAGCGGCGTTTAAGGGCGCTTCACGAGACTGTCAACGCGATTCCTTGCCGGTCAATGCATTGTCTGCGCGGGCGGGGGAAATGCGCCTTGTCTGGCAGGGGCGCGAGGGGTAAACCCGAAGCCATATTGAACGTGAGGCGACTATGTCCAAGCTTGTTACCATCTTCGGCGGATCCGGTTTTGTTGGGCGCTATATCGCGCGGCGCATGGCGAAAGAGGGCTGGCGCGTGCGCGTTGCCGTTCGCAATCCGAACGAGGCGCTTCATGTGAAACCTTACGGCGTGGTCGGGCAGGTCGAGCCTGTGTTCTGCAATATCCGCGATGACGCTTCGGTGGCGGCGGCGATGCAGGGCGCAGATGCGGCGGTCAACTGCGTTGGCACCTTCAGCAAGGGTGGGCGCAACAATTTCTCGGCCGTTCAGGCCGAAGGCGCGACCCGCATTGCCCGGATCGCGGCCGAACAGGGCGTTGGGCAACTGGTCCACATCTCGTCGATCGGTGCCAATGCCGAGGCCGAGAGCGACTACAGCAAGACCAAAGCCGCAGGCGAAGCCGGCATTCTGGCGCATTTCCCGAAGGCGATGATCCTGCGCCCGTCGGTGATCTTTGGCATCGAGGACAACTTCTTCAACCGCTTCGCCACCATGGCGATCTGGAGCGGTCCGGTCCTGCCGATCGTCGGCGCCGACACGAAATTCCAGCCGGTCTATATCGACGATGTGGCGCAGGCTGCGGTCGCCGGAGTGCTCGGCAAGGCCAAACCGGGAGTCTACGAGCTTGGCGGCCCCGATGTCCTTTCCTTCCGCGAGATGATGACCGTGATGCTCGGCGTGATCCGCCGCCGCCGCCTGATCGTCAACCTGCCGTGGTTTGCGGCGCGGGCGCTGGCCTTCGGGCTTGGTATCGCCAACTTCCTCACGCTCGGGATCATCCCCGCACTGATCACGGCCGACCAGATCAAGGATCTGAGGGTCGACAACGTGGCGCATGAGGGCGTTCCGGGCCTCAAGGAATTGGGTATCGAACCGCGTGCGATTGGCGCTGTTCTGCCCGATTATCTCTGGCGGTTCCGCCCGTCGGGCCAGTATTCCGAGATCAAGGCCTCGGCCAAGAACCTCAAGGCCTGATAGCCGGACATAGGGGCGATCACGATGGACAACAGCACCCTGATCGCCGCCCTTCTCGGGCTGATCGAAGGCCTGACCGAATTCATTCCGGTCTCATCGACCGGTCACCTGCTGCTGGCTGGCCATTTCCTTGGTTTCGAGAGCGCGGGCAAGACCTTCGAGGTGGTGATCCAGCTTGGGGCCGTGCTGGCGATCCTGTCGATCTATGCTGGCAAGCTGATCGGCGTCTTGCGCGATGCACCATCTGATCCCGCGGCGCGGCGGTTTATCGCCTCTGTTCTGATCGCTTTTGCGCCCGCCGTGGTGATCGGCGTTCTGGCGCATGATTTCATCAAGGATGTGCTGTTCGAGACGCCGATGCTCATCGCGATCATGCTGGTGCTTGGCGGTGTGGTTCTGCTGGTTGTCGACCGTATCGCCCCCGCGCCGCATCACGACGATGCAATGCGCCTGCCGGTCAAGACATCGCTCGCCATCGGCTTTATCCAATGCCTCGCCATGATCCCCGGAGTGAGCCGTTCGGGCGCGACTATCGTTGGTGCGATGATGCTCGGCGCCTCCAAGCGGGCGGCGGCGGAGTTCTCGTTTTTCCTGTCGATGCCGACGATGGCCGGGGCCTTCGCTTATGATCTCTACAAGAACCGCGATGTCCTCGATGCCAGTGCCATGGGCGAGATCGCGGTGGGCTTTGTCGTCGCTTTCACTGCTGCCGTGCTCGTCGTGAAATGGCTCCTCGGTTACGTCAGCCGCAATGGATACGCGCTGTTTGGCTGGTGGCGAATCATCGTGGGGAGCGCCGCGATTTTGGGGCTTTGGCTTGCGTAGGTGATATATAGGTAAGTAATGGTTACATATATATAGCGATGAATCGCTACCTGCGACAAAAGAGATGATATTTTCTGGCATTTAGGTCAGTAAGACTGACTTTTCATTTTCCAAGGTCCATCATATTCAGGCGCTCCGAGGAATGCGGAGGCTTGCAGATGGCAACTCAGAAGATGCTCAAGTTTGTGACGGTGGATCGGGATATGCCCGCCAAGCGGACAGCCGATGATCGCCGCAAGGATTTCGACGAGATCTATGCCGACTACGCGCGCGAGAAGGCTGCCGAACAGGCCAGCCGCTGTAGCCAATGTGGCGTGCCCTACTGTCAGGCGCATTGCCCCCTGCACAACAACATCCCCGACTGGCTCCGCCTGACGGCCGAGGGCCGTCTGCAAGAGGCCTATGAGATCAGCCAGGCCACGAATACCTTCCCCGAGATCTGCGGCCGCATCTGCCCGCAGGATCGCCTTTGCGAAGGCAACTGCGTGATCGAGCAATCCGGCCATGGCACCGTGACCATCGGCTCGGTCGAGCGCTATCTGACCGACACGGCTTGGGCCGAGGGCTGGGTCAAGCCGATTACGCCGCGCACCGAGCGCACCGAAAGCGTTGGCATCATCGGCGCCGGCCCCGCCGGCCTTGCTGCCGCCGATGCGCTGCGCCGCGAGGGCGTTCAGGTCACGGTCTATGACCGGTATGACCGCGCGGGCGGCCTCCTGACCTATGGCATTCCGGGCTTCAAGCTCGAGAAAGATACGGTCATGGCCCGTATCGATCAGCTTGCCAAAGGTGGGGTCGAGTTTGTCCTGAACTGTGCCGTTGGCGAGGATCTGACCTTTGACGCGATCCGCGGCAAGCATGACGCCGTGCTCATCGCCACTGGCGTCTACAAGACCCGCGAATTGGAAGGTGAGGGTGCTGGTGCCGCCGGCATCGTTCGCGCGATCGACTATCTCACCGCCTCCAACCGCAAGAGCTTTGGCGACGAAGTGGCCGAATACGATAGCGGCGAACTGAATGCCGAGGGCAAGAGCGTTGTCGTCATTGGCGGCGGCGATACGGCGATGGACTGTGTCCGCACCGCGATCCGTCAAGGGGCGACCAGCGTTAAATGCCTCTACCGCCGCGACCGCGCCAATATGCCCGGCTCGCAGCGTGAGGTCGCCAATGCCGAGGAAGAGGGTGTCGAATTCGTCTGGCTCTCCGCCCCCGTCGGCTTCGAAGGCGATCCGGTGAGCGGCGTGAAGGTGCAAAAGATGCGCCTTGGTGCGCCCGATGCGACTGGTCGCCAAAGCCCCGAGGTGATCGAAGGCTCCGACTATGTCGAGAGGGCCGATCTCGTCATCAAGGCGCTGGGCTTCGAGCCGGAAGACCTGGCCAAGCTTTGGGGTGTCGAGGGCCTCGACGTGACCCGCTGGGGCACCGTCCGCGCCGTGGCCGCGACCGGCCAGACCAGCCTCGATGGTGTTTTTGCGGCGGGCGATATCGTCCGCGGCGCCTCGCTCGTCGTCTGGGCGATCCGCGATGGCCGCGACGCCGCAACAGCGATCCTTGGCTATCTCGCGCAAACCGCGAGCGTTGCCGCCGAATAACCCGGGCCGCCCGAGGGGGCGACCTTCACGACCGACGGGCAAACGCCCGAAACAAGGAGATCACCATGACCATCTATGATCAGGCCTGGGTTGAAGCCGAAGAGTGCAAGCGCAAATGGATGAACGAGAACGGCCTCTGGCGCGAAGAGGACGAGCACTCGTCCTGCGGCGTGGGCCTTGTTGTCTCGATCGACGGCAAAGCCTCGCGTGGGGTTGTCGAAAAGGGCATCGCCGCGCTGAAGGCGGTTTGGCACCGTGGCGCGGTTGATGCCGATGGCAAGACGGGCGACGGCGCGGGCATTCACGTCCAGATCCCGGTTCCATTCTTTTACGACCAAGTCCGCCGCACCGGCCACGAGCCGGATGCGAAGAAGCTGATCGCCGTTGGTCAGGTCTTCCTGCCGCGCACCGATTTCGGCGCGCAAGAACGCTGCCGGACGATCGTCGAATCCGAAGTCCTGCGGATGGGCCACTATATCTATGGCTGGCGCCACGTTCCGGTGAGCACCGATTGCCTTGGCGAAAAGGCAAACGCGACCCGCCCCGAAATCGAGCAGATCCTGATCCGTTGTGAAAAGGACATCGACGCCGACCAGTTCGAGCGCGAGCTCTACATCATCCGCCGCCGGATCGAGAAAGCCGCCATCGCGGCGCAGATCACCAGCCTCTACTTCTGCTCGCTGAGCTGCCGGTCGATCATCTACAAGGGGATGATGTTGGCCGAACAGGTGGCCGAGTTTTATCCCGATCTTCTTGATCCGCGTTTCGAAAGCGCCTTCGCGATTTATCACCAGCGCTATTCGACCAACACCTTCCCGCAATGGGCGCTGGCGCAGCCTTTCCGGATGCTGGCCCACAACGGCGAGATCAACACGCTCAAGGGCAACGTCAACTGGATGCGGAGCCACGAGATCCGCATGGCCTCGAGCACCTTTGGCGAGATGGCCGAGGACATCAAACCGATCATTCCCGCCGGCACCTCCGACTCAGGCGCGCTGGATACCGTGTTCGAGGTGCTCGTCCGCGCGGGCCGCTCGGCGCCGATGGCGAAAACGATGATGGTCCCCGAGGCGTGGTCCAAGCAGGCGGTCGAGATGCCGCAGGCTTGGCAGGATATGTATTCCTATTGCAACGCCGTGATGGAGCCGTGGGACGGCCCTGCCGCCCTTGCCATGACCGATGGTCGCTGGGTCTGTGGCGGGCTTGACCGCAACGGCCTGCGCCCGATGCGCTATGTGGTGACTGGCGAAGGCCTGCTGATCGCGGGCTCCGAGGCGGGCATGGTTCCGGTGAATGAAGCCACCGTGATCGAAAAAGGCGCGCTTGGCCCCGGCCAGATGATCGCCGTCGATATGAAAGATGGTCGCCTCTACCGCGACACCGAGATCAAGAACAAACTTGCCGCTGCCCAGCCCTTTGGCGATTGGGTCGAGAAGGTTGTCGATCTCAATGCGCTCATGCGCGATGTGCCGGAGAAGGCGCTTTTTGCGGCCGGTGAACTGCGCAAACGCCAGATCGCGGCGGGCTATAGCATCGAAGAGCTTGAACAAGTGCTCGCGCCGATGGCCGAAGACGGCAAGGAAATGATCGCCTCGATGGGCGACGATACCCCGCCTGCGGTTCTGTCGGGCCAGTATCGCCCGCTGAGCCACTTCTTCCGGCAAAACTTCAGCCAGGTCACCAACCCGCCGATCGACTCGCTTCGTGAGAGCCGGGTGATGAGCCTCAAGACCCGCTTCGGCAACCTCAAGAACGTGCTCGACGAGGATTCGAGCCAGACCGAAATCCTCGTTCTGGAAAGCCCGTTCATCGCCAACGCCGAGTTTGACGAGATGGTGCGCCAGTTTGGCTCGCTGGTCACGGTCATCGACTGCACCATCGAGGCGGGCCACGATCAGGAGGCCTTGCATCAGGGGCTCGAGCGTATTCGCGCCGAAGCCGAGGATGCCGTGCGTTCGGGGGCAGGCCATCTTGTCCTGACCGACGAGAAGCAGGGCGAGGGCAAGATCGGAATGCCGATGATCCTTGCCACGAGCGCGGTGCATAGCTGGCTTACCCGTAAGGGCCTGCGGACCTTTACCTCGCTCAACGTGCGTTCGGCCGAGTGCATCGACCCGCATTATTTCGCCGTGCTGATCGGCTGTGGCGCGACGACGGTGAACGCCTATCTCGCGCAGGATTCGATTGCCGACCGCATCAACCGCGGCCTGATCGACGGATCGCTGACTGATGCCGTCCGCCGCTATCGCGATGCCATCGACGCGGGCCTTCTCAAGATCATGTCGAAGATGGGAATCTCGGTTCTGTCGTCCTATCGTGGCGGCCTGAATTTCGAGGCCGTGGGCCTCAGCCGTGCGATGGTGGCGGAATACTTCCCCGGAATGCAGTCGCGCATCTCTGGGATCGGCCTGCACGGCATCCAGCGCAAGCTCGAGCAGATCCACGCCAAGGGCTGGCTCGGCCAGCAGGACGTTCTTCCCATCGGCGGCTTTTACAAGGCGCGCCGCACGGGCGAAAAGCACGCTTGGGAAGCGCAGACCATGCACCTTCTGCAATCGGCTTGTGATCGCGCCTCGTTCGAGCTTTGGAAACAGTATTCCAAGGCGATGCAGAACAACCCGCCGATCCACCTTCGCGATCTTCTGGCGATCAAGCCCTTGGGCAATGCCGTGCCGCTCGAAGAGGTGGAAAGCATCACCTCGATCCGCAAGCGGTTTGTCACGCCCGGCATGAGCCTCGGCGCGCTGTCGCCCGAGGCGCACATGACCCTCAACATCGCGATGAACCGCATCGGCGCCAAGTCCGACAGCGGCGAAGGCGGCGAGGATCCGGCGCACGCGCATCCGTTGCCCAATGGCGATAATCCCTGCGCCAAGATCAAGCAGGTCGCCTCGGGCCGGTTCGGCGTGACCGCCGAATACCTCAACGCTTGTGAAGAGCTTGAGATCAAGGTCGCCCAAGGGGCCAAGCCCGGTGAGGGCGGCCAGCTTCCGGGGATGAAGGTTACCGAGTTGATCGCGCGTCTGCGGCATTCGACCAAGGGCGTGACCCTGATCTCGCCGCCGCCGCATCACGATATCTATTCGATCGAAGACCTCGCGCAGCTGATCTACGATCTCAAGCAGATCAACCCGCGCTGCAAGGTGACGGTCAAGCTTGTCGCCTCGTCGGGCGTCGGCACGATTGCCGCCGGCGTTGCCAAGGCCAAGGCCGACACGATCCTGATCTCGGGCCATAACGGCGGCACCGGCGCTTCGCCCGCGACCTCGATCAAATACGCGGGCCTCCCGTGGGAGATGGGCCTCACCGAGGCGCATCAGGTTCTGGCAATGAACAACCTTCGGGGCCGTGTGACCCTTCGCACCGATGGCGGCCTGCGGACCGGGCGCGATATCGTCATGGCAGCGATGATGGGTGCCGAGGAATATGGCATTGGCACCGCCGCGCTGATTGCCATGGGCTGCATCATGGTGCGCCAGTGCCAGTCCAACACCTGCCCCGTGGGTGTCTGCACGCAAGACGAACGTCTGCGCGCCAAGTTCACCGGATCGGCCGACAAGGTTGTCAACCTCATCACCTTCTACGCCACCGAGGTTCGCGAAATCCTCGCCTCGATCGGGGCACGGTCGCTCGACGAGGTCATTGGCCGCGCCGACCTTCTCACACAGGTCAGCCGTGGTTCGGCCCACTTGGACGATCTCGATCTCAACCCGCTCCTCATCACTGTCGATGGGGCCGACAAGATCAAGTACGACCGCAACAAACCGCGCAACGAGGTTCCCGATACGCTCGACGCCGAGATCGTCAAGGATGCGGCGCGCTTCCTCAACGATGGCGAGAAGATGCAGCTTGAATATGCGGTGCAAAACACGCTCCGCACCATCGGCACGCGGACCTCGAGCCATATCGTCAAGAAATTCGGAATGCGTAATGCGCTCCAGCCCGATCACCTGACGGTCAAGCTGCGTGGCTCGGCGGGCCAGTCGCTGGGTGCCTTCGCCGCGCCGGGCCTCAAGATCGAGGTGGCGGGAGATGCCAACGATTATGTTGGCAAAGGCCTTTCCGGCGGCACCATCGTCGTGCGCCCGCAGATGTCGAGCCCGCTTGTGGCCGCCGACAACACGATCATCGGCAATACCGTGCTCTATGGCGCGACCGACGGTTATCTTTTCGCCGCGGGCCGTGCGGGCGAGCGCTTTGCCGTCCGCAACTCGGGTGCGAAGGTGGTGGTCGAAGGCTGTGGTTCGAACGGCTGCGAATATACGACCGGCGGCGTTGCCGTGATCCTCGGCCAGATCGGCGCCAACTTTGGCGCGGGCATGACCGGTGGCATGGCCTATGTTTATGATCCCGACGGCACCTGCGCACCGCTCATCAATATGGAAAGCCTCGTGACCTGCGCGGTGACGGTCGATCACTGGCACGATCAGCTTTATGCCCTGATCGAACGCCACGCCAAGGAAACCGGAAGCCGCAAGGCCGCCGATATCCTTCAGCACTGGGAGAGCGAGCGCGGCAACTTCATCCAGATCTGCCCCAAAGAGATGCTGGTGCACCTGCCGCATCCTCTGGCGATCGAGGAAAAGGCGATGCCGGCCGAATAGGCGGCGTGATCAAGGAAATTAGCGGCGGCACTTCGGGGCCGCCGTTTGCTTTTCTTGAATGGGGTTTGCGGCTTGAGGGCGAAGCACTATAGAGGCGCGCATGGCCACCGATCCCAAACCCGCTCGCAAGAGAAAACCAGCCTCGAAGAAGGCGAAGAAACCTGTGCCCAAGCCGGTCTGGTATCGCCGTATCGACTGGCGCGGGCAGGTCTTGCCTTGGGCGAAGCGGGGTGCGCTTGGCATTCTGGGCTTTGTCGCCTTCATGGTTGTGGTCTTCGCGATCCTCAATCCGGTGCGGACCCCCTATATGCTGGCCGAACGCATCCGCCTCGGCGCAATCGAACACGACTGGATGGCTATAGAAAATATCGCGCCCGCGGCTGCCCGTTCGGTGGTGGCGGCGGAAGACGCGAATTTCTGCCTGCACTGGGGGCTCGACGTGGCCGAGATCCGCAAGGCGCTCGATCAGGGCAAGCGGCGTGGCGCTTCGACGATCAGCCAGCAGACGGTCAAGAACGTCTATCTTTGGCAGGGCCGCAGCTGGACCCGCAAGGCGGCCGAGGCGCTTCTCACGCCATTGGTCGAGGCGGTCTGGACCAAGCGGCGCATACTCGAGGTCTATCTCAACGTGGTCGAGTTTGGCGAAGGTGTCTTTGGCATCGAGGCCGCCGCTCGGCATTATTTCGGCGTTTCATCGGCCGACCTTTCACCCACGCAGGCCGCCCGCCTTGCCGCGATCCTGCCGGACCCCAAAAACCGGTCCGCCTCGAACCCGTCGAGCTTTGTCCGCTCACAGGCCAGCAAGATCCTCGACGGCGCCGCCACGATCGAAGCAGATGGCCGCGCCGCCTGCTTTGAAATTGCGGCAGAGGATTGATCCGCGCCTGCCCATGCGGCATTGAGGACTAACCCCACAGGCTGATTTGCAATGAACCGACTGTATCATTATCCCCTTTCCCCGTTTTCCCGCAAAGTGCGGCTTTGCCTTGCCGAGAAGAAGATCGAGGTCGAGCTGGTCGAGGAACGGTATTGGGAGCAGTCGCCCGAATTTCTTCGCCGCAATCCGGCGGGCATGATCCCGGTTCTCAAGCACGGCAGTCTGATGATGTCGGAGAGTCAGGCGATCTGTGAATACCTCGAGGAAACCCACCCGACCCCTCCCCTGATGCCGCGCGACCCCGAAGGGCGCTATGAGGTGCGGCGGCTGGTGGCCTGGTTTGATGGCAAGTTCAACGAAGAGGTCACGACCAAGCTTCTTGGCGAGCGGGTGTTCCGCAAGATCAAGGGCAACGGCTATCCCGACAGCGCCAACGTCAAGGCGGGCGCCAAGGCGATCAAGTTCCACCTCGACTATATGGCGTGGATTCTCGACAAGCGGCGCTGGCTAGCTGGCAACGAGATGACGCTGGCCGATTTCGCCGCCGCTGCGCACCTCTCGTGCCTCGATTATATCTCGGACGTCGACTGGAACCGTTCCGAGGTGGTCAAGGACTGGTACGCCAAGATCAAGTCGCGCCCCGCGTTCCGTTCGATCCTTGCCGATCAGATCTCCGGCCTCCGCCCGCCGGCGCATTATGCCGATCTGGATTTCTGATCCGCTCCGGCCCTCGGGGCTGATCCGGTGAAAGAGGCGATCCGCGCCTTTGCTCTCGAGGCCGGCTTTTCCGCGATGGGGGTCTGTCGGCCAGATGCGATCCCCGAAGCGAAAGAGCGCTTGGCGAGGTTTGTTGCCGAAGGACGGCACGGGCAGATGGGCTGGATGGCCGAGCGGTTGAACTGGCGCGGCGATCCGGCGGCGCTTTGGCCCGAGGCGCGGTCGGTCATCATGTTGGCCGAGGCCTATACGCCCGACCAAGACCCGATGGAGATCGTCGGTCGGCCCGACCGGGGGGCGATTTCCGTCTATGCGCGCAACCGTGATTACCACGATATCGTCAAGAAGCGGCTCAAGACGGTGGGGCGTTGGTTGATCGAGCAGGCGCCGGGGGCGCAGATCAAGGTCTTCGTCGATACCGCCCCGGTGATGGAAAAGCCGCTGGGGCAGGCGGCAGGCCTTGGCTGGCAGGGCAAGCATACCAACCTTCTGGGGCGCGAGCTTGGCAGCTGGTTCTTCCTCGGCGCGATCTTCACGACCCTCGAACTAGAGCCTGACAAGGCCGAAATCAGCCATTGTGGCACTTGCACCTCCTGCCTTGATGCCTGCCCGACCAATGCCTTCCCCGCGCCCTATCAGATCGACGCGCGGCGCTGCATTTCCTATCTGACCATCGAACACCACGGCCCCGTGGATCCCGCCTTGCGGCCACTACTCGGCAACCGGATCTACGGCTGCGACGATTGCCTCGCCGCCTGCCCGTGGAACAAGTTTGCCGTTGCCGCGCGCGAGATTCGTTATGCCGCGCGGGAAGAGCTGCTCGAGCCGCACCTTTCCGATCTTGCGCGGCTGGATGATGCGGGTTTCAGGGCCTTGTTCTCGGGCAGCCCGATCAAGCGGATCGGGCGCAACCGGTTTGTGAGGAATGTCCTCTACGCAATCGGGAATAGTGGCGATCTGGCCTTTCTAGAGACTGTTTTGTCGCTTCGCAGCGATCCTGACCCGGCGGTTTCCAATGCTGCAGAATGGGCGGCAATCCGCTTGCAATCCGCTAAGGGCACTGACGGGGCGTGAAGCCGTGCTAGACTGGCCTTCCAATGATGGAGGAAAGCCATGGAGCGTCACATCATCGACAAGCCGCACGATTACGACAGCGGCGACCGCGTTAAACAGTTCGTCGGCATCGCCCGCCGCGAGGCAAGGGCGGAACATGAGAACCCGTGGTTTCAGAAGGCCCACGCGCCGCGGACTGGCAAGGTCGTGAAGGAATATCTGCGAATCGAGCGTGGCCAAACCGCCTGATCGCGCTTTTCCTTGCCGCGCCAAGGCCCTAGGGTGTCCGAAACCCCGGAGACCCCATGCATCCCCTTCGCGGCATCCTTCTGAAAGTTGCCTCTGTCTGCGTTTTCGTGGGCATGGCCAGCCTCATCAAGGCGACCGCCGGTCATGTGCCGCCGGGTGAGGCCGTGTTCTTCCGGTCTTTCTTTGCCATTCCGGTCATCGTGATCTGGCTGGCGATGCGGCGCGAATTGCACCTCGGGGTTCGGACGAGCAATCCTTTGGGCCATTTCTGGCGCGGCCTCATCGGGACGACCTCGATGGGCCTTGGCTTTGCCGGCCTTGGCCTTTTGCCGCTGCCCGAGGTCACCGCGATCGGCTATGCCTCGCCGCTTCTCGTCGTCATTTTCGCGGCGATGTTTCTCAACGAAAAGGTGGGTGTCTACCGCCTTGGTGCTGTCGCGTTGGGAATGGCGGGGGTCTTGATCGTCCTGTCGCCGCGCCTGACGGTCGGCACGACAGGTGCCGATGCCCGCGAGGCGCTTGGGGCGATGGTCGTCCTCGGTGCGGCGTTCTTTGCGTCGCTGGCTCAGGTCTTTGTGCGCAAACTGGTCGCCACCGAAAGCACGGCAACGATCGTGTTCTGGTTTTCGGTCACGGCATCGGCGCTGTCGACGATCACGATCTTCTGGGGTTGGGTCATCCCTGCGCCGCGCGAGGCGATCTTCCTGATCATCGCGGGGCTTCTGGGCGGGGTGGGCCAGATCCTTCTGACATCGAGCTATCGACTGGCCGATGCGAGCGTCATCGCGCCGTTTGAATATACCTCGATGATCTTGGCGATTGGCGTGGGCTTCTTTGTCTTTGGCGAGGTGCCGACATCGGTGATGCTGATTGGCGCTGCGATCATCATATCGGCCGGCGTGATCATCATTCTGCGCGAGCACTATCTCGGGCTCGAACGCGCCAAACAGCGCAAGGCGATGAGCCCCAATGGATAGAAAAGGCCGGGCAATGCCCGGCCTATATCAGTCTCTAACAAGGCGAAATCAGCTGCGAACCAGCTTGTCGTAGGCTTCCGCCGTTTCGCGGGTCAGCGCGCCGACCTCGAATTTCCAATCACCGATCTGGCCGACCGGAGTGACCTCGGCGGCCGAGCCGGTGAGGAAGCACTGCTCGAAGCTGTCGAGTTCCGACGGCAGGATGTGCCGCTCGTGCACCTTGATCTGACGGTCGCGCAGCATCTGGATGACGGTCTGGCGGGTCAGGCCGTTGAGGATCGCGTCGGGCAGCGGTGTGTGCACCTCGCCATCCTTGACGAAGAAGATATTGGCGCCGGTCGCCTCGGCCACATAGCCGCGATAATCAAAGAACATCGCATCCGAGCAACCTTTGGCCTCGGCGGCGTGCTTGGACATGGTGCAGATCATATAGAGGCCTGCGGCCTTGGCGGCGGTCGGGATCGTCTCGGGGCTCGGGCGCTTCCATTTGGCAACGTCGAGCTTGGCGCCCTTCATCTTGGCATCGCCGTAATAGCTGCCCCATTCCCAGGCGGTCACGGCCATACGGATCGGGTTGCGGCGGGCCGAGACGCCCATATCTTCGCCCGCGCCACGGAAGGCGACAACGCGAAGGTAGGCGTTGGTCAGGCCGTTGGCATCGAGAACAGCGCGCTTGGCGGCTTCGATCTCATCCACGGTATAGGGGATCGCCATGTCCATCAGCTCGCCCGACTTGAGCAGGCGCTCGGAATGCTGGCGGCTCTTGAAGACCTTGCCTTCATAGCAGCGCTCGCCCTCGAACACCGAGGAGGCATAGTGCAGCGCGTGGGTGAGGATGTGGACATTGGCATCGCGCCAATCGATCAGCTTGCCATCCATCCAGATCTTGCCGTCGCGGTCGGCGTAGGAACCAGCCATTTCAATCCCTTTCAAATTTCCATTTGTTACGCAATTAGGTCCATAACGGACATAATATTGCGCGATTTCCCGAATTCGCTAACAGTTGAGTCTTGGAATGTCAACAAGGCTGACTTATCCTCGCGGCAAGACGGAGGAGTTTCAATGCCTGATAATCCGATGAGCCAAAGCGGCCAGTCCCTTCTTTTCCTGACGGACGAGCAGCTTAGGAAAGGCATCGAGGCGATGTTCTTTGCCTATCGGGGGTTTACAGCCGATCCTGACCGGATTCTGGCCGACATGGAATATGGCCGCGCGCACCACCGGGCGATCCACTTTATCCACCGCAGCCCCGGCACGACCGTGAACAATCTTCTGTCGATCCTCGGGGTGACCAAGCAATCGCTCAACCGCGTGCTGCGGACGCTGATCGAGGATGGTTTGGTCGAAAGCCGGATCGGCAAAGAGGACAAGCGCGAGCGGCACCTGCACCTGACCGTCAAGGGCGCCGAATTGGAGCGCTCCCTGTCTGATGCCCAGCGTGACAGGATGCGCGCCGCCTATCGCGCGGCGGGGCCAGTGGCCGTGGCGGGATTCCGACAGGTGCTCGAGGCGATGATGGATCAGGATCTGCGCCGCCACTTCGACACGCTCAAGGATCGTGGCGCATGACCTCCGACCAGAGCCACATCCTGATCGTCGACGACGACGAGCGCATCCGTGGCCTTTTGCAGCAGTTCCTGATCAAGAGCGGCTTTCTCGTAACCTCTGCCCGCGACGCCGAACACGCGCGGCGCATTCTTTCGGGACTCGAATTTGATCTGATCGTTTTGGATGTAATGATGCCGGGCGAAGACGGGATTTCGCTCTGCCGCGATCTTCGGCAGCGGATCACTACTCCGATCCTCCTTCTGACTGCGCGGGCCGAGACCTCGGATCGTATCGCTGGCCTCGAGGCAGGGGCCGACGACTATCTGGGCAAACCCTTTGAGCCAAAAGAGCTTCTCCTGCGGATCGCGGCCATCCTGCGCCGAAGCCCTGCGGCGGAACCGGCCATCGTGCGCCCGAAGGTGGTCCATCTGGGCGCGGTGCGCTATGATATCGAGCGGGGCGAGATGTGGCGCGGCGATGAGCTTGTGCGCCTGACCTCGACCGAAAGCCAGCTGATGAAGATCTTTGTCGCGCGTTTGTCAGAGCCGGTGAGCCGCGCCCAACTGGTGGCTGATCTGAGCCATTCGGGCGCGCAGACTCAGGAGCGCGCCGTCGATGTTCAGATCACCCGCCTGCGCCGCAAGATCGAGGATGATCCGCGTCAGCCCCGCTATCTGCAAACGGTGCGCGGCGCGGGATATATGCTGGCGCCCGATCTGTCCTAGGGGCAGTCGATCGGCATGACCTTTTCGGTCGTGGCCCACATCGTTGCCGGCAGGGCGGGGATTTCGATCAGAAGCTCGAAGACAGGCTGGCCATTCTGCTGGATCGTGCCCGTTCCGGCGCGAAGGTCGAGCTCGCAAAAGCCGAAAGACTCAAGGTCGCTCTCGCTCCACCAGACATAGCTGTAGCCGGTGATCCGATAGCTTCCGTCAGGAAACCCAAGCGTCAGGATCTCGGTCCAGCGGATAGGCCCTTCGGCATCGTGGTGCGAGGTGATGGTGATCTGGCCATCACCGCGAATGGCAAGCTCTGGCTGGTCGGCGCCCGGCCCGGTGCTGCCCAGGCCCACGGCATAGATATCATTGCCGCCGGTCTTGCTGATTTGAAGATCGGCCTCGCCGGTTTCCGAAATCAGCAGGGCAAAACCTTCGACAAGCCCGTCGCCGTTCAGGTCGAGGGCAAGGCTGGTAACAGGGCCATCCTCCTGCGCCAAAGCGCCCGCCCCGAGAAGGGAAAACAGAATGAACAAGGCCGCGCGCATGAAGTCCCCGCTTGTGATTACTTCAGGATTTCTGTTCCAATGCGCCATGGCAACCGCATTGATCACACACCCCGATTGTCTCGGCCATATCACGCCACCCGGCCACGCGGAACAGGTGGCGCGGCTTGATGCTGTGCTTGGCGCCCTCGAAGGCATCCCGCTTGAGCGGTATTCCGCCCCACTGGCGGCCGATGCCGATATCCTGCGGGCGCATCCCAAGGCCCATCTGGACAGCATTCGCGCCGAGGCCCCCGAGAGGAATATCGTGACGCTGGATCCCGACACCTTCATGTCGCCCGGCTCGCTCGCCGCCGCCTTTCGCGGGGCTGGCGCTGTGGTCAAAGCAGTCGATCTGGTTTTGGGCGGGACTGTTGGAAATGCGTTCGCCGCCATCCGCCCGCCGGGGCACCATGCCGAGCGCGAAACGCCGATGGGCTTTTGCCTTTTCGGCAATATCGCGATCGGGGCCAAACACGCGCTGGATCACCACGGGCTCAAGCGGGTCGCTGTGGTCGATTTCGATGTGCACCACGGCAACGGCACGCAAGACCTTTTGCAGGATGACCCGCGCGTTCTGTTCATCTCGTCGCACGAGATGCCGCTCTATCCCGGCACCGGCGATCCTTCGGACACGGGCGAGCATGACAATGTGATCAACATCGCGCTGAAGGCTGGCACCCGATCCAAGGAATTCCGCGAGATCTATGAGGCGCAAGTCTTTCCGCGCCTCCGCGCCTTCAAGCCCGATCTGATTCTCGTCTCCGCCGGATTCGATGCCCATCGCGCCGATCCCTTGGCCAACATCTGCCTCGAGACAGCCGATTTCGCATGGGTCACGGGCCGCATCTGCGATATCGCCGATCAAGTTTGCGAGGGGCGCGTGGTATCTGCCCTCGAAGGGGGTTATGATCTCGAAGCTCTGGCCGATAGCGCGGCCGCACATGTCAAAACACTTCAGGAGCGCGCCGCATGACGGACACCCCGGTTGAACAGCTTTCCTTCGAACAGGCCATCAAAGAGCTTGAGGCCGTTGTCGCGCGGCTCGAACGCGGCGAGGTCGCGCTTGACGAGTCGATCGCCCTTTACGAGCGTGGCGCCAAGCTCAAGGCGCGCTGCGAGGCCAAGCTGAAAGAGGCGGAAGAGAAGGTCGCCAAGATCACCTTCGGCGCCGATGGCGCACCAAGCGGAACCGCGCCCCTCGACGCGGGATAAGAATCATGTTGGCTGCAAGGCCTCTGCCACTCGATCAAGCGCTGGCACAAACAGCACTGGCTGTTGATGCCTATGTCAAAGCGGCGCTGGCCGAGTTTGATTTGCCGGTCGCTCGGGCGATGTCTTATGCGGTCGAAGGCGGCAAATCCCTGCGTGGCTTTCTGGTTTTGGAAACTGCGCGGCTCCACGGGATCGGCGGCGGAGCGGCAATCTCAGCTGCCGCTGCCATAGAATGCCTGCATGCCTATTCGCTGATCCATGATGACCTACCATGCATGGACGACGACGACCTGCGCCGTGGCCGTCCGACAGTGCACCGCAAGTGGGACGAGGCCACAGCAGTCCTTGCTGGAGATGCTCTCCAATCCCTCGCCTTCGAGCTGGTTCTTGAAACGGAATGCAGCGCCGAGGCGCGGCTTGATCTGGCACGGGGCCTTGCCAAGGCCGCGGGTGTGGGGGGAATGATCGGCGGGCAGGCGATGGATATTGCCGCTGAAACCGCAGCGACGCCCCTCAGCCTTGCGGATGTCGAGGCGCTGCAATCCGGCAAGACCGGGGCCCTTATCACTTGGTCGGCTTTGGCAGGGCCGCGCATGGCGCGTTCGGACCTTCGTCCGCTCAAGGTCTATGGCGATGCGCTGGGCCGTGCTTTCCAGATCGCCGACGATATTCTCGATGTCGAAGGCGATGCTTCTGCGGTCGGGAAGGCCGTCGGCAAGGATGCCAACGCCGGCAAGGCGACCTTCATCTCGCACCTGGGTCTCGATGGCGCGAAACGGCTGGCGAAAGACCTCGTGACCGAGGCCTGCGACGCTCTGGCCGACTATGGCAGCGACGCGGAAACCTTGCGGGACGTGGCGCGTTTCGTTATCGCGCGGGATAGGTAACAAGGCCGCCCATGAGCAACCGACCCGCCACACCGCTTTTGGACAAGATCCAATCGCCCGCCGACATGAAGCCCCTGTCGGATGCCCAGCTCGTGCAGCTGGCGGGTGAGCTGCGCGCCGAGACGATCAGCGCGGTGTCGGAAACCGGCGGGCATCTGGGCGCGGGGCTTGGCGTGGTCGAGCTGACCGTGGCGCTGCACGCGGTGTTCGACGCGCCGAAAGACAAGATCATCTGGGACGTGAGCCACCAGAGCTATCCCCACAAGATCCTGACCGGCCGCCGCGACCGTATCCGCACCTTGCGCCAAGAAGGCGGGCTTTCCGGTTTCACCAAGCGATCCGAGTCGGTCTACGATCCCTTCGGCACCGCCCATTCCTCGACCTCGATCTCTGCCGCGCTGGGCTTTGCCGCCGCGCGCGATCTGGGCGGCCAGTGCGAGGGGGGACTTGGCGATGCGATTGCCGTGATCGGTGACGGTGCGCTGAGTGGCGGCATGGCCTTCGAGGCCATGAACAACGCGGGCCACCTGAAAAAGCGCCTTTTCGTCATTCTCAATGACAACGAGATGTCGATTGCCGAACCTGTAGGCGCCATGTCGTCCTATCTCTCGCGGCTTTATGCGGGCGAGCCGTTCCAAGAGCTGAAAGCCGCCGCCAAAGGCGCGGTGAGCCTTCTGCCCGAGCCCTTCCGCGAAGGCGCCAAGCGCGCCAAGGACATGCTCAAGCACATGACCGTGGGTGGGACGCTCTTTGAAGAGCTGGGCTTCAGCTATGTCGGCCCCATCGACGGGCACGACATGGATCAGCTTCTGGCCGTTCTCCGCACGGTAAAGGCGCGGGCGCATGGGCCGGTGTTGATCCACGCGATTACCCGGAAGGGCAAAGGCTATGCCCCGGCCGAACGGGCGCAAGACAAGGGTCATGCCACCGCGCGGTTTGATGTTGTGACGGGCAAGCAGGCCAAGGCGCCTTCGAACGCACCAAGCTATACGAGTGTTTTTGCGGAAGCCCTCGTGGGCCTTGCCGCCAAGGATCCCAAGATATGTGCCGTAACCGCCGCCATGCCCGATGGCACGGGCCTCAGCCGGTTTATGGAGCGCTACGCAAGCCGCTGTTTCGACGTAGGCATCGCCGAGCAGCACGCCGTGACCTTTTCGGCGGGCCTTGCCGCGGGCGGGATGCGGCCCTTCTGCGCGATTTATTCGACCTTCCTTCAGCGCGGCTATGATCAGGTTGTGCATGACGTGGCGATCCAGCGCTTGCCGGTTCGCTTTGCCATCGACCGCGCCGGCCTTGTCGGTGCCGATGGCGCGACCCATGCTGGCAGCTTTGATGTGGCCTTCCTTGCCAACCTTCCCGGTTTCGTGGTTATGGCCGCGGCCGACGAGGCCGAGTTGGTCCGTATGGTCGTGACCGCCGCTGAATACGACGACGGCCCGATTGCCTTCCGGTTTCCCCGTGGCGAAGGCGTGGGCGTTGAAATCCCCACGGACGCAAAGCCGCTCGAGATCGGCAAGGCGCGGATGATCCGCGAGGGCAAGGGCGTGGCGCTTCTTTCGTTTGGCACGCGCCTTCAGGAAGTCACGCTTGCGGCCGAAGCGCTGGCCGCGCGGGGTATTTCGCCCACGGTCGTCGATGCCCGTTTTGCCAAGCCGCTGGATGAGGAGATGATCCTCGGCCTTGCCCGCGATCACGAGGCGCTTATCACCATCGAAGAAGGCGCGATTGGCGGCTTTGGAAGCCATGTGGCCCAGCTTTTGGCGGAGCATGGGGTTTTCGACACCGGCCTCAAGTATCGTTCGATGGTCTTGCCCGACATTTTTGTTGACCAAGCCTCGCCCAAGGCGATGTATGATGTTGCCGGGCTCAACGCCCAGGATATTGAATCCAAAGTATTGTCTGTTCTGGGTATTGCCAGCATAGGCTCCCAACGCGCCTGAGGTTATCATGGATCATCCGACCCACAGAGCGATCGTAACCTATCGAACGATCGTTTTCCTGCTGTGCAGCTTTTATGGCATCCGCACCCTCGTATTTGCCGATTTCTCCTACTTCGGTGGCCCGTTCCGATACCTGACGATCTGGGCGCTTTATGCCTCATGGTTCTCGTCGGTCTGGATGCTGGCCTTCTCACTGAACAAGGTCGATCACCGCTGGGAGGGCTTTGTCGGAGTTGCAACCGTCCTGAACACGATGGTCGTTCTCCTGTATTGGAGGCTGTATTTCGCTGATCCGCTGTCGGTCACATCAGACGGCGAACTTGGCCGCTGGTGGCTCGAATACTATATGCACGCCCTCGGGCCGCTCCTCCAATGGATCGACGCGATCTTCATCCACCGCTCGTTCCGCCGCCCGCTGCGGTCGGCCGGTATCCTGACCTTCGCGATCATCGGCTATGTGGTCTGGGTCGAGCGCGTCATCGCGCCGATGAACGATCGCCCGATGGGCAGCGTGACCTCGGGCCTGCCCTACAATTTCCTGAACAACCTTGAATGGGCGGGCCGGCTGGAATTTTATGCGACGAACCTTGTCGTCGCGCTGATCATCCTGACCATATTTTCGGGGCTTGGTTGGCTTAGCCGCCGGATTCTCGGGCCAGAAGTGCATCCAATCCGGCGCGGTAATTAGGGTAGAGCAGGCGCACGCCCAGCTCGGTCTTGATCCGGGCGTTGCTGACCATTTTCGACTCTGCATAGAAGCTGCGCGCCATCGGAGTCATCTCGGCGGTTTCGAAATCCTCGGCGGGCGGGATCGGAACGCCGAGTAGCTCGGCCGCATAGGCAATCACATCCTCCGGCGGCGCGGGGTCATCGTCGCAGACGTTATAGGCCGCGCCCGGATTTGGGCGGTTGATCGACGCCTCGAGCACCTGAGCGATATCCTCGAGGTGCGTCCGGCTGAACACCTGCCCCTCTTTGATGATCCGCCGCGCTGTTCCGGTCCGAACCTTGGCAAACGGCCCGCGCCCGGGGCCATAGATGCCCGCAAGGCGGAAGATATGCAGCGGCAGGTCGGGGATTGCAGCCCACTCTGCCTCGGCCGCCACGCGGGCCTTGCCGCGCTCGGTGGCGGGGGTGAGGGGTGAACCTTCGGAAACCCAACCTCCGTTATGGTCGCCATAGACGGCGGTCGTCGAAAGGTATCCGACCCACTCGAGCCGCGCGGCATTGGCGGCAATTTCGGCTCTAACATGGGCTAAAACAGGGTCTTTCCCTTCCTGCGGCGCCACTGAGGTCAGGATATGGCTTGCCTCACGAATGGCGGGGCCAAGGTCTTCGCCGGGCCAGACCAGCGGCTCGATCCCCTTGGATCGCAGCGCCCCGGCCTTATCCGCCGAACGAGTCGTCCCGATGATTCGCCAGCCTTGCGGCAGGAGGCGATCCGCAAGGCCCTGCGCCGAATAGCCGTGGCCGATGGAGAGAAGCGTCTTTGTCATGGCCCAGTCATGTCTGGCAGCCCGCCGCGATGCAAGGGGAGTTGACAGGCCGCCGCGATCCTGCAGCATCTGGGCATGTCCCAAAACACCCCCGATCTCGAAGCCGCCTATTCCATCGAAACGCCCGACGACAACCGGCGCGTCTATTCCGCCTGGGCCGAGACCTATGACAAGACCTTCGCCCAAGACATGGACTACAGGATGCCTGCGGTGATCGCCGAGTTTTATCGGCGGAGCGGCGGTGCAGGGAACACCCTCGATATCGGTGCGGGCACCGGCCTCGTTGCACAGTTCCTCAACGATCTTGGCATCGGCCCGATCGACGGGACGGATATCTCGCCCGAGATGCTCGTGGTCGCAGGCAAAAAGCGGCTCTACAGAAGGCTTTTCGAAGGGGATGTGACCCAGCGCCTCGATGTGCCGGATGGCACCTATGACGGCGTTGTCAGCTCCGGCACCTTCACCCTCGGCCATGTCGGCCCCGAGGCGATTGACGAACTGCTGAGGGTGGCGGCGCCCGGTGCGCGCTTCGCCCTCTCGATCAACGCCAAGCACTATGAGAAGGCGGGCTTCAAAGCCAAATTAGACTCTATTCAGGGCCAAATCACCGATTTTGCTCTGCCCGAAGCGGCCATCTATGGCGAGAACGCCACCGGCGATCACGCCAAAGACACCGCCTTGGTCGCGCTCTTCCGCAAGCTCTAGCCTATTTGCCCTTCCAGACAGGATCGCGCTTTTCGGCAAAGGCGCGTGCGCCTTCAAGCTGATCCTCCGAGGAATAGAGCCTATCCACTGTCGCCAGCTGCCGCTTGGTGATCCGGTTCATCGCATCCTGAAACTTGGAATCCTCGGCGTCGCGCACGATCTCTTTGATCGCCGCATAGACGAGCGGCGGCCCGCTTTCCAGAAGCCGCGCCAGATCCCACGCCTGCGCCATCAGATCGCCCGCCGGAACGATCCGGTTGACGATGCCCCAGCGATGCGCCTCTTCGGCGTCAAACCAGCGGCCTGTGAGCAGAAGATCCATCGCCACATGATAGGGGATCCGCTTGGGCAGCTTGATCGAGGCCGCATCGGCGACAGTGCCCGACCGGATTTCCGGCAAGGCAAAGGTCGCGTGCTCGGCGGCAAGGATCATGTCGGCAGAAAGCGCCAGCTCAAGCCCCCCGCCGCAGCAGATACCATTCACCGCCGCAATCACCGGCTTGTTAAGGCCGCGCAACTCCTGCAGGCCGCCAAAGCCGCCAACGCCATAATCGCCATCGACCGCATCGCCATCGGCAGCGGCCTTCAGATCCCAGCCGGGGCAGAAGAATTTCTCGCCCGCGGCAGTGATGATCGCCACGCGCAAGCTCTCGTCATCGCGGAAATCGCGGAACACCTCGCCCATCAGGCGGCTGGTCTTGAGGTCGATGGCGTTCGCCTTGGGGCGATCGAGCGTCACCTCGAGGATGGCGCCTTCGCGGCGGGTCTTGATCGGATCGGTCATTTTGCTCTCCTTATCAGCGCATCGACCGCGATGGCCGTATCGGGGGTGCAGATCAATGGGTTCACTTCAACTTCTTCGACAGAGCCCGCATTCGCAATCACATAGTCCTGAATCGCATGGATCGCGTTGAGGATCGCAGCACGGTCAGCCGCGGGTTTGCCACGGAACCCATCGAGGAGTTTGACAACTTTCATACTGTTTAGACACTGATTCAGGGTCTCGTCCGAAGCCGGGATCAGGCAAGAGGCGCTATCGGCCATGATCTCGGTGAGGATGCCGCCAGCCCCAACAGTCAGCACAAATCCATGCGCCGGATCCTTGACGACGCCGATCAAAAGCTCGGCCACGCCGCCGGTCACCATCTCTTCCACAAGGAAGGAATTCGCGCCCATCTTCTCGGCTGCGGCCTTTACGGCATCGCCCGATCCAAGCCCGACGACAACGGCGCCCGCCTCGGACTTGTGGGCAAAACCTTCGCCTTTGAGCACCACAGGGAAGCCGATCTTCTCCGCCTCGCCCGCCGCTGCTTCCGCGCTAGTGGCGCGCGCACGCTGCGGCGTCGGCAGCCCAAAGCCGGCAAGCTCTGCCTTTGCCCTCGCCTCGGTCAAGGTCGCGCTGTCCCGCGGGGCCGGTGGCACCACGAGGTCAATATCCAGATCAGGCACCACCCGAACCTTCGCCGCCTCCGCCGCCGCAATCGCCTCGGTCAGCCCGTTCATCGGCACGACACCGCCAGCAATCAGCCGCTCGGCCACCTCTTCGGGCATCAGCTCGGGTAGCGTCGCGACCATAGCGACATTGCCGCCCGTGTCGGCCCGCGTGCCAAGAGCTGCCTGGATCGTGCATTCCCAATCGGCGGGATCGCAGCGGTCCGCCCTCGGGAAATCGACAATCAGGAAGGTCAGTGCCAGATCAGGGTCAATCATGGCGGAAAACGCCGCCGTCATCGCTGGCGTGTCGCGCCAGATATAGGTGTGATAATCCAGCGGATTCGCCAGCGCCACCTTGGGGCCAAGTGCTGCAAAGAGGGCATCGTTCTGCCCCGGCTTCAGCGGCGGAAACTCGAGCGCCCGCCCATGCGCCGTATCCGCCGCAAGGCTCGCCTCGCCGCCCGAACAGCTGATCGAGGCGATCTTGCCCGAAGGCAGCGGCCCGACAGCATGGAGAAGCTTCAACGTCTCGAGGAAGGTCGGCAGATCATTCACCCGCGCAATTCCCAGACGATCCAAAAGCGCCTGTGCCCCGGCATCGCCCCCGGCGAGCGACGCGGTATGCGAAATCGTGGCCGATTGCGCCTCGGCCGACCGACCAACCTTCAAGGCGATCAGCGGCACGCCCTTGTCGCGCGCCTTGCGTGCCAGTGTCTGCCAAAGGGCGATATCGCCAAACCCTTCAATATGAAGGCCAATCGCGGTCACCCGCGGATCATCAAGAAGCCCCGCCGCAATCTCGGCCTGCGTCGTTTGCGCCTGATTGCCACAAGTCACCACATAGGCAATCGGCAGGCCGCGCCGGTTCATCGTCAGGTTGATCGCGATGTTGGAAGATTGCGTCAGGATCGCTACCCCGCCCTCAACCCGCGCGAGCCCGTGCTGATCGGGCCACAGAAGCGCCCCGTCGATGGCGTTGATCATGCCATAGCAGTTGGGGCCAAGGATCGGCATATCTCCCGCCGCGGCAAGTAGCCGGGCATTCAGATCATGCCCATCCGCCACCTCGGCAAAGCCGGACGCAAAACAAACCGCGCCGCCCGCTCCCATCTCCGAAAGCGCGGCAACAACGTCGATCGTCGCGTCGCGGTTGATCCCAACAAAGGAGGCATCCGGCGCCTCTGGCAAATCACCGATAGAGGTATGAACAGGAAGCCCCTCAATCACGCCGCCCTTTGGATGCACGAGCCAGATCTTGCCGGGAAAATCAGCCTTCCTCAGCTGCCCCAAAACAGACCGGCACCAGGCCCCGCCGCCGATGATCGCAATGGTTTTGGGCCTCAGTAGTCTCGAAAGATCGCGGCTCATTCATATCCTCATGATGCCATTTCTTTTGGCCGGAAATACTCCGGGGAGCCCGAGGGGCTGGCCCCTCGGCCTTCCCTGTTCACGCGCCGAGCGCCCGCAAAAGGTCGCGGCTGATGATGTGCCGCTGAATCTCGCTGGTGCCATCCCAAATCCGCTCGACACGGGCGTCGCGCCAGAAACGCTCGATGGGATAGTCGTCCATCAACCCCATGCCGCCGTGTATCTGCAGCGTGGCATCCGTCACCCGCGCCAGCATCTCCGACGCATAAAGCTTGGCCGAAGCGATCTCGCGGTTCGACGGCAGGCCCTGATCAAGCCGGTTCGCAGCGGCAAGGGTCAGAAGGTCGGCCGCGTCAATCTCGGTGATCATGTCGGCGATCTGAAAGCTCACACCCTGAAACTTGCCGATCGGCTGGCCAAACTGCTCGCGTTCGGCGGCATAGGTCAGGGCATAGTCGAACACCCGCCGTGCACGGCCGACACAGAAGGCGGCAACGGTGATGCGCGTGGCATAAAGCCAGGTGTTCATCACATCAAACCCGCCGTCGACCTCGCCCAGAACCTGTGCATCCGGCAGGCGGCAATCGTCGAACTCGAGGATCATGTTCTTGTAGCCCCGGTGGCTCACCGACTTATAGCCGTGGCGGATGGTGAAGCCGGGGGTGCCACGGTCAACGAGGAAGGCGGTGATCCGCTTCTTGGGGCCTTTCGGCGTATCGTCCTCGCCGGTGGCGATGAAGACGATGATGAAATCGGCATGATCGGCGCCCGAGATGAAATGCTTGGTGCCATTCACCACCCAGTCGCCGCCCTCACGGCGGGCCGAGCATTTCATGCCCCGCACGTCAGATCCCGCGCCCGGCTCGGTCATCGCCAGCGCGTCCATCCGCTCGCCGCGCACTGCGGGAAGGAGATAGCGCTCGATCTGCTCGCCCTCACAGGCCATCAGGATGTTCTGCGGACGGCCAAAGAAATGCGTGAGCGCCATAGAGCCGCGGCCAAGCTCGCGCTCAACGAGCGAGAACTCGAGGTGATTGAGGCCCGCTCCGCCCACCGACTCCGGGAAATTGCAGGCGTAAAACCCAAGCTCTTTCGTCTTGCGTTTGATCTCGTCGGCGATCTCCTGCGGAACCTCGCCGGTCCGCTCGACCAGATCCTCGTGGGGATAGATCTCGTTTTCAACGAAACTGCGGACGGTTTCCGCAATCATTTCCTGTTCGTCTGAAAGGCCGTACTGCATGGGATTTCCTGAGTGCTGGGATGGCGGAAAACTAGCGATCTTGCGTTTCCATTTCATGCAGTATTAGAAGATTTCATGCGAACTTGGCTAGATCCCTCTGCCGCGCCGCAGCGCATCGGTGTCCTCCTTTTCGAGGCGTTTTCGATGCATTGCCTTGCCAACACCATCGAGCCCCTGCGCGCCGCCAACAGCTTTGCCGGCCGCAAGATCTATGACTGGCGCTTTCTCTCGCTCGATGGTGGTCCGGTCACCTCCTCAAGCGGTCTCTCGGTCGCCGCCCATGAAAAGCTGGCTGACCATCGAGGCGATCTACTTGTCGTCATGCCAAGCTATCGCTTTCTTGAACACGCCAGCGCCGAAACCGCCCGCGCCTTGCGCGCGGCGGCAGGGCGGCACGACATTCTGGCCGGTTTCGATACCGGAAGCTGGCTGTTGGCGGCTGCAGGGCTTCTCGCCAATCGCAGGGCGACGATTCACTGGGAAGAGATCGACCGCTTCGCCGAGGCCTTCCCGGATGTCGAGGCAATCCGCGCCCGCCATGTGATCGACGGCAACAGGATCACCTGTGGCGGGGCGCTCACAGCCTTTGAGCTGGTGATGGAGCTGATCGGCCAGCGGCATGGCGAGGCTTTGCGCCTTGAAGTCGCGACCCTCTTCATGAGCCCAGAAGCCACCGGCCCACAGTCGGCCCCTTCTGCGCGGGGCCGCAGCGTGGCGCGAGCCGTGGCGCTGATGCAGGAGAACCTTGAGGCGCCGCTTGTCATCGGCGAGATCGCCCGCCGTGTCGGGCGGCGGCAGAAAGAGCTTGAGGCGCGGATGAAGGCCGAACTTGGCGCGCCCCCGCAGGCTGTCTATCGGCGGCTGCGGCTGATCCTAGCGCGCAAGCTTGTGATCGAGACCGATCTGAGCATCTCGGAAATCGCGCTCCGCACCGGCTATCAGGATCCCGCCGCCATGACCCGCGCCTTCAAGGCCGAGTTTGGCCTTGCGCCCCGGAGTCTTCGGGCAAATTAGGCGCTAATCCGCGTAATCCGAGCCTTCTTCATCCAGAATGGCCTTCAGCTCGGCCAGATGCCGCACGTCGAAATCGCCATAGCCTTCCCACTCGCCCGCAGTCTTTTCGGCGATCTCATCCGACAAGACGCGCAGGGGCTGATGGGTTTGCAGGGCGCGTATATAGGTCTCGGCGGCGCGCTCGAAATAGTAGAGGCGGTTGAAGGTCTCGGCGACAGTTGCGCCGATGACCAAAACACCATGATTGCCCAATATTAGTGTCTTCTTTTTGGGATCTGACAGGGCCTTGGCGCAGCGCGTGCCTTCCTCTTCAAAGGCCATGCCGCCGAAGTGGCTATCTACCACCACCCGATTGAAGAACATCGCCGTGTTCTGGTCGATCGGCGGGATCACCGAGTCGGCAAGGCTCGCCAGCACGGTCGCAAAGATCGAATGGACGTGCATCACACAACGCGCCCACGGAACCGCGCGGTGGATCGAGCCGTGCAGACCCCAGGCAGTGGGATCGGGGGCATTCGGGCGGCTCAGCGTCTCGTTGTCGTTGGCGTCAAGGAGCAGAAGATCCGACGCCTTGATCCGCGAGAAATGCCTGAGGTAGGGGTTCATGAGGAACTTTGAGCCGTCCTCGCTCACCGCGAGCGAGAAGTGGTTGGCAACCGACTCGTGCATATCGAGGCGGGCGGTCCAGCGGAACGAGGCGGCGAGGTCGACGCGTTCCTGCCAGTGTTCGAGGTTCTGTCGCAGCTGGGTGACGGCCATGATTGCTCTCCTGTTTGGCATAGGCTGCCTACGGTGCACCGCGTTCGCAACAAGATTTGCGACATCTGAAGGCCGAACCAAACCTCAATCTGTCTTGCGGCTCTTTCACAACTGGTGTCTGACTCGGAAATAGAACATGGTATGAAACCCCAAAGCGTCGGGCTTCGGAGAGCGCCTCCGAATAGTGGATGCCCCTGACGAGGATTGAACAAGATGAATGAATTTGAGCAGCACTATCCGATCATTTCCCCGAAAACGCCTGCGCCGGAGTATTTCACCGATCCGGTCGCGGCGGTTCGGCGTCTGATCGCGCTTTATGAAGAAGCAACGAATTTCCTCAGCGAGCACTTCGCCGAGGTCGTGAAATCGGGCCTCCCCAAGGCCCGCTATCGCGCCTTCTATCCCGAGATTCGGCTTACAACGACAAGCTATGCCTCGACCGATAGCCGCTTGTCGTTCGGTCACGTCGCCCAGCCCGGCACCTATGCCACAACAGTGACGCGGCCCAAGCTTTTCGCCGCCTATCTGGAGCAGCAGATCGGTCTCTTGATCCAGAACCACGGCGTTCCGGTGCAGATTGGCGCCTCCGAGACGCCAATGCCCGTGCATTTCGCCGTTGCCAGCGATCCTGCGGTCACGGTGCCACAGGACGGCGCGCTTGAGTTCACGCTGCGCGATGTGTTCGACGTGCCGGACCTGTCGACCACGCATGACGATATCGTCAACGGCTATGGTTTCACCTACCCAGACGGCGCCCATCCCCTCGCGCCCTTCACCGCGCAGCGGGTCGATTATTCGCTGGCGCGCCTTGCCCACTATACAGCGACCGCGCCCGATCACTTCCAGAACCATGTGATCTTTACCAACTACCAGTTCTACGTCGACGAATTCGAGGCCTATGCCCGCGCGGCGCTCATCGACCCGAAAAATGGTTATTCGGCCTTTGTAGGGCCTGGGAACCACATCCTGACGAAAGGCGACGAAGCGCTGCCGCAGCTTCCGAAGATGCCGCAGATGCCCTCGTATCACCTGAAGCGGCCGGATGGGCAGGGTATCACCCTCGTGAACATCGGTGTCGGTCCCTCCAACGCCAAAACTGCGACCGACCACATCGCCGTGCTGCGGCCCCATGCCTGGCTCATGGTCGGCCATTGCGCCGGCCTGCGGAACAGCCAGCGACTTGGCGATTTCGTCCTCGCACATGCCTATCTGCGCGAGGATCACGTGTTGGACGACGATCTGCCGATCTGGGTTCCGATCCCGGCACTGGCCGAAATCCAGATCGCGCTTGAACGAGCGGTGGCAGACGTGACCGCGCTCGACGGTTTCGAGCTCAAGCGGATCATGCGGACAGGCACTGTCGCCACCATCGACAACCGCAACTGGGAACTTCGGGATCAGTCCGGCCCGGTGCAGCGCCTCTCGCAATCCCGCGCCATCGCGCTCGACATGGAAAGCGCGACAATTGCGGCCAATGGTTTCCGGTTTCGCGTCCCCTACGGGACGCTTTTGTGTGTCTCCGACAAGCCCCTCCACGGCGAGCTGAAGCTGCCCGGCATGGCCTCGGATTTCTACAAAACGCAGGTGGCGCGGCACCTCATGATCGGCATTCGGGCGCTTGAAAGTCTGCGCGATATGCCGCTTGAACGCATCCACAGCCGCAAACTTCGCAGCTTTGAGGAGACCGCTTTCCTCTGAAAACGCCAAAAAACGCAACTATAGGGGCGATTTTGGCTTGCAATACATCACAATTCGTTGTGGTGCTATACCACATACCGTTAGTATGCGGAAAATGAGGCCCAAGTTGTGGGCAGACAAGGGAGACCAGAAAATGGCAAAACCGATGACCAAAGCCCAGCTCGTGACGGCGATCGCCGAAGGCGCTGGCAGTGACAAGAAATCGGCGGGCGCTGCGCTCGACGCGCTCCTGTCGATCATCACCAAAGAAGTTTCGGCCGGCGGCGCCGTGACCCTTCCGGGTGTTGGCAAGATCTATTGCCGCGAGCGCCCCGAGCGCATGGTTCGCAACCCGGCCACCGGCGAAAGCATCAAGAAGCCGGCCGACAAGGTTGTGAAAATGACTATCGCCAAGGCTCTGAAAGACAGCGTCAACGGCTAAGCCTTCGAGGGCTTGCGCCCGGCGAAAGGATAGGAAAGGGTCGCCCGCGAACGGCGGCCCTTTTTCATTGGGGGAATGATGGATCTGCGCGCAATCGGGATGGGGCTGGCCTTTGCCCTGATGTGGTCTTCGGCCTTTACCTCGGCACGGGTGATCGTCGAATACGCGCCTCCCATGTCGGCCCTTGCGCTGCGCTTTCTGGTGTCGGGTCTTCTTGGTGTCGGTATCGCCTGGGCGCTGGGGCAGAGCGCGCGGCTCACCAAATCGCAATGGCGAGCGGTCGTCATCTTCGGGATTTGCCAAAACGCCCTCTATTTGGGTCTGAATTTCGTGGCGATGAAAACCGTCGAAGCCTCGCTTGCCGCCATCATCGCCTCGACCATGCCGCTTATCGTGGCGCTGGCGGGCTGGCTCGTCTTCCGCGAAAAGATCAGGCCGCTGGCAATGACGGGCCTTCTGGCTGGTGTCATTGGCGTGACCATCATCATGAGTGCGCGCTTCAGTGGCGGCGTGGATGTGGCTGGCGTGATCTATTGCGGCGTCGGCGTCGTGTCGCTCGCGGTGGCGACGCTGATGGTCCGCAACGCCTCTTCTGGGGGCAATGTGCTGATGATCGTCGGGCTTCAGATGCTTGTGGGCGCGGCAGTGCTTTTTGTCCCCGCGGTCTTGTTAGAGACACATACCGTGACCCTGAGCTGGCAGCTCGTCGTGGCTTTCACCTATACCACGCTGGTGCCCGGACTTTTCGCCACCTGGATCTGGTTCATGCTTGTGGGGCGGATCGGCGCGGTTCGCGCCGCGACCTTCCACTTCCTCAATCCGTTCTTCGGTGTGGTCATAGCCGCGATGCTCTTGGGCGAGAAGCTGGGATTCGCGGATGTCATCGGCGTGGCGATCATTGCCGCGGGCATTCTGGCGGTCCAACTGGCGCGTCAGGCGAAATAGTCAGCCGATCTTGCCACGGACGCCACCGGTCTGGCCGCGATCCAGAAGCAGGTGATCGAGGATCACACAGGCCATCATCGCTTCGCCCACCGGCACAGCCCGAATGCCCACGCATGGATCGTGGCGACCCTTGGTGACAACCTCGACAGGCGTTCCATCAGCGCGGATCGACTGGCGCGGAGAGAGGATCGACGAGGTCGGCTTGACCGCAAAGCGCACAACCACATCCTGCCCGGTGCTGATCCCGCCAAGGATGCCGCCGGCGTGGTTGGTGCTGAATTCCGGCCCATTCGGCCCCATGAAGATCTCGTCGGCATTTTCGCGCCCTGTGAGCGCCGCCGCCGCCATGCCCTCGCCGATCTCGACGCCTTTGACCGCGTTGATCGTCATCATCGCCATCGCCAGATCAGAGTCTAACTTGCCGTAAATCGGCGCGCCAAGCCCCGCAGGCACGCCCTGCGCCACCACCTCGACAGTCGCGCCGACAGAGTTGTGATCCTTGCGGCGGAGGAAATCGAGGAAATCCTCCCACTCGGCGGCAACGGCCGGATCGGGGCACCAGAAATCGTTCTGGTCGATGGCGTCCCAGTCAAAGCGGCTGCGGTCGATGACCTTGGGGCCCATCTGCACCATATAGCCCTTGATCCGCAGATCGGGCACAAGCGCAGCCAAGACCTTGCGCGCCACGCCGCCTGCGGCCACCCGCGCAGCTGTTTCGCGGGCCGAGGATCGCCCGCCGCCGCGATGGTCGCGGATGCCGTATTTCTGGTGATAGGTGATGTCGGCATGGCCGGGCCGGAACGACTGGGCGATATCGCCATAGTCTTTCGACCGCTGATCAGTATTGCGGATCATCAGCTGGATCGGCGTGCCGGTCGTCTTGCCCTCGAACACGCCCGACAGGATCTCGACCTGATCGGCCTCTTGCCGCTGGGTGGTGTTCTTGTTCTGGCCCGGTCGGCGCTTGTCGAGCCACGGCTGGATATCAGCCTCGCTCAGTTCGATCCCCGGCGGGCAGCCGTCCACCGTCGCGCCAAGCGCGGGCCCGTGGCTTTCGCCCCAGGTCGTGACGCGGAAAAGATGGCCGAAGGTATTGAACGACATGATCGGGCTCCTTTGCCTTGCGGTCTAGCGAAGCAATCGCCTGTGCTCAAGAACTCTCCGCAGCATGAATACTGCCGTTCTGCGGAACCTGAGCTTGGTCAAAGGTTGCCAAGGGCCGAAAATGGGCCGAAGGGGGTTCACCAAAAGTCTTTGTGCGAGGCGACGATCTGCTCCTCCAAATCAGGAAAGGGCCCTCTAACATCGACAAGTCGGCGGCCGGCCGCAAAGACTTGGTGACAGCTAAGGTCCAAAGTCAGGTTTTCTGGATTGTCCCCTGTCAGTGCCGCAAGGCGCTTTTCCGTGAGCCCATAGACCAAGGCCCCAATACCAGCCCAATATGCAGCGCCAGCGCACATGCAACAGGGTTCGACCGAGGTGTAGAGAACGCAGCGCTCGAGATACTCTGGCTCATATTTTCGGGAAGCAGAACGCGCCACGTTTGCCTCGGCATGGCCAACGCCGCGGTCCGCCGCGTAGGTATTTCCGGATGTTAGCAAAACGTCGCCGTCCGGGCCGACGAGCAATGCACCAAACGGATGATTGCCCCTTGCCCGGCTTTCATTTGCGAGGTCGATCGTGATTCTGAGATAGTCGGCATCTTGTAGCATGCCAGTCTCCGCATTCGAAATGAACGATTAGTCCTCGGACTATACTCTCATATCCGTGCCGGTCGACTCTTCTTGCAGTTCTGGGCTTCCGGCGCTAGCTTCCGCCCCACCTCGGGGAGCCCTCGCAAGAGGGCTGAGATGCGGAATGGTCCGCGAACCCGTTGAACCTGAACCGGTTAAGACCGGCGGAGGGAAGGTCGCGAGATGTCCTCAAAGCCCCCATCCGTCCGGCGCATGAGAGGATGACTATGAGAAAAACCCATCTGAGCCATGTCGCGGGACTTTGCCTTATCGCCAGCGGTGCGATGGCCGAGACACCCGTTCTGACAGTCTATACCTACGACAGCTTTACCAGCGAATGGGGCCCCGGCCCGGCTGTTGAGGCCGCTTTCGAGGAAACCTGCGGCTGCGATCTGCAATTCGTCGCTGCCGGTGATGGCGCGGCGCTCCTGTCGCGGGTGCTTCTTGAAGGGGCAAGCACCGAGGCCGATATCGTCCTCGGCCTTGATACGACCCTGACCGAAAAGGCGCTGGCTTCGGGCCTCTTCGCGCCGCACGGCGATCTGGCCCCGCTCGATCTTCCAGTCGAGTGGATCGACCCGACCTTCGTGCCTTTCGACTGGGGCTGGTTTGCCTTCGTGGCGAATGCCGATGTTGCGGCTCCGGCCGATTTCGAGGCGCTGGCGGCGAGCGATCTGAAGATCGTGATCCAAGATCCCCGTTCGTCTACCCCCGGCCTCGGCCTCGTCATGTGGGTCAAGGCGGCCTATGGCGACCGCGCGGGCGAGATATGGTCGGCGCTGGCCGACAATATCGTGACCGTAACCCCCGGCTGGTCCGAGGCCTATGGCCTCTTCCTCGAGGGCGAGGCGGATGCTGTCCTGTCTTACACCACCTCGCCCGCCTATCACCTGATCGCCGAGGGGGATGCCTCGAAGGTCGCGTGGGCCTTCGCGGAGGGGCATTACCTACAGGTCGAAGTGGCGGGCAAGATCGCCGGAACGGATCAGCCCGATCTGGCCGACGCCTTCCTTGATTTCATGCTGACCTCGGGCTTCCAGTCGGTCATCCCGACGACCAACTGGATGTATCCGGCGGTGACGCCCGAGGGCGGGCTGCCCGAAGGCTATGAACAGATGATTTCGCCTGTGCAGAGCCTGCTTTACTCGTCGGCCGAGGCGCAGGCGGTGCGCGACGCAGCGGTGGAAGAATGGCGCGCGGCGCTCAGCCGCTAGGGCGCATCCGCGCACCGGGGCTCGCGGTGGCATTCGCCATCGCGGGTTTCCTTGGTGCGTCGGTCTGGGCGGTGGCGGCGAAGGCAGCCGGCCGCCCGGGCTTTCTGACGGCGGCCGACTTGGCCGCGCTGCGGTTTACTTTGATTCAGGCGGCGCTTTCGGCGGCCCTGAGCGTCGGCCTTGCGATCCCCGTCGCCCGAGCCTTGGCGCGGCGCAGGTTTGCGGGGCGAGGGGCGCTCATCACGCTTCTGGGTGCGCCCTTCATCCTGCCTGTGATCGTCGCGGTTCTCGGGCTGATTGCCGTGTTCGGTCGTTCGGGGCTCTTGAACGAGCTTTTGGCCTTGGCTCATTTGCCCAAAATCTCGATCTATGGCCTTGCGGGCGTGGTCCTCGGCCATGTGTTCCTCAACCTGCCGCTCGGGATCCGGCTGATCCTTCAAGGCTGGCAAGCGATTCCGTCCGAGCGTGTGCGCCTCGCGGTCGAGCTTGAAGGCTCGCGCTGGCGGCTCCTCGAATGGCCGATGCTGCGGAGCGTTCTGCCCGGCGCGTTTCTTGCTGTGTTCCTGATCTGCCTGACGAGCTTCACGGTGGCCCTGACCCTTGGCGGAGGGCCGAAGGCCACGACCCTCGAGCTTGCCATCTATCAGGCTGTCCGGTTCGACTTCGATCTTGCCAAGGCGGCGCAACTGGCCCTGCTGCAGCTTGCTCTCGGCGCGGTCTTTGCAGCTGTCGCCTATCGCAGCGGTGCGGCGCTCGGCATGGGGGCTGGGCTTGGCCGGCAGGGGTTTGCGATCGCACCGCATGGCCGCTTGTCGACCGCTTTGGATACCTTCTGGATCGCTCTTGCTGCGACCTTCCTGCTATTGCCGATGGTTATGGTCGTGGCGAACGGTCTCGGGGGTCTGAATGGCTTGCCTTCTGGCATTGGCGTAGCGGTCCTTCGGTCGGTTCTCGTGGCGCTGGCCGCTGCGGCTCTTTCCGTCGCTCTGGCGCTTGCGCTTGCTCTACGCGGCGGGCCGGTTGCCATGCTGGTCGGATCGCTGCCACTGGCGACCTCGGCGCTGGTGGTGGGCACAGGCGTCTTCCTGATGCTCCATGGCCTCATCAACCCGACCCGCGCCGCATTGCCTGTAACCGCCGCGCTCAACGCCCTCGTGGGGCTGCCTTTCGTCTTTCGCGGCATCAGTTCGGCGGTCGAGGAGACCGAGGCCAACTATGGCCGTCTGGCCGCCAGCCTGGGCCTTTTCGGCTGGGCGCGGCTTCGGCTCTTGATCCTGCCCCGCCTTCGCCGGCCTTTGGGCTTTGCCGCCGGTCTGGCGGCGGCGATGTCGGTGGGCGATTTGGGCGTGATCCTCTTGTTTTCGGGGGGCGATCAGGAAACCTTGCCTCTGATGATGTATCGTCTGATGGGTGCATACCGGATGGAGGCGGCGGCAGGTGTCGCACTTGTCCTTGTGGTGGTGAGCCTGTCGCTGTTTTGGCTGTTCGACCGAGGAGGCCGCGCCGATGCTGACGCTTGAAAACCTGACGATCGAGCAGGGCGATTTCCGCCTGAAAGCCGACTGGTCGGTGCCGGAGGGCAGCGTGACCGCGATTGTCGGCCCCTCAGGCGGCGGCAAATCCACGCTCCTGTCGATGATCGGCGGCTATTTCTCGCCGACCTCGGGGCGCATCTTCTGGAAGGAGGCCGACATCGGCGCCCTTCCGCCCGGCAAGCGACCGGTGAGCACGCTGTTTCAGGACAACAACCTATTCCCGCATCTCACGGTTGCCCAGAATGTCGGGTTGGCGCTGCGGCCGGACCTGCGCCTTGGGGTGGGGGAAAACGAGCAGGTGGAGGCGGCGCTTGCCGAGGTTGGCCTTGGGGGCTTTGGCGCGCGCAAACCTGGCACCTTGTCGGGCGGGCAGGCCTCGCGCGCCGCTTTGGCGCGGGTCTTGTTGCAGAGCCGCCCGCTGATCCTGCTGGACGAGCCCTTCTCGGCGCTTGGCCCCGCCATGCGGCGCGAGATGCTGGAACTCGTGGCTGAGAAGCTCAAGGGGCGGACCGTGCTCATGGTCACCCACGACCCCGAGGACGCCAAGCAGATTGCGGATCTTCTGGTGATGGTTGATGGCGGTGTCGCCAACGCTCCCGTGGCTACTTCCAAGGCCTTTGCCCGCCCCGGCCCTGCGCTTGCGGCCTATCTCGGCCGGAAATGAAAAGGCCCGCCAGTGGCGGGCCTCTCGGGATCATTTGGCCTGAACTCAGGCGGATTTCTTGGCGGCCGCCTTGTGCGGAGCCCAGAGCCGCTTGTTGGTCTGATGCAGCAGAACCGACAGGAGGACCAGGAACAGAACGCCGAGGAAGCCGGCCTCTTTGCGGGCGTCGAGCTTGGGCTCGGCGGCCCACATCAGGAAGGCTGCAATGTCCTGAGCTTCGTGGTGCAGATCGGCGTCGTGGCCGTCGGCAAACACCACATCGTCGCCGTACAGAGGCTGCGGCATGGCGATCCAGCTACCCGGAACGGTGTGGTGGCCGTCCTCGTCCTTGCACTCTTCGGGGAAACCGCCGTTGGCAAAGGCCGTGTTGTAGGAGCCCGGGAAATCGGCCGGGGCGCATTCCGGCGCTTCTTCATAGCCCGCCATCAGCGAGGCGATGTATTCAGCGCCGCCCATGCCGTTGAACAGCTGGCTGAGGCCCGTGCCGTAGGGGCCGTGGAAGCCCGCGCGCGCCTTGGCCATCAGCGACAGGTCCGGAGCTTCGGCCAGAGCCGAGGTCGGGAACTTGTCGGCCGGGATCGCTGGGCGGAAATCGCCGGTATCGGCATCGGCCACCTCGATCCGGGCGGCATAGGCGCGAACCTGATCTTCCGGAAGGGCGGGGCCGCCCTCGTCGGCCAGAGTGCGGATCGCGACATACTTCAGGCCGTGGCAAGCGGCGCAGACCTCGGTGTAGATCTGCAGACCGCGCTGGAGCTGCATCTGATCATAGCTGCCGAAGGGGCCTTCGAACGAGAAATCGAAGTCTTCGACATGGGCGTCGCCTGCGGCGAGAGCAGCGGTTGCCGACAAGCCCAGTGCGACGGCAGCGGTAAGGGTGAGTTTACGGAACATAGTTCTTTCGTCCTTTCTCACTCGGCCGATTTTTCGGTCGATTTGCCGTAGTGGGCGTTGAAGTCATCCTCGATGGTGGCCGGACGCGCGGTCGGGCGCTCGATCACACCGAGAAGCGGCAGGATCACGAGGAAGTAGGCGAACCAGTAGGTGGCACCGGTTAGCGCGATGATCGAGTAGGGCGGCTCAGCCGGCATCGCGCCCGCCCACATCAGAACGATGAAGTCGATTGCGAGAAGCGCGAACCACCACTTGAACATCGGGCGGTAGCGGCCCGAACGCACGGTCGAGGTGTCGAGCCACGGAGCCAGTGCGATCACGATGATCGCACCAAACATAGCCAGAACGCCGAAAAACTTGGCGTCGATGATCCCGAACGAGATCCAGTTGGCGAACTGCACAGCCCAGACGTCGGCGGTGAAGGCGCGAAGGATCGCGTAGAACGGCAGGAAGTACCATTCCGGAACGATATGAGACGGCGTCGCCAGCGGATTGGCTTCGAGATAGTTGTCGGGGTGGCCGAGATAGTTGGGCATGAAGCCCACGATGGCCGCAAAGACAACGAGGATCACGGCAAGAGCGAAAAGATCCTTGATCACGAAATAGGGCCAGAACGGCAGAGTGTCTTTCTCGGCCTCTTCTTTCGAGCCGCGGCGGACTTCAACACCGGTCGGGTTGTTGTTGCCGGTCGAGTGGAAGGCCCAGATGTGGACGACCACGAGGCCGGCGATCAGGAACGGCAGCAGATAGTGCAGCGAGAAGAAGCGGTTAAGCGCCGGCTGGCCGACTGCCGAAGCGCCGAGCAGCCAGGTCTGGATCGCTTCTCCGACGAACGGGATCGCGCCGAACAGGCCGGTGATCACCGCGGTGCCGTGGAACGACATCTGGCCCCAGGGAAGAACATAGCCCAGGAAGCCGGTCGCCATCATCAGAAGGTAGATGAGCATACCGATGATCCAGGTCACTTCGCGGGGGGCCTTGTACGAACCGTAGTAGAGGCCGCGGAAGATGTGGAAATAAACCGCCACGAAGAACAGCGAGGCGCCGTTGGCGTGGACATAGCGGATCATGTGGCCGGCGTTCACGTCGCGCATGATGTGCTCGACCGAAGCGAAGGCCAGATCGACCTGCGGGGTGTAGTGCATCACGAGGACAACGCCGGTGATGATTTGCAGGACGAGGGTGAACGTCAGAACGATGCCCCAGATCCACATCCAGTTGAGGTTCTTCGGAGTGGGGATCACAAGGGTATCGTAGATGAGGCTGAGAACCGGCAGGCGGCTTTCAAGCCACTTGGCGCCGCCCGATTTCGGTTTGTAATGGTCGTGGGGAATACCAGACATTGGTCTTTCTCCTTAGCCGAGCTTGATCGTCGTGGCGTCGACGAATTCGGCGACGGGGACAGGAAGGTTGCGCGGGGCGGGGCCTTTGCGGATACGGCCCGCGGTATCGTAATGCGAACCGTGGCAGGGGCAGAACCAGCCGCCGAAATCGCCCGATTCGCCCAGCGGCACACAGCCGAGGTGGGTGCAGACGCCCATCTGGACGAGCCAGACGCCGTCTTCGGTCAGGGCGCGGTTTTCGTCGGTCGCCGGGGCTTCGCCGCCGAGGTTTTCGTTCTCGGCGTTCTGGTCCGGCAGGGTGGCCACATCGACAGCGCGGGCCGCGTCGATTTCAGACTGGGTGCGCGCGCGGATGAACACCGGCTTGCCCTGCCAAAGCACGGTCAGCTGGGTGCCCGGCTCGACGCCGCTCACATCGACGCGGATCGAGGCAAGCGCCTTGACGTCGGCCGACGGGTTCATCTGGTTCACGAGCGGCCAGACAGCCGCGCCAGTCGCTACAGCGCCGGCACCTGCCGTGGCGTAGTAGATAAAGTCGCGGCGGGTGCCCTGGTGTTCTTCTGCATGTGACACGGGGTGCATCTCCGAAATTTCCCCCAAACGGGGCCTGACAATAGGAAAAGAGGCGGATGACCGCCTACTATTCGGGCGCTGTTTAGCCATCAAAGCGCTGCCAGTCCAGCGGACAATCGGGCGCAGGTATGATAAGTTGGCGATATCATACGGCAAAGGAGAGCAAGATGATCCGGGGAAGCTGTCATTGTGGCTCTATCCACTGGGAATTCGATGGGGTCCCCGAGTCGGCCACCGCCTGCAACTGCACGGCGTGCCGCAGGATCGGGGCGCTATGGGCCTATGATTGGGACAATGAAGGAATCAGGATACGCGCTGTTCCGGGAATGCTGGCGGGCTATGTGCGGCCCAACGGTGAGCTCGCCTTTCATTTCTGCAAGTCCTGCGGCAACACCACCCACTGGCGCGGGCTGACGCCAGACAAGGACGGCAGGACGCGGATCGCCGTGAACATCCGCCTCGCAGAGGACCCGGACGAGGTCGCCAGGATCCCGATCCAGCATTTCGACGGCCTCGAGACATGGAGCGATCTGCCTGACGACGGCAAGTGTGTCGCAGACGTGTGGTTCTAGCCTAGAACGGTGAGGTATCGGCCATTGACGGGCGCGCCGCGAAGGCGGTGTGCCAGTCGTCGAGCTCGCCGTGGACCTTGCGCCACTGCCGTTTGTCGTGACGGAAATCGAGGTAGGACAGGGCGCAGGCAACCGCGATTTGCCCCATGTCGACGGGGCCGGAGAGGTGGCTCATCCAACGCTTTTCGAGCGTGTCGAGGGCGCGGGTGATCTTGGCCCACTGCGCGTCGTGCCAGTCGGGAAACTGGAGCGCCTCTGGGCGGAAGCGGGCTTCGTAGACAAGGCCGACAGCGGCATCGAGGATGGCGTCTGCCGTGGCTTCGAGCGTCAGGACTTCCCAAAGGCGGCTTTCGGGATAGAGGCCGGCATCGAGATGCTGGTCGAGATAGCGGCTGATCACGCGGCTGTCGTAGATCGAGGGGCCTTCGGGGCGGATCAGGACGGGGATCTTTCCCAAGGGGTTGGCTGTAAGGACTTCGGCGGCCGAGGCCATGGGTGTGGTTGAGACCATCACCTCCTGCACCTGATCGGTGGCCCCGGCCTCGCGGATCAGAGCGCGGACCTTGCGGACATAGGGCGAGGCGGGGGAGCCGAGAAGCTGATACATGGGGCACCTTTGGGATAGGGCGGATGATCGGCTGCGCCGATGCCTCCGGCGGGAGTATTTCTTGCCAAAAGAAACTAGGCGGTCAGCTGCTGCCCCGCCATTCCCAAAATCGTCGCGGTGAGGATCTGACCTTCGGGCTGATCGGCGGCGAAGGCGACTTCGGTGAATTGCTCGGTGCGGCCCATGCGCGGGTTTTCGATCAGGATGCGGTGGGGTTGGCCGATCTGTGCGGCCAGATGGCGGGCGAGGGCGGCGTCTCCTTCGGCGCGGAGGCGGGCGGCGCGTTCCTTGATGGCGGGGCCTTTGATCTGCGGCATCCGCGCGGCGGGGGTACCGGGGCGGGGCGAGAAGGGGAAGACGTGCAGGAAGGTCAGACCGCAGTCTTCGACGAGCTTGAGCGAGTTTTCGAAATGCGCCTCGGTCTCGGTGGGGAAACCGGCGATGATATCGGCGCCGAAGGTCATCTCGGGGCGCAGGCGGCGGGCCTCTTCGGCGAAACGGATGGCATCGTCGCGAAGGTGGCGGCGTTTCATCCGTTTGAGGATCAGATCGTCGCCGTGCTGGAGGCTGAGGTGCAAGTGCGGCATCAGGCGCGGCTCGGTGGCGATCGCTTGCATCAGGTTCTCGTCGGCCTCGATCGAATCGATCGAGCTGATCCGAAGGCGGGGCAGATCGGGGGCGAGGCGCAGGATGCGCATGACGAGATCGCCAAGGCGCGGCGTGCCCGGCAGGTCGGCGCCCCATGAGGTGAGATCGACGCCTGTGAGGACGACCTCGTTGAAGCCCTTGTCGACGAGGCGCTTGATCTGGTCGACCACGACGCCCGCAGGAACCGAGCGGGAATTGCCGCGGCCGTAGGGGATGATGCAGAAGGTGCAGCGGTGATCGCAGCCGTTTTGCACCTGAACATATGCGCGGTGCCGGCCAAAGCCGTCGATCAGGTGGCCGGCGGTTTCCGTGACCGACATGATATCGTCGACCATGATCGGCTCGGTCGCGCCGATGAGGTCAGGGGTCATCGCGGCCCAGGTCTCGGGCTTCATCTTTTCGCTGTTGCCGATCACGCGGGTGACCTCGGGCATGGCGGCGAAGGTTTCAGGCTCGACCTGGGCGGCGCAGCCGGTGACGATCAGGGCGGCGTCGGGGTTTTGGCGGCGAAGTTTGCGAATTTCCTGCTTGGCCTTGCGGACGGCCTCGGAGGTCACGGCGCAGGTGTTGACGATCACCGCATTGTCGAGGCCGGCTGCCTCGGCAAGCTCTTTCATCGCCTCGGTTTCATAGGCGTTCAGCCGGCAGCCGAGGGTTGAGAAGATCGGGGTGGACATGGGATCAGCCGCGCCAGACGCCGTCGAAGACATGGGCGGTCGGGCCGGTCATCCAGACGCCATCGTCGCGCCAGTCGATGGCGATCTCGCCGCCATCGAGCAGGATCGTGACTTTGCGCCCGCAAAGGCCGCGCCGGTGGGCGGCGACCGCGGTGGCGCAGGAGGAGGAGCCGGAGGCCAGCGTGATCCCGGCACCACGCTCCCAGACGCGCATCCGCAGGCGATCGGGGCCGATCACGCTGGCAAACTGGACGTTGGTGCGCTGGGGATAGAGCGGGTGGTGTTCGATCTCGGCGCCGCGGGCGGCCAGATCTACCGCCTCGGCATCCTCGACAAAGAAGGTGCAGTGCGGGTTGCCCATGCCTGTGGCGGCCGGATCACCCTCGATCGGCAAGTGGAGTGTGTCCATCTCGCGCGCCAGCGGGATCTCGTCCCATCTTAGCTGAGGCTGGCCCATATTGACCGCTGTCAGACCGTCGCCGGCATCCTCGGCGAAGAGGATGCCTCGATCGGTGGTGATGGTGAGCGAGGGCTTGCCGGTGCGCAGCATCTCCCACCGCGCGATGCAGCGGGTGGCGTTGCCGCAGGCGGCGGATTGGCTGCCGTCGCTGTTCCAGAAGGTCAGGTGCAGGTCGAAATTCCGCCCCGCCGTGATCGTCGCCAGCTGGTCGAAGCCCACGCCGCGGTGGCGGTCGGCGATGGCCACGGCAAGGCCTGCATCGACGATCGGGCCTGTCACCCTTTCGTCGACCACGACAAAGTCGTTGCCCAGACCGTGCATCTTCATGAACGGCAGGCCCATGTTCTGGCGTGCGTGCATGGCGGGCATATAGCGTGGGGTCAGAAAATATTCCAGAGTTGACAGCATTTGTGGGGTTGACCCCATCCGGCGACCTTTCTAGATAGCCCGCCAGTGGGCCGTTAGCTCAGTTGGTAGAGCAACTGACTTTTAATCAGTGGGTCGCAGGTTCGAATCCTGCACGGCTCACCACTGAAATCAAAGGCTTAGCTAAATATGGCTGAGCCATTTGTTTTTCTCAGCGAGACTCTCAGCGAGACAAATTGGTGTCGCCTAGCGTGAAATAGCGTACCTTCGGAGCGCCTATCTGCCGCCCCACACCCTCTCCTCCTCGCCCTCACCGAATTCACCTTCACGGGGGCTCGCGCCCGCGCGCGGGCGCGTCGCTCTAAGTGGTATGCGGGATTACGCTTTGCTGCTGGCGATGGGGTGTCTAGGATGTTACGAGTTCCGCCGCCGCGGCTTGTAGATCTACAACCACCGCTGCGGTCCGCTTTGGCGGGGACACGGGTTGGAGGAGCACTTTCAGGTGGCTATTCCAAAAGGATCAAAACGATTCGATTTCTAAAATCGGTAGCTTCTTGACGCTCAATATTTTGTGGTATTTTGACCGATCATGACATCTTATCGGTGTTCTTCAAAAGCATCCTTCTCGCTTCGGCCTCGGCCTTCGCCTTCGCAGGCGCCGCCGCTGCTGACGTTTCGATGAGCGGCTCGGCTTCCGCTTACTACAATGTTAACGGTGGCGTTGGCTCGTTCGGTTCGTCCGCTTCGCTCGATTTCGCCGCTTCGGCCGAGCTGAACAACGGCTGGACCGCGACCACTTCGTTCTCGGCCACTTCGACCGGCCTGAACGGCACCGCCACTTGGGGCGCCAACGGTAACGTCGCTCTGACCGACGGCACTTCGACCCTGGCCTTCGGCGGCTTCGACAACGGCGCTGCTTACGGTGCTGTTGGTGCCGCTCTGAACGACCACCAGTCGGCTGGATTCACTGAAGACGAGTTCTCGGGCTTCTCGGGCTCGTCCGTTCTTGGCGGTGCTAACATTGCTGTTTCGACCGATGGCACCAACACCGAGCTCGGCGCTTCGATGGCTCTCGGCGCTGCTGACGTGTCCTTCGGCTATGTTGTCGGCGGCGCTTTCGGCCTCGGCCTGAGCACTTCGATGGGCGGCGCTGACATCAGCTTCCAGACCGTCGACGGCACCGCTTGGGGCCTCGGCGTCGGCTACACCGTTGGTTCGGTTGCTCTCGGCTTCAACACCGGCGACGCTGGCACCTGGGACATCACTGCTGACTACTCGGCTGATCCGCTCTCGGTTGGCGTTGTTTACCAGAGCACTGGTGCGTTCGACGTGACCCTCGGCTATGCCATGGGCGCTGTTTCGACCTCGGTCACCTTCAACTCGCCCGCCAACACCTGGGAAGCTTCGGTCTCCTACGCCGAAGGCGCTCTGTCGGTTGACGCTTCGACCAACAGCGCTGGCGACATGGCCCTCGAAGGTTCGTACGACCTCGGCGGCGGTGCAGTCGTTTACGCCGGTATGGTTACCGGTGCTACCGCCGACAACTACGCTGGCGTTGAATACGACCTCGGCAACGGTGCTTCGGTGGCTCTGAGCTACTCGCAGACTGGCGCTGCGGACAACGCGAAAGAGTACATGGCTGGTACCACTCTCGCGGTTTCGTTCGACTTCTAATCGAACGCACCCTACGGGTAAGTCTGAGCGGCCCTTCGGGGCCGCTCTTTCTTTTTCGGCCACAGGCATTTGCCCTTGGGCCTTGTGAGGCGGGGGGGGCTTCGCTACACATTTTGTGAAAGCGCCCGATGTTGGGCGAGGGGGGCGCCGCATGATCTTTCACAGCATGACCTTTCACCGTATCGGCCGCTTGGCCATCACCACCGCACTTGTCGCCTCGCTGGCGGCCTGTTCCGGCGGCAGCGGGCTTTCGAGCTTGCCGTTCGGCCTTGGCGGCTCCAAATCGGCCGACGCAGGCGTGACCCGTCAGGCCGCCCGCGTGGCCGGAGCGGAGAGCGTCGCGGTCAACAAATACCTCTGGGCGGCGGCGATTGATGTTCTGAGCTTCTTGCCCATCGAAACCGTCGATCCCTTCACCGGTGTGATCGTCTTCGGCTATGGCACCCCGCCGGGCGGCGGCAAGGCCTATCGCGCGACCGTGCATATCAGCGACCCCGCGCTTGACGCCCGCTCGCTGAACGTGGCGTTGCAAAGCCGTTCGGGCGCAGTTGCCGCCGAGACCCAGCGCGCCGTGGAAGACGCGATCCTTGCCCGCGCGCGCCAGCTACGCATCGGCAGCTAGCTATAGAATCCGCCCGCAAACTCGATTAACTGAACGCCGGGCCCAACCGCCCGGCGTTTCACTGTCCTGAAAGACCATTCCATGTCCCGCTATTCCGCCACCGATATCGAAGCCAAATGGCAAGCCGCCTGGGAAGAGGCCGGCGTTTTCCGCGCCGCCCGGACCGCGGACAAGCCGAAATACTATGTGCTTGAGATGTTCCCCTATCCGTCGGGGCGTCTGCATATGGGCCATGTGCGGAATTACACGATGGGCGACGTGATCGCCCGCTACAAGATCGCCAACGGCTTTAACGTGCTGCACCCGATGGGCTGGGACGCCTTCGGCATGCCGGCGGAAAACGCCGCGATGGCCTCGGGCGGGCATCCGAAGGACTGGACCTATCAGAACATCGAGGTGATGAAGACCCAGATGAAGCCGCTTGGCTGGTCGCTTGACTGGTCGCGCGAGCTTGCCACCTGCGATCCGGAATACTACGGCCAGCAGCAGGCGCTGTTCCTCGATATGCTCGAGGCGGGCCTCGTCTATCGCAAGAACGCCGTGGTCAACTGGGATCCGGTCGATATGACCGTTCTGGCCAACGAACAGGTGATCGACGGCAAGGGCTGGCGCTCGGGCGCGGACGTGGAGCGGCGCGAGCTGACGCAATGGTTCTTCAAGATCAGCGATTTCTCGGAAGAATTGCTGGCCGCCATTGATGGCCTCGACAACTGGCCCGCCAAGGTCAAGCTGATGCAGGCCAACTGGATCGGCAAGTCGCGCGGGCTTCAGATGGCGTTTGATATGGTCGCGCCAGCCGAGGGCCACGAGCGGATCGACGTCTATACCACCCGCCCCGATACGCTGATGGGCGCGTCGTTCGTCGGCATCTCGTCGGATCACCCGCTGGCCAAGGCGCTGGCCGAGAAAAACCCCGAGGTCGCGGCCTTCCGCGCCCAATGCGCCAAGGGCGGCACCACAGAAGAGGCGCTGGAAAAGGCCGAGAAGCTGGGCTTTGACACGGGCCTGACCGTGCAACACCCGCTCAACCCCGACTGGCAATTGCCGGTCTGGATCGCCAACTTCATCCTGATGGACTATGGCACCGGCGCGATTTTCGGCTGCCCCGCGCACGACCAGCGCGACCTCGATTTCTGCCGGAAGTATGATCTGCCGGTGATCGACACCTTCTTTGCGCTCGACGATGCAACGCCGGTGGCGAATACCGCTTTCGTGCCGATGAAGACGGAAAAGGTCCGCTGGGTCGATCACTTCGCCGGGCTTGACGTGGCCACCGGTCAGGAAGCCATCGACGCCACCATCGACTATGCCGAAAAGGCAGGCTGGGGCACCGGCGTGACCAAGTTCCGCCTGCGCGACTGGGGCCTGAGCCGCCAGCGCTATTGGGGCTGCCCAATTCCGGTTGTCCATTGCGAGGACTGCGGCGTCGTTCCCGAGAAGAAGGAGAACCTGCCGGTCCAACTGCCCGATGACGTGACCTTCGACATCCCCGGCAACCCCCTCGACCGCCACCCGACATGGCGCGACTGCGCCTGCCCGAACTGCGGCAAGCCCGCGCGGCGCGAGACCGACACGATGGATACCTTCGTCGATTCGTCTTGGTATTACGCCCGTTTCACCGCCCCGCGCGCCGAAACGCCCACGGTGATGGAAGAGGCCGAGTATTGGATGAACGTCGATCAATATATCGGCGGCATCGAACACGCGATCCTGCACCTGCTCTATTCCCGCTTCTTCGCCCGCGCGATGCAGATCACCGGCCACCTGCCGAAGAAGGCGATCGAGCCTTTCGATGCGCTCTTCACCCAAGGCATGGTGACCCACGCGATCTACAAGACGGCGAGCGCCGATGGACGCCCTGTCTATCACTACCCCGAAGAGGTCGAGCTGCGCGAAGGCCGCGGCTTCCTCAAGAAGGGCGGCGCCGAGGTCGAGATCGTGCCGTCGGCCAAGATGTCGAAATCCAAGAACAACGTGGTCGATCCGGTGAATATCGTGCGCGAGTTTGGCGCCGATACCGCGCGCTGGTTTGTCCTCTCGGACAGCCCGCCCGAGCGTGATGTGGAATGGACCGCTTCTGGCGCCGAGGCCACCTCGAAACACCTTGCCCGCGTCTATCGCATCGTCTTTGAGATTTCGGAGATGCCCGAAGGCAAAGGCGAGGGCGACGACGAGCTTTTGCGGGCGATGCACAAGACCATCGACGAGGTGACGAAGGGGGTCGAATCCTTCGGCTTTAACGCGGCAATCGCCAAGCTTTATGCCTTTACCAACACGCTGCAGAAATCGAACGCGGGCGGCACGGCCAAGAAAGCCGCCGCCACGGCGCTGGCGCAGCTCATGTCGCCGATGACCCCGCACCTTTCGGAAGAGATGTGGACGATCCTTGGCGGCAAGGGCCTTGTTACCGCCGCGAAATGGCCGGTGGCCGATCCGGCGATGCTGATCGACGATACGGTGACCCTGCCGATTCAGGTCAACGGCAAGCGGCGGGGCGAGATCGTCGTGCCCAAGGATCTGCCGAAGGAAGAGGTTGAAAAGCTGGTTCTGGCAGATCAGGCTGTGGTCAGGGCGCTGGACGGGGCCGCGCCGAAAAAGATCATCGTCGTCCCCGGCCGGATCGTGAACCTTGTCATCTGAACCAACCCGCCGCCTGCCTCGCCGCTTTGCCCTTCTGGGGTTGGCGGCCTTGGCGGGCTGCGGCTTTGTGCCGGTCTATGGGGCGGGCGGCGGGATGAGCGCGCTTCACGGCGCGACCGAGATTCGAGCGCCCGCGAATGAGGCCGGATTCCGCCTGCGCGATCAGCTCTTGCGCCGCCTCGGCCCGAATGACGCGGCCCTCTATACGCTTGTCACGACGATCTCGATCAGACGGGTCTCGGTCGCTGTCGCCAAGGGCAGAGGTTCGACACGGATCAACCTGTTGGGTAGTTCGGACTATGCCCTGCGTGCCGCAGACGGGGCGACCATCACCAGTGGCACGGTCAGCGGCTTCACCGGCTATTCCACCACGGGCACCACCGTCGCCACCGAAGCGGCGGCGGCTGACGCCGAAGAGCGGCTTGCCGTCCTTCTCGCAGATCAGATCATGGCCCGCCTGATGGCGGCGCTGGCGGCACAATGAAGCTCTCCCCACGAGAGGCCGCCGGGTATTTCAAAAAGCCCGATCCCAAACGTGCCGGCGTGCTGATCTATGGCGCCGATGCCATGCGCGTGGCTGAACGGCGCCAGCAGGTGATCCTTGGCCTTGTCGGCCCCGAGGGCGAGGCCGAGATGCGCCTGACGCGCATCGCCGCCGCCGATCTGCGCAAGGATCCTGCCCTTCTTGATGATGCGATCAAGGCCCAAGGCTTCTTCCCCGGCCCCCGCGTGGCCTTTGCAGAAGAGGCCACCGACGGGCTCTCCAATCTTTTCGAGGATGTGCTGAAGGGCTGGCGCGAGGGCGATGCGCAGATCGTCGTCACCGCAGGGCAGCTCAATGCCAAATCGGCGCTCCGCAAGGTTTTCGAGGCGCACCCGAATACCTTCGCCATCGGCATCTACGACGATCCGCCGAGCCGCGACGAGATCAACGATATTCTCTCGAAGGCGGGCGTCCAGAATCTCGACCGCGATGCCGAAGGCGCGATCATGGCCCTCTCGCGGCTTCTGGAGCCGGGCGATTTCCGGCAGACCATCGAAAAGCTCTCGCTCTACAAACGCGGCGACCCTGATCCGGTGAGCGTTGCCGATATCGACGCCTGCAAGCCGCAATCGACCGAGGCCGATCTCGATGACGTGCTCTCGGTCGTGGCCGAAGCCCGCGTGACAGAGATAGCGCCCATCCTGCAGCGCCTCTATGCCCAAGGGGTCAACCCCGTGACCCTCTGCATCGGCGCGACCCGCCATTTCCGCACCCTCCACAGCGCCGCCTCCGATCCCGGCGGTCCTTCGGCCGGCGTTGGCCGTCTGCGCCCACCGGTTTTCGGGCCGCGCCGGGATGCGATTGTCCGGCAGGCCGGGAATTGGGGCCGCGACAGGCTTGAGAAGGCGCTGACGCTTCTCACCGACACCGACCTTCAGCTTCGCTCAACCGCCAAGGTGCCGCAGCAGGCGCTGGTCGAGCGCACGCTGATCCGCCTCGCCATGATGGCCCGCAGATAGGAGACCCCATGCCCAAGGCGCTCATCACAGGTTCTGCCGGGTTTATCGGCTATCACCTTGCCCAAGATCTTCTGGCGCATGGCTATGAGGTGATCGGCCTCGATGCGATGACCGACTATTACGATGTCCGCCTCAAGGAACGGCGGCAGGCGATGCTTCTGCAATCGCCCGCCTTTTGCGCGATCAACAAGCGGATCGAGGAAGACGGGGTCTTGCACGACCTCATCGCCGCCGAGCGGCCCGATGTGATCGTTCACCTCGCGGCCCAAGCGGGTGTGCGCTATTCCATCGAAGCCCCGCGCTCCTACGTCGAGTCAAACCTCATTGGCACGTTCAACCTCCTCGAAGCCGTCCGCGCCACGCCTAGCGCGCATCTCCTGATGGCTTCGACCTCTTCGGTCTATGGCGCCAACACGGATATGCCCTATGCCGAGACCGACAAGGCCGACACGCAGATGTCGTTCTATGCGGCCACCAAGAAGGCCAACGAGGCGATGGCGCATTCCTATGCCCATCTCTACGGTCTGCCGATCACCATGTTCCGGTTCTTCACCGTCTATGGCCCATGGGGCCGCCCCGACATGGCGCATTTCAAGTTCACCCGCGCGATCCTCGCCGGTGAGCCGATCGACATCTACAACCACGGTGTCATGCAGCGGGATTTCACCTATATCGACGATCTGGTGAACGGCATCCGGCTCTTGATCGACGCCGTGCCGCCAGCCGATGGCAAGGCGCAATCGCCGCAGGACAGCCTCTCGCCCGTCGCGCCCTACCGGATCGTCAACATCGGCAATGGCGTGACAGTCCAGTTGGCCGACTTCATCGCCGCGATCGAGGCCGCCTGTGGCCGCGAGGCGATCCGCAACCTGATGCCGATGCAGCCCGGCGATGTGCCCGCCACATGGGCCGACAATCGGCTTCTGGTCGATCTGACAGGCTATGCCCCGACCACCTCGATCCAAGAGGGCATCGCCCGCTTCGTCGCGTGGTTCCGCGACTACTACGGCGTCTGAAGCCGCTTGGCTGCGGCTAGGCCTGCAAGCCTACCGGTGGCGAGGCAACCGGTCAGGAGATAGCCGCCCGTCGGCGCCTCCCAGTCGAGCATTTCGCCCGCTGCATAGACGCCGGGCCGACCTGTGAGCATCAGCCCTTCGTCCAGCGCCTCGAACCGCAGGCCGCCCGCGGTCGAAATCGCCTCGTCCATCGGGCGGGGGCCGGAATGGCGCACGGGCAGCGCCCTGAGAAGTGGCGCGAGGTCGTCGGGCAAGGGGCGGCCGAACTCGTTCAACAGCGCCCATCGGATGGGATCGAGGCCGAGGGTCTGCCTGAGGTGTTTGGCCAGCGTCGCCTTGCCGCGCGGGCGGGACAGGGCAGCGCGCAGCTGGTCAAGGCTCTTGTCGGGAATGAGGTCGATGAACAGCGGCGCGCCCTCGCGCACGGCGCGCGAGACGGAATAGACCCCGCCGCCTTCAAGGCCCCGCCGGGAGACCACGAACTCGCCGCGCGACGACAGATCACCGGCGATCAGTGCGGCACCCTTCACAGGTGCGCCGAAATGCTGCGCCATCTGCGGCGCCCAATCGACGATCAGGCCCATGTTGGCCGGAGCAAACGGCGCGGTCTGGCCCTCGAACAACGCGGCCCAGTGTCCGTCCGACCCAAGCCGTGCCCAGCTTGCGCCGCCAAGGGCAAGGATGGTGACCTTCGCTTCGATGTGCCTCTCGCCTTCGGGTGTCGCAAAGACCGCAGCTTCGCCATCCCACCCCGTCCAGCGCCAGCGGCTTATCAGGCGCACACCTAGGCCAGCGAGCCGCGCGAGCCATGTCCGCAGGAGCGGCGAGGCTTTCATCGCCACCGGAAAAACGCGGCCGGTCGAGCCGGTGAAGACCTTTTGCCCCAGCCCTTCCGCCCAAGTGATTACCTCTTGCGGGCCGAAACCGGAGACCGCTGCGTTCAGCTGCGCCGCCTGCGGATGATAGTGCGACAGGAACTCGGGAAGCGGCTCGTCCTTCGTCAGGTTGAGCCCCGACTTTCCCGCCATCAGAAATTTCCGAGCGGGCGAAGGCATCGCATCAGCAATGAGCACACTATGCCCCGCCGCCGCCAAGACCTCGGCCGCCATCAGCCCCGCAGGGCCTGCGCCGATCACAAGGGCGTCGGGCGTGTCCATTCAGCCGACCAGTTTCTTGATGCCAGCGATATGCGCGGGCTCGGCCCCGAGCGCATCTGCCGCGAGGATACGCGCCTCTGCAAGCGGGTCGTCACTGACCCGATCAATCAGCCCCATCGCCAGCGCCTCGGCGCTTTCGATCTTCCGCCCCGCCATCAGGATCAGCTTGGCCCGGGCGGGGCCGACGAGGGCGGCAAGGCGCACGGGATCGCTCGGCTGCGGCAGGAAGCCAAGCTTCATCACCGGATAAAAGAACTTGGCGCCCGGCACCGAAACCCGCAGATCGCAGGCCAGCGCCATGCCAAAGGCGCCGCCCGCCAGCGTCCCGTTGAGCGCAGCAATGGTCAGCGCCGGAAGCGCGGCCAGAGCGCCCGAAAGGCGCTCCCAGACAGGATCGGTGGCAAGGCCAGCGCGGGCTTCGTCAAGGTCGGCCCCGGCGCTGAAGACCTTGCCCCTGCCGGTCAGGATCAGCACTTTCGCGCTTGCAGCCTCTTCGGCAATCTCGGCCAGCCGCAGCAGCATCTCGCGCGTCAGGGAATTGGCCTTTTCGGGACGGTTGATCGTAAGGGTCCAGAGGCCGCCTTCCTTCTCAAGCTCGATCATAAGAGGCCGACCCGTTTGCGGATGCCCTCTTCCCGCAGCGACACGTCCTTGCCGAGAAACTCGTCCGCATCCGGCCCGCACATCCACAATAGCGCCTCGGCCGGCCATTCCGGCGGGATATGCACCGACCAATCGAGCCGCGCCACATGGCTCACGCCGCTGTCCTTGATCGTGCGCTGCATATCCGTGGCCACTGTGCCCGGAGACAGGCCAAGGATGCGAAGGCCCTTGGCCCCGTATTCCACATGGCCGCAACGGGTCAGCATATAGGCGCCCGCCTTGGACGCGCAGTAGGCCGACCAGCCGTCAACCGCATTATGCGCGGCCCCCGAGGACACGGTGATGATCGTGCCGCTGCCCTGCTTGGCCATCACGGGCGCGGCAGCCTTCATCCCGTTGAAAACGCCCTTGAGGTTGATGTCGATCACCTGCCCCCACGCTTCGGGATCGGCCTCTTCCAGCGGGCCAAGCGGCCCGATCACCCCAGCATTGCCGATGAACACGTCAAGCCGCCCGAAGGCCGCCACGGTTGCATCCACCGCCGCCTTGACCTGAGCGAAATCGGCCACGTCGCAGGCGATGGCCCGTGCGCCGCCGCCAATCTCGGCTGCGATCCTCTCGATCTCGGCCGTGCTCCGCGCCGCCAGCATCACCTTGGCCCCTGCCTTGGCGAAGGCCCGCGCCGCCGCCGCGCCGATGCCGCGACTGGCCCCGGTGATCAATACGCTCTGTCCTGTCAGCTTCATCTCTTTCCCTTCCGGCATCAGCGAACCCTTGCCCGCCACATTTCCTCAGCTTGACCCCGGGGGCAAGGCATTGGAACCTGCGGCAAAGTTTGCAGAAAGGTCTTTCATGCGCCGCTCCCCCTTTTTCCGCCTTCTGGCGACGACCTCCCTCACCGCCTTTGCCAGCACCGCTCTGGCCGATGTGAGTGCCAATGATGTCTGGGCCAACTGGCAGGAACAGCTTTCGGCCTATGGCGATGGCCGGATTACAATCGGGGGTGAAACCTACTCCGGCAAAAGCCTGACGGTCGATGGGGTCGAGATCAGTGCCGAGACGAACGGCAGATCTTCGTCCATACTTATTCCGCAGATCATTCTCACGGAAAACGGCGATGGGACCGTGACAGTCGCCCTTTCTCCGAACATCCCGATCACCTTCCATCCCAATGCTCCCCATAGCGAAAATCTTGTCGAGATGGTTCTGCAACTGGTCAATGGCACGGTTGTGGTCAGTGGTTCGCCCGAGGCGATGGTCTATGATTACAGCGCCGACCGGATGACCCTGTCGGCCACGCAGATCATAGAAGACGGCGAGGAGGTGCCTGCCGATATCCTTCTCAATGCCAATGGATTGCAGGGGCAATCGCGCCAGACCGCCGGCGACGTGCGGGATCTGTCCTCCTCGTTCGCCGCCAGCTCGGTCGATGTTTTGATCGGGTTTGACGATGGCGAGAGCAGAGTTGATCTCAGCGGCAGAGCATCGAATGTCACAGCCACCTCCGAGGCCCGCCTCGGCGCCGGGGCAATCCAGAACATCACAGACCTGCGCGAGTTCGGCGGCTACTTGAATGCAAGCTACCGAAGCGGTCCGGGAACCATCGTCTTGTCGGTCGACGAAGACGGTGGCGCAACCACGATCGTTCTGGGGACCGGAAACACCAGTTTCGACATGGCGATCGCGGCCGACTCGGTATCGATGGACTCCCTAAGCGCTGACGTGGCCATAAACCTTTCGGGTGACGAGATGCCGTTCCCGATATCTTTGACCGCCAGGGCCCTTGGCCAGTCCTTCACCTTCCCGGTCGTTTCGACCGATGGGCCAATGCCCGTTGGTATGACGCTGAATGTCAGCGACCTTGCCCTTGATGATCAGATCTGGGGTATGCTTGATCCTTTCGGAGCCGTGCCGCATGAGCCGCTGACGCTTCAATTCGGAATTGATGGCACGGGGCGCCTGTTGTTCGACCTCGATGATCCCGACGGGGATGAGAAGATCGCAGACGGCGAAAGCCCGCTCGAGATTCAATCGGCCAACATATCCGGGCTCAGGCTGGCTTTTGCCGGGGCAGAACTTACCGGAGAGGGCGCATTCACCTTCGACAACACCGACACCGAGACCTTCCCCGGAATGCCAAGGCCAGAAGGCCGGGCGCGGCTCGAGGCGATCGGCCTGAATACCATGTTCGACCGCCTTGCCACTGTCGGCCTTCTGCCGGAAGAACAACTGATGGGCTTCCGCATGATGCTTGGAATGTTCGCCGATGTGGTGGGCGACGATCATCTTGTCTCCCAGATCGAGATCACGCCTTCGGGCCAGATCCTTTTAAACGGCCAGCGGCTCCGCTGACGGGCTTGCGGGTGACACCCGCAGGCTCTACCTCAGAGGCCTAGAAAGGATCCCGCATGACCCAGACGCTCGCCCACCTGACCGAGATGATGCTTGCCGCCGCCCGCAAGGCCGGGGCCGAGGCCGCCGATGCGCTGGCGGTCGAGGGCACGTCAGTGAGCATCGACGTCCGCGCTGGCAAACTCGAGCACGCCGAGCGGTCAGAGGGCACCGATATCGGCCTGCGGGTCATCGTCGGCAAGCGGCAGGCTTGTGTCTCGTCCTCCGATGTCCGGCCCGAAACCATCGACCAGATGGCCGAGCGGGCCGTGGCCATGGCCCGCCTCGCGCCCGAAGATCCAACCACCGGCCTTGCCGAGGCTTCGGATCTGGCGACCGACCGCGACGTGTCGCGCCTTGATCTGTGCGATCCCACCGCCGATCCCGATCCGGCCCGGCTTCAGGATGACGCCGCCCGCGCCGAAGCGGCGGCGCTTGCGGTCAAGGGCGTGAGCCAGGTCCAGTCGGCCTCTGCCGCCTTTGGCCGCCGTTCGGTCTGGCTTGCGGCCAGCAATGGCTTTTCGGCGGGATACGAGCGCAGCGACCGTTCCATTTCCTGCGTTGCCATTACCGGCACCGGCACCGGGATGGAGCGCGACTACGATTTTGACAGCCGTATCTTTCAGGCCGACCTTCGCTCGGCCGAGGATATCGGAGCCTCCGCCGCCGAACGCGCCATCGTCCGCGCCGCGCCGCGCAAGCCCAAGACCGGCGCCTATCCGGTTCTCTTCGACGAACGGATCGCCAATTCGCTGATCGGCCATATCCTTCAGGCCATCAACGGCGCGATGATCGGGCGCGGCTCGTCGTGGCTGCGCAATGCGATGGGCGAACAGATCCTGCCCAAGGGTCTTTCGATCATCGAGGATCCGCACCGGCCGCGCACCTCGGCCTCGCGCCTCTTCGATTCCGAGGGCCTGCCGACCAGCCGCCGCGCCATTGTCGAGGATGGCATCCTCAGGACATGGACGCTCGATCTTGCGACCGCCCGCAAGCTGGGCCTTCAGAGCACCGCCAATGCCGCTCGCGGCACTTCAGCCCCGCCTTCGCCCGCGGCCACCAACATCGCGCTGACGCAGGGCAGCAAGACGCGCGATCAGCTCCTCGCCGAGATGGGAACCGGCCTTCTCATTACCTCGATGATCGGCTCGACGATCAACCCCAACACCGGCGATTATTCACGCGGCGCCTCGGGCTTTTGGGTCGAGAACGGCGAGATCGCCTATCCGGTCAACGAATGCACCGTTGCCGGAAACCTGCGCGACATGCTGATGCGGATCACGCCTGCCAACGATGGCCGGGCCCACCTCTCAAGGGTTGTTCCCTCTTTGCTTGTCGAGGGGCTGACCCTTGCCGGCGAGTGATCTCGCCCTTCTGAAAGAAGCCGCCCGCGAGGCCGGCGCTATCGCCCTGCGCCATTTCCGGGCATCGCCCGAGGTCTGGGACAAGCCGGGCGGCGCAGGCCCGGTTTCCGAAGCCGATCTCGAGGTTGACCGGATGTTGCGGCACGAACTTTTGGCCGCACGCCAGGGCTACGGCTGGCTTTCAGAGGAAACTGACGATGATCCGGCACGCCTAGGAGCGGACCGCCTGTTTATCGTCGATCCGATTGACGGCACCCGCGCCTTCCTTGAAGGGTCGGAAGATTGGGCGATCTCGTTGGCAACGGCGCGGGCAGGGCGGATCACCGCCGGCGTCGTCTATCTTCCGGCCCGCAAGCTGATATTTGCCGCGCATCGCGGCGGTGGCGCGACCCTGAACGGCAAACCGATCCGTGTCGCTGCCGATCGGCCTCTTGAGGCGGCGGAAATCCTCGCCACCCGGCCTAATTTTGCACCCGAGCATTGGAAAGCGGGCAGCCCGCCCCCCGCGCGCCGTTCGTTCCGATCGTCGCTGGCCTATCGGCTCTGCCTTGTTGCCGAAGGCCGGTATGACGCCATGCTGACCCTGCGCCCCGCCTGGGAATGGGACATCGCCGCAGGGAGCCTGATCGTCACCGAAGCCAAAGGGCAAGCAACCGACCGTGTTGGGAAGCCGCTGATATTCAATTCGCAGGGCGCGCAGGTTGACGGGCTTGTTGCAGGCGGCCCCGCCCAACCCAAACTGATCGATCTTCTGGCGCGCCCCACCTTGGCTTGACCCCCCAACGCTTTTGCGTAGTTTGGCGCCAACCTTTCAGAAAACGGAGTTGATCATGAGCCAGCGTCTTCATCTTGTCTTTGGCGGTGAACTGGTCGATCCGTCCAAGACGAAGTTCAAAGACCCCAGCAATATCCACATTGTCGGAATGTTCCCTGACTATGACTCGGCCCACAACGCCTGGAAGGCAGAGGCCCAGCGCACGGTCGACGACGCACATACGCGCTATTTCATCGCCCATATTCATCGACTGCGCGACGAAGGGTCAGAAGCTTCGACCACCGAAGAACTTGGCGACTGAAGGGGTCAGCCGGGAGGGCGGCGATGTCAGGATCATTCGGACTAGCCACCTATCTGGCCTTGACCTCATTCAACGAAAGACCCGCGCTTCCGGGTCAATGGGAAGAAAGACCCGCCGGGCCTGTCATCTGGATTTGGTGTAATTCGGCGGATGACCTTGCCTTGGCTCGAAACGTTTCCGGCCAGTTCAGAGCCGAAGACGAGGAGGCCATCTTTCTGATCACCTTGCCTTCAACCGTTGGGCTAGAACCCGCCAGCAACGAAATCCTGGTGAGCCTGGCTAGGCCGGGGCGGCTTTTGTTGCGCTCCTTTCTGGATCACTGGTTGCCCGACGCCCTGCTGTGGGTGAGGGGTCGGTTGGACCCAAAGACCTTGGTCGAGACCGACATGCTTGGCATCCAGCGCATCTTGATCGATGCGCGGGCAGGCGGGATCAAGCCGGGCCGGGGGGGCTGGATTCCACGGCTGATCCGGCCCCTGATTTCCAAGATCGACCGTGTCTTTGCTGCCGACGATGCGGCAAAGGCGGCGGCAATTCGCGCGGGCTATCCCGAGGCTCAGGTCGAGGTTCTTGGGCCAATTCAGGATGCGATTTCAATTCTGCCTCATAGCGAGGTTTCGCGTGCCAAGCTTTCGGCGGCTCTGGCGACCCGGCCCGTCTGGTGCGCGCTCGATGTCTCGATGGAGAAAGCCCGGCTGATCGCCGCCGCCCACAAGAGGGTTAGCCGACGCGCACATCGGTTGGTCCTGCTGCTTGTGCCGGATGCTCAGACCGACCCGGCCCAGCTTGGCGCAAGGATGCGAGAGGCGGGTTTTGACACGCTGCTTCAGAGCGAAGGAAATGCGCCAACGAACGCGACACAAATCGTTGTTGCTCAAGGAGCCGATGAACCGGGGCTTTGGGCTCGTTTGTCACCCGTAACCTTTCTATGCGGAACACTGGAGGCTGGCGCTTCCCGCCATCCATTCGAGATCGCATCGCTTGGCTCCGCTCTCATTCATGGGCCAAGGCAAGGCGAGTATGTAGAAGCCTTCGAGCAACTGCTTTCTGCTGGTGCCTCTGTGCAGATAGAAAAAGAAGACGATCTGGCGACAGCTCTTGATGAGTTGCTCGCGGCAGACAGGTCTGCTCAAGTCATTGTGGCCGCCTGGGATGTAACCTCAAAAAGCGCGGCCGTGGCAAACCGAGTGTCCGAGACGCTTCGCAGGGCACTTGAAAAGGCAGGATACTAGGATGGCAGCGCCGCGTTTCTGGTTTACCCCAGCCGACAAACCCGCAATCGCCGCGCGACTCCTCGCGCCGCTTGGCTGGGTTTACGGCGCGGCCACCGCCCGGCGCCTTCGGACCGGCAAGCCCTGGAAGGCATCGGTTCCTGTGATCTGCGTGGGCAACGTCAACGTGGGCGGCACCGGAAAGACACCGACCGTTATTGCGCTGGCGCAGCGTCTTGTGGCGGCAGGATACTCACCGCACGTCGTGACGCGCGGCTATGGTGGCTCCACCATAGGTCCGCTTCAGGTCGAGGAACGCAAGCACAGCGCGGCAGATGTCGGAGACGAGCCGCTGCTTCTTGCTGCCTTCGTTCCCACTTGGGTCGCCCGTAACAGGGCCACCGGAACAAAAAGGGCCGTCAATGCCGGAGCGGATGTCGTTCTATTGGACGATGGTTTTCAGAACCCCTCAGTCGCCAAAGACCTCTCGCTCGTGGTCGTCGACGCGCGGCGCGGCTTTGGAAATGGCCGCGTCCTGCCGGCCGGCCCGCTGCGGGAACCGGCCGCAAAGGGCCTTGAACGCGCCGATCTTGTCCTGTCGATCGGGGCCGATCAGGATCAGGCCGCTTTCGCACGAACACTCGATTTCGCAGGCCCGCACCTGCGCGGCCAATTGGTGCCTTTGCCCACAGGGATGCCGTGGGATGGGATGCGCGTTTTGGCCTTTGCCGGGATCGGTAACCCCGAAAAATTCTTTGCCACGCTTCGGGCACTGGGCGCCGAGGTGATCCGGGGCGAGGCGCTTGAGGATCACCAGCCCCTGACCGAAGCCTTGATGAAACGGCTCGAGGTCGAGGCGATGGCCCGCGGCGCACAGCTCGTGACCACCGAGAAAGACGCCGTGCGCCTGCCCGACAGCTTTCGCGCCAAGGTTCTGACCCTGCCTGTCAGGCTCGAGCTGGAAGATTGGGCGCCGCTCGACGCGGCGCTGGCGAAGATCGGGCTTAGCCCTCGATGATCTCCTGATCCTGTCCAAGACGGGGCGAGGGGCGATCCAGCGCAAGCTCTGCATCGGAGAAGACAATCGGCGTGCGCACCGATGGAATGCCTTTCAGGTCGACCCTGAGCCCGCGCGCAACGATCTGGGGATCGGCAAAAGCCTCGCCCACATCGTTGATCGGACCGGCGGGAATCCCTTCACGCTCGCAGGCGGCCAGAAGGTCGGCCTTGGTCCAACCCACGGTCAGCGCCATGATCTTGCCGACGATCTCGTCGCGGTGGGCCAAGCGGTCGGCGTTGGTCGCGTATTTGGGATCGGTGCCAAGCTCGGGCTGGCCGAGCGCGGCGCAGAGCTTGCGATACTGGCTGTCGTTGCCCGAGGCGATGATGATGTAGCCGTCCGAGCAATCAAAAACCTGATAGGGCACGATATTCGGATGCGCGTTGCCCATCCGGCTTGGCGCCTTGCCCGAGGCGAGAAAGTTCATCGCCTGATTGGCCATCGTCGCCACCGCCACATCAAAAAGCGCCATATCGACCATCTGGCCCTTGCCGGTCTTGTCGCGCTGATGCAGCGCGGCGAGGATGCCGGTCGAGGCATAGATGCCAGTATAGATATCGGTGACCGCCACGCCGACCTTCTGCGGTTGGGTCGTGGGCTCGCCCGTGACGGACATGAGCCCCGACATCCCCTGCACGATGTAGTCGTAACCTGCGCGCGAGGCATAGGGGCCGGTCTGGCCGAAGCCGGTGATCGAGCAATAGATCAGGCGCGGATAGCGGGCGTGGAGGCTTGCGAAATCGAGGCCGAACCGCGCAAGCCCGCCGACCTTGAAATTCTCGATCACCACATCGGCGTCAGCCAGAAGGCGATGCACCGCGGCGATGCCCTCTTCGGTGCGGAAATCGACCGTCACCGATTTCTTGCCGCGATTGCAGCCGTGGAAATAGGCGGCCGTCTTTTCGCCCTCGTTCTCGATGAACGGCGGGCCCCATTTGCGGGTGTCATCGCCTTCGGGGCTTTCGACCTTGATCACTTCGGCGCCTAGGTCGGCCAAGATCTGGCCGGCCCATGGCCCAGCCAGAATCCGCGCCAGTTCGACGACTTTCAGCCCGGCAAGTGGGGTCATTTACTTCGCAAGCTCCGTATCAAGAATCGCGGCGAAGTCTTCGTAGGCCATGTTGGTGTATTTGACACCGTTGATCAGAAACGAGGGGGTCGAGGTGATGCCATCGCGCTCCGCGTTTTCAGTGTACCAATCGACAAGGCCCTGCGCATAGGCGGCGTCGGTGGTGCAGGCCTCAATCGCCGCATCGTCCAGTCCTGCGACCTTGCCCATCTTTTTCAGGTTATCCGCGATCGTTGCCGGATCACCACCCGCGAGCCAATCGCGCTGGGTCTCGTAAAGCATTTCGGTCAGGCCAAAGAACCGCTCGGTGTTGTTGCCACAACGGGCGATCATCGCCGCCCAAAGGCCGAAGCGATCGAAATAGACATCGCGATAGACGAACTTGATGAGGTCCGTGTCGATGTAGTTGGTCTTGAGCGAAACAAACTGGTCTTGCGCGAAAGCCGCGCAGTGCGGGCAGGTGAACGAGGCGTATTCGATCACCTCGACCTTGGCCTCGGGATTGCCGAGGACCATCTCGAAAACGCCGGTTGCTTCCTCGGGCGTTGTGGCTTCCTGAGCAATGGCCGGAAGGCCACCCATCGCCATTCCAAAGGACATGGCGGTGGCGGCAAGGAATAGGCTGCGTCTGTTCATCATCGCTGGGTCTTTCCGTTTCGTGATTTCATCAAGACATTGGCGCCCAGCGCCTGAAGCGCAAGACGCAATTCGTCGTTTGTAACATCTTTCGACAAGCTGGCAGAGCTTGCCTCGATCTCTGGGTCCGGTGCCGGCGCCGCAGCTTTCGGAGCAGGCGCAAAGACGGCCTGCCCTTCGGCAAACCCAGTGGGCGCCGTCTGGGTGATGCGGACCCGCGCAATCGCGCGATAGCCGTAGCAGGCGTTCACCCGCTCGCAGATCTGCTCTTTCTGCATCTCGATCATCGGCGCCTGCGGGCCGGTGGTCAGGATCGTCAGGGTCGCGCCCATACCACCCTTGCCATAGCTGACCTCGACGGGGCGGGTCACAGCGGCAACGGTTTCGCCCACAACCTCGGACCAATGGGTCAGAAGCCTGCTCACCGCAAAGCCGCGCTTCTCCGATGCCTCGCGGATGCGGGTCTGCATCAGGCTTGAAGCGCGAGAGAATCCGCGCGTGGTTCCGTTTTGGCGTGGCTCTGTCATTGTCAGGGGCTATTCTAGACCAGCAGGCGCCACGCGCCAGAGAAACCGGAAAACGGAGCAATAAAGATTGCGTGACGCCGAATTGAGCCAGATCCTGCTCGACTGGTATGATCGCCATGCCCGCGATCTGCCGTGGCGGATTTCGCCCGATGCCTCGCGTGCGGGCATCCGGCCCGATCCCTATCGGGTCTGGCTTTCGGAAGTGATGCTCCAGCAGACGACCGTTGCCGCCGTAAAATCCTATTTCGAGCGTTTCACCCGCCTCTGGCCAACCGTGAATGACCTTGCCCGCGCCGAAGATGCCGCTGTGATGGCCGAATGGGCGGGCCTTGGTTACTACGCCCGCGCCCGCAATCTTCTGAAATGTGCGCGGGTGGTTGCCGGTGAACATGGCGGCGTCTTCCCATCGACCGCCGAGGGCCTGCGCCAGCTTCCCGGCATCGGGCCCTATACCGCCGCCGCAATCGCCGCGATTGCCTATGGAGCGCAGGAGACAGTTGTTGATGGTAACGTCGAAAGGGTCATGGCGCGGATGTTCGATGAACACACGCCCCTACCCAAGGCCAAACCTATCCTCACCGCCCATGCCGCCAGCCTGACCCCGCCTGATCGGGCCGGCGACTATGCCCAAGCGGTAATGGACCTAGGTGCCACGATCTGCACCCCGCGCAGCCCGGCCTGTGGCATCTGCCCGTGGCGCGATCCCTGCCTTGCTCGGCAAAGGGGAACAGCCGCAGCCCTCCCGAAAAAAGAGCCTAAGAAGGCCAAACCGGTTCGATTTGGATATGCCTACGTCGGGCGCCGCACGGATGGCGCCTGGCTTCTGGAGACACGACCCGAGCGGGGTCTGCTCGGCGGAATGCTCGGCTGGCCGGGATCGGAATGGGGCGGCACCCCTGATCCTGCCCCGCCCGCCGAGGCGAATTGGCACCTTCTCGGAGCCGAGGCGCGGCATACTTTCACCCATTTCCACCTCAGGCTTCAGATTCTGACGGCCGATTTTCCGCTTTCGGCCAAGCCTGCCTTAGGAGAATTTCTCCCGGCCCGAGAGTTTCGCCCCTCGGCCCTGCCGACCGTGATGCGAAAGGTCTTTGACCTCGCGTCGCCCGTGTTTCCACCGATTGAGAACACAGCAACAAGGCGTTAGATTTCGCTCAAGCCGGAGCATCGTTCATGCCAATCAATTCGAAAGCATCCCTCGCCAAGGCGTTGCCGTTCTGGATATCGCTCTTGTTCCTCCCGCTTGTCTGGTGGGTTTGCCGAACCGGAGGCTGGGCGATCTTGAGCCTGCCTGCCGGGGCCATGGCGCTTTTCGTCCTGATCGATGCGGTGGCGGGGGCAACGCAAGAGAGCCTTGATCTCGAAACAGACGGGGCCGATCTTTTCTGGTATCGCCTCATCACGCTGATCTGGGCTCCGGCACAATTCCTGATGATATTCGGCGCCCTTGCCACGGTCGCGCCGTCGAATGATCTGAGTATCTTCGAGAAATGGGGTGTGTTTGTCGGCATCGGCTTTGTCGCGGGTGCAATTGGCATCGTCTACGCGCACGAGCTGATGCACCAGAAGCCAAAGGTCGAAAGGCTCATGGGCGATCTTCTGATGTGCATGGTCCTATACGGTCATTTCCGCACCGAACATCTGCTGGTGCATCACCGCTATGTCGGAACGCCCCGCGATGCCGTGACCGCCCGCTATAACGAGAACTTTTACCGCTTTTTCCTGAGGGTGCTGCCCGGCTCGCTCAGCTCGGCCTTCCAAGCCGAGCGGGAAAAACTCGCCCGTGCGGGCCTGCCTTGGTGGAGCGCGCGCAATCCCTTTTGGCGCTATTTGGGGCTTCAGGCCGGTTTCCTCGCGCTCGCCGCAATCGTCGGCGGCTGGCTTGGCCTTTGGCTTTTCGCCACGCAGGCCTTTGTTGCGGTCTTCTACCTCGAGCTTATCAACTACGTCGAACACTATGGCCTGACACGCAAACACCTTGGCGATGGCAAATACGAGCACGTCAAACCGCGCCATAGCTGGAACTCGGATTACAAGGTATCGAACTGGCTCCTCATCAACCTTCAGCGCCATTCGGACCATCACTACAAACCCGACCGGCGCTTTCCGCTGTTGCAGACTTATGGCCCGCAAGACGCACCCCAGCTTCCGAGCGGCTATCCGTTCATCGCGGCTCTGGCGCTCGTCCCGCCGATCTGGCGCAGAAAAATGAACCCGAAGGTGCGGAAGTGGCGAGCCATGTATTACCCAGAGATCACCGACTGGGCGGCCTATAAGTCGGGCAGCAACCCGATGCCGCGCTAGCGGGCCAGTCTTTCGATCAAGTCTGCCGCAATCGCGCAGCCGTTTGGCTCGGCCCTGATGCGCCGTCCGAAATCGTCGGCCTTTGCCTCAGTCTTGGGATCAATCGCCGTTCGGATCGCGGCGGCCAGCGCCTCGCCAGTTAGCCGCTTTTGCGGGATTGGCCTCGGCCCAGCGCCGATCCGGGCAACCATTTCGCCAAAGAACGGCTGATCGCCCATCAGCGGGCAAACAATCGTCGACTTGCCCCAGCGCAGGCTCTCATGCGTTGTTCCCGATCCGCCGTGATGGATGACTGCACGGACGCGGGGGAAGAGCCAAGTGTGTGGGGCCGCCTTGAGAACATGAATATCTGGGCCGGTAGCCTCGGCCGCGAGTCCGCCCCAGCCGGTCGCGATGATCCCGCGTTGACCCGTAGCCTTCAGGGCCTCAACTACCGCCGTGGTCTGCCGCTTGGGGTCCATTCCGGGCATCGAGCCGAAACCGGCATAGATCGGCGGAGGTCCTGCAGCGAGGAATGCTGCGAGGGCGGGCGGGGGATCAAAAGGCTCGGGCTCGGCAAAGAAATATCCGGTCGTCTGATTGCCGACCGCCCAATCTTCGGGAGGCGGGAACAGAGTCGGACTGAAGGCATGAAGTCGCAAGCCTTGCGCCCCATAACCTGCGAGCAGATCGAGCCTCGCCCCAAGTTCCACCCTCGCCTTTTTCGACCAAGACTTGGCCAAGAGGCCAGTTCCCCATCGGGTCGCACCCAAGAGAAAGCGATGCGAAAGTCGATTTACTGTCGGTCCCCTATCGCGGGTTCCGAGCAGAAAATTGGGATAAGCGCCCGTCACGGCAAAGCCGGGTTGGAGAAAGACCGGGATCGCCTTGCCGCCCGTTTCCCTCGCCAGATAGGGCGAAAGAAATCCCTTGGGATGGTAAAGGATGAGGTCAGCCCTTTCCGCGAGGCCAACCTCCCACATCTCCTGCGTCTGGCGGCGCATCAGAACCTGCATATCCCGATAGGCGCGCATCCGCCCGGCAAAGCCGCCAAGCGCGGCCTTCATCTCCGGCGTGTTGATCAGGGCCTCGTATGAGATCGACAGGCAATTGGCCCTGAGGCCCGCCACTTCGATCATCGCCGCAAATTCGGCGGTGGCTGAGACGACAACCTCGTGGCCGCGCCGCTGAAGCTCTCGCCCAAGTGCTACGAAGGGCTGAACATCGCCGCGCGAACCGAGGGTCTGAAGCAGGATTTTCATGTCTCGAGGGGGACATAAAAAATACCCCGCCACAAGGGCGGGGTAGTTAGTGCCGTGGATTTGGCCACAGGCACCGGCGGTAACTTTGAATTAGTGTTCGTGCATTTCCGCGCGGACTTGCTGGCGGAGCAGGTCAATCGGCACCTTCTGACCCTCGCGCTTGAAGTGCCAGTAGGTCCAGCCGTTGCAGCTGGGCGCACCTTCGAGGAAAGCGCCGACCTGATGGATCGAGCCCTTGATATCGGAGCCGATCAGCGTGCCATCGGCGCGGACCTTGGCCTTGTGGCGGCCGTTGATCGACCAGAGCTCTTCACCGGGGCGCAGCATCCCGCGTTCGACCAGCACGCCAAAGGCGACGCGCGGCTCGGCACGCTTGGAGGTCGAGACCTCGAGCGCCTCTTTGTCGAACTTGCGGGTATTGGCGATGCGTTTCTCGGCCACCTTGCGATAGGCGGCCTCGCGTTCGATCCCGATGAACTCGCGGCCAAGCATTTTGGCAACCGCGCCGGTCGTGCCGGTTCCAAAGAAGGGATCGAGGACCACATCGCCGGGGTTGGTCGTGGCAACAAGCACGCGGTGCAACAGCGCCTCGGGCTTTTGCGTCGGATGCGCCTTGTCGCCGGCCTCGTCCTTGAGGCGTTCGTGGCCGGTGCAGAGCGGGATCACCCAGTCCGACCGCATCTGAACGCCGTCATTCATCGACTTCAGCGCTTCATAGTTGAAAGTGTATTTGCTGGCTTCCTGCTTTGAGGCCCAGATCAGCGTCTCATGCGCGTTGGTCAGGCGCTTGCCACGGAAATTCGGCATCGGGTTCGATTTGCGCCAGACCACATCGTTGAGGATCCAGAAGCCCTGGTTCTGAAGCTCGGCCCCCATGCGGAAGACGTTGTGATAGCTGCCGATCACCCAGATCGCGCCATTGGGCTTCAGGAGACGCCGGGCCGCCGCAAGCCAATCGCGGGTGAACTTGTCATAGACCTTGAAGCTGTCGAACTGATCCCAGTGATCGTCAACGGCGTCGACCTTGGAATTGTCGGGCCGATGCAGATCGCCGCGCAGCTGAAGGTTATAGGGCGGGTCCGCGAAGATAAGATCGACGGATTCGGCCGGAAGACTGTTCATCACCTCGATGCAATCGCCATCGAGAATCGAATTCAGAGGGAGCGCCGCCGCGCTCTTGATCTTGGTTTTGGTCGTCATGTTCTGCCTCTTTAACGGCGGGTTAGCCCGCTCGCTGATTGACCCCAATGTGAGTCAGAGGCGATTCGCTGTCAAAAGTTTTTTTGAATCAATGGGTTACGAATTATTCTTGATACAAGATATTGTGCACCGGCTTGAACGAACGTCTATGATGTGGGGTTACCCCTAGATTTCGGAGCGCCTCTTTATGCGCCGGTGAGGGGTATCCGGCGTTGTTTTCCCAGCCATAGCCCGGGTGCTGTTGCGCCAAATCCACCATCAGCCGGTCGCGGCACACTTTTGCCACAATTGAGGCCGCCGCAATCGACAATGACCGCGCATCGCCCTTGACGATCGCTTCGGCAGAAACAGCAAGGCCACGCGGGATCATGTTGCCGTCGATCAGAATGTGGTCAGGCGCAAGAGCCAGCCCTGCCACAGCCCGCTCCATCGCCAGATGCGAGGCGCGCAGGATGTTGATCTGGTCGATCTCTTCGACCGAGGCATGGGCGATGGATACGGTCGCCACAGCGAATATCTCGTCATAAAGCGCGTTGCGGCGCTTTTCGCTCAGTTGCTTGCTGTCGGCGAGCCCCTCGGGAACCCGCGCCGGATCGAGGATCACGGCGGCCGCGGTAACAGGCCCAGCCAGCGGCCCGCGCCCAACTTCGTCGACACCAGCGATCAACCGGTATCCACGCGCCTGCGCGGCCTTTTCAAAGCTCATGTCGGGAAAGGTCTTGACCATGCCCCCAGTGACCAGAGCCAGCCGCGATCTTCAAGAAAAAAGCGGGAGGGGCGAACCCCTCCCGTTAGGTGGCGCCTCCGAAGTGGGGGATGGTGGCGCTTCTGCTCGAATTCAACAGGCGGCTTGCCCGCGTATCTGGATTTCGGCTGAGCTGGCAAAAACAGGCAATAGCGGCCCGCCGCTATCGCCTAGCCGGAGCCAATAACCGCGGTGGTTATTGAATAACGCGCGCGGCTCTGGTCAGGTCAGTTCCATGATGAACCGGATTCTTTCAACCATCCTTGCTCTTGTCCTGACCGCTTCGGCGGCTTCGGCAACCTGCTATGTCGACTACAAGGCAAAGCAGGATGATCCTTTGCGCCTTCACTATGGCGTGGCCGAGATCTTTGAGGCTTGCACAATAGAGGACGCCTATGCCCAACTGGCAGTGCGGCTGGCCGACAACGGCTGGACGCTGCTGATTGTGCTTGAGCTCTTTGACGAGCAGGGATTGGCCGAAAGGATTGAGAGTGCCGGTGAATTCTACCTCCGCTACTGAAACGCGTCAGGCCGGAAACAAGATCGTCGTCGCAGGAATTGCAGCGATTGTTCTGATTCTGCTCATTGCCGCGATTGTCCTCTTCGCCAACCTTCCCGACGCCAACGCTTTCAACGCGCGGGTCGAACAGCTCTTTATCGAGAACGCAGATCTGACCGCGCAGGCCGAGATCAAGCTGCTCGAGATCCTCGCGCAGTCGGGCACCGCCTTTTCCGAAACGCTCGACAGCTATCGCTTCGTGATTTTCGTGCTCCTGATTTTCGCGACCGCCATGCTGATCGCCGCGGTCGCCTTCCTTGTCATGCTCATCGCCATGAACCGGCGCATGGGCCATATCGAGCGCAAGGGGATCGAGGTAAATTCGCTGCTGATCAGCCGCGATCAGAACACGGTCTACCTCAACAACTTCGAATTCAAACTTACCGCCGCCGCCATCGAGACCCTCAGCGTTCTGGCAGAAGCGCGGATGGATGACGAGGTGCTATCAGGCGCTGAAATCGAGGCCGTTATCTCTGGCCGCAGCGCCGCAGATTGCGACGAAGCCGCCGGCGCCACGCGGATCAAGCGCCTGCGGGATATGCTGGGAAACCAGATGGTCAGCGAGCTTCTGGTCAAGAATATCGCCCGCCGGGGCTATATGCTCGCCGTCGACAAAGACATCATACAGATGGTGTAAGGCTGGCTGGTGACCCCGACAGGATTCGAACCTGTAACCTGTCCCTTAGGAGGGGACTGCTCTATCCAATTGAGCCACGGGGCCAGCCGCCTTCTCCATGCATGGAGCGGCGCGTCGGGTCAAGCTGCATAGGCTTGGACAAGCGGTCCTGTTAGGTCTAACAAGATCGCAAGAGACCAGACAGGAATGCCATCGTGACCAACCGAACCAAACGCCCGCTCACCCTTCGCGACGTTTCGGAAGCCTCCGGTGTGAGCGAAATGACCGTGAGCCGCGTCTTGCGCAACAAAGGCGATGTGAGCGAAGCGACGCGGCAAAGGGTGCAGGAAGCGGCCAAGCGGCTCGGCTATGTCCCCAACAAGATCGCCGGTGCCTTGGCTTCGCAGCGGGTCAACCTTGTGGCGGTGATCATCCCTTCGCTTGGCAACATGGTGTTCCCCGAGGTGCTTTCCGGCATTTCGGATGTTCTGGCCAACACGAGCCTGCAGCCCGTGGTGGGGGTGACCGATTATCTTCCCGAAAAGGAAGAAAAGGTCTTGTTCGAGATGCTCTCATGGCGGCCTTCCGGCGTCATCATCGCCGGTATCGAACATACCGAAGCCTCGCGCGCCATGCTGCGGCAGGCCGGTTGTCCGGTTGTCGAAATCATGGATGTCGATGGCGAGCCGGTCGATTCCTGCGTCGGCATCAGCCACCGCCGCGCCGGTCGCAAGATGGCCGAGGCGATCATCGACGCGGGCTATCGGCGGATCGGCTTTCTGGGCACCAAGATGCCGCTCGATCACCGCGCCCGCAAAAGGTTTGAGGGTTTCACACGCACGCTCGCCAAAGCCGGTATCGAGATCGCCGATCAGGAATTCTATTCCGGCGGCTCGGCGCTTGCCAAAGGCCGCGAGATGACCGAAGCGATGCTCAAGCGCACGCCCGACCTCGATTTCCTCTACTACTCGAACGACATGATCGGCGCTGGCGGGCTTCTCTATCTGATCGAGAAGGGCGTCGATATTCCGGGCAAGATCGGCCTTGCCGGTTTCAACGGCGTCGAACTGCTTGATGGCCTGCCCCGCCGCCTCGCCACAATGGACGCCTGCCGCCGTGAAATTGGCGAGCGGGCCGCGCAAATCCTCGTCGATCGGCACCAAGGCGCGGGCGCGACCGAAGGCCAGACCATCGAGCTGACTCCCACCTTGGATTATGGCGATACGCTTAGACGCTCTTCATGACCAATCCTGAGATAGTGATCCTCAACGGGCGCTGCATCACCTTCGCCCAACCCAATATCACCGCGCTCGCCGTCAAGGATGGCAAGATCGTCGCCCTTGGAACCGATGCAGAAATGCGCCCGTTGGCAGGTCCGGACACAAAGATCATCGACGCCCGCGGCCAAACGGTTCTGCCGGGCTTCATTGACAGCCACGTTCATATCTTCCTCGGTTCGGCAGAGCTGTCCAACCTCAACCTGCGGGGCCTGAAGGGCCGCGAGGCGCTGGCGAACGCCATCGCCGATTATGCCGCCACCCATCCCGGCGACGGGATGATCGTCGCCAACGCTGCGCTCTACGACATTCTCGGGCCCGGCGAGGAAACCACCCGTTGGAAACTAGACGCCATCCTCCCCGACCGCCCGATCCTCCTTATGGCGCAAGACCTGCACACCGGCTGGGCCAATACGATTGCGCTTGAAAAGGCTGGCATCCTGCACGGCGCCAAGCTGCCCGAAGGCAACGAGATCGTCATGGCCCCGGACGGCACCGCCACCGGAATGCTCAAGGAATTTGCCGCCATCACGCCCGTGATGCGCCTTTCGGCGCTGGGCGGCCGCGATCAGCTTGGGATCGATACGGGCCGCAATCCCTCGCCCGCCGCCACCCCCGCGCAGCGCGCGCATGACAAGGAGGTGCTCCTCAAGGGCCTGCATCATTGCGCCCGGCAGGGGATCACCACGCTTCACAACATGGACGGCAATGTCTATCAGCTTGAGCTTCTGCAAGAGCTCGACGACGAGGGCCTCCTGCCCCTCCGTATCGAAGTCCCGATGCTGCTGACCAACTCCGACCCCATCGAGCGGATCGACGAAGCCCTCGAGATGCGACGGCGGTTCAACTCTGAGATGGTCTGGTCGAACCGGGTCAAGATGTTTATGGACGGAGTGTTGGAAAGCTATACCGCCTTCATGCTGCGCCCCTATCCGGGCAAGCCCGAGAACCACGGCGAGGAAATCTTCGCGGCCGAGCATTTCAACCGCGCCTGCATCACTGCCGACAAGCTCGGCCTTCAGATTTCCGTTCATGCGGTGGGCGACGGCGCCGTGCGCCGCGTTCTCGACGGGTTTGAAGCCGCGCAAAAGGCCAACGGCAAGCGCGACAGCCGACACCGTATCGAGCATATCGAGGTGATCTCACCCGCAGACCTGCCGCGATTCGCCGAACTGGGCGTGGTGGCCTCGATGCAACCGCCCCACGCCCCGACCGGCGGGCATTTCGGCCTCGCGCCGGTCGGCGACATTCTCTACCCCGACCAGCTCCCCCACCATTTCCAGTGGCGTGGCATGAAAGACACCGGCGCTCACCTCGTCTTTTCGACCGACTGGCCGGTTATTCCCATCGACGTGATGCGCGTGATCCGAACCGCCGTCTCGGCTGGTCCGATCTGGACCGATAGCCCCGATCCGCGCCTATCGCTTTTGGAAACCCTCGCCGCCTACACCTGTGACAACGCCTGGGTGGAGTTTGGCGAGAACAAGAAAGGCAAACTCGCCCCCGGCTACATCGCCGATATCGCGATTCTCTCGGGCGATATCGAGGCGACCGACCCAGAGGAAATCGAGGGCCTCACCGCCGCCGTCACCATCTGCAACGGCAAGATCACCTGGACAGACGGAACACTTGCCTGACGGCAAGCCCCGCACAGCCAAACTACTCGATTGTCTGGAGGTTCAGTGGTGAGCCGTGCAGGATTCGAACCTGCGACCCACTGATTAAAAGTCAGCTGCTGTCAATTTTAATGGTTTCAAAGGATTTGGCTAATTTCCTCTATTTTATGGGTATTTTAGGCCTGTCGTGCTCCTCTATTACACGCTATTCTTCGCTTAGTCCCGCCATTTTGTCTCGCTGAGCGTCTCGCTGAACATGCCAACGATTTCCTGCAGGATCGATCGCCCGTCGATCGATAAGGCCACCAAGGAACAGCGCGCCAAAGGGGAGCGCGTTACCCTATCTGATACCGCCTGCTCTGGTCTGAAGCTGGTCATCAACAGCCAAAGTGCGAGCTGGGTCTATGCCTATCGGAAGCGAGGGTATCTAGATGGCGGGAGACGACACCCACAGCGGACCATGAAGCTCGGCGATCCCGCCACCATGACGCCAGCGGAGGCGCGGCTGGCTGCGGAGCAGATAAAGGCCCAAGTCCGCGCAGGCGAGGACCCTGCAATGATCGAGCGCAGGGAGCGTGCGGATAGGCAAGCCGCTGAAGCGCGGCGCTTGACCTGTGGGCAATGGGCGGACCGCTATGAGCAGTCACTCTCAAGCCAGCAGACCAAGCATGTTAGGGACGAAGTGCGTAATGTTCGGCTGGCGCTTAACGAGATGGGTGTATCGAACCTCTTCCCCGAAGAGATCACGTCCAAGCTCGTCCGCTTGCTCGTTGAGCTACACGCTGAGCGTCCGGCGACCAGTCGACATCGCTACGGAGCGCTGTCGCGGTTTCTTGACCACCTCCTAGATGAAGAGGCCATCGACCTTAACCCTGCTCAGCAGATCTCGAAGAAGAGGCGACCAAAGCCCCCAACCTCGAGGGTGACGCATTTCTCCATTAGTCAGTTGCGACGGCTTTGGCATGCGGACGGCCTAAAGCCCGAATACCAGCGCTATCTGCGGTTCATGATTACGACCCCCCTTCGCGCAATGGAAGCCGCAGAGCTGCGTTGGGATCAGGTCCACAGTGACGAAGCTGAGCTGAGGCTTATGGCCGCCGACACCAAGAACGCCGAATACTTCGTGATGCCCCTCTCTGGCTTGGCAAAAGCCCAACTCGGCGGTCAGACAGCTGAGAGCTTGAGTAAGGTCTTTCAGCTTACCAGAGTTGAAGACGGTGAGATGAGCTCATGGAGCCACTTCGCCAAGGCAGTTCGGAAGGCCTCTGGGGTCGAGAGCTTCGCGCTGCACCACCTACGCCGCACGTTCTCTACTCTGATGGCCGAACACACCGACGTCCCCGAAGGCATCATCGACGGTCTTCTGAACCACAAGCAAAGTGCCACACGCGGCGGGGTCATACGCCACTATCAGCTCGCCAAGCAGCTCGACAAACGGCGAGTAACGATGGCGGCTTGGGGTGAGCTCTTGGAGGGATGGGTGCAGTGAGGGGCAAGGTTTCGCCGTGTTGCTGCGCCAAACAGCTTGGTTTCAGTTTTCATAAAGGACTGATAAAAAACGCAATTAATCGCCGAAGGGGCAATTTTCGCGGCTCTGGCTCAAATTGCCCCTTCGCGAGCCTTGAAACGATTTCGGCGCTTTGAGAGACTCTACGTAGCTTGGTTAGCTCGACCATTCTTTGATGGGGGCCAAGCTACGGCAATCGGAAGTCCTCGCCCCAGCGCGCCAACGAAACTCGAGAGCAATGTAACCGCACAGAGGCCGCGCAACTCGGAAAGTTGCGAACATTCCACGCAGAAACCGTGTTTCTGCGAACGATGGAGTTTTGCCTATGAACAGGACATATAGCTGGGGTCCCGATCAGCCATTGCCCAGATTTGCCGACAAAGCCACGGCAGCGGCGATCGTCACTCATCACTACTTCCCGATTAGCCCGCGGACGCTCGAGCGTTGGCCCCTCACCGTCCGACGCCCCAACAAGGCAGTCGTCTATGAAGTCGCGGAGTTGATGGCGATGGCCGAGGAGCGTCTCGATGGCGCTTTCGTCTACAAACAGGCGGAGGGCTGACGCATGACGAAGGCCCTCCGAGCCCCCCGTCTGCTCAAAACGGCACCGGCACCTGTGGAGCAGATCCCCACACACACGAGCACGCACCGCGAGAGCGACGACAACTACCAATGGGTCGCCGCAACACTCGCCGACGATCACCGCGTGATCGTCTGCAAGAATGGCCTGCAATATATCCCCCAACGCCGCTACGCTGACGGCCTTCGTGGAGCCGCGTGGCGTTCCCTCTGCTACTGCGCCTTCAAACCGTCGCTCGTGCGAGCGTGCGAAGGCCTAGAAAGCCGCTCTGGCCCCGTTTCAACCGCCCCACTAGCTGCGCTGCCTGAGAAGGCCCGCGAGTGGGTCAAAAAATAACCCGCCAGCTGCTGTCGCAGTCTGACGGGTGGTCTTCGGGTGAAACCAGACCATACCACGACTGCGCGCTGGCTCCAACTGTAAGGAGCAATCCGATGCAACGATTTCCTCTGTTTCGCGGAAGCCGCGATACACGCCGCCACGACGGGCGGGACTATGAGACGGTCAGCTTCGCTGATCTCAGACGGATGTGCCGAGAACCGGCTGCGGAGCCAAAACTCCACGCGTCCGCGTTCATCGCCTCCACCTACATTGGGCACCTCGCCCGCAATCACGAGGAACAACGGAAACGTGGTCACTTCCACGCGTTTATTGCGGACGTAGATACTGGCTCGCCAACGCTCGCGGAGGTCGAGACGGCGGTCGTCCGCTGCCTTGGCGACTGTGCGCGCCTGATCTACTCGTCGAGCAGCGCAACCGCAGAGCAACGGAAGTGGCGCGTGATCGTGCCAGTCCGCGACCCGATAGCGGGGTCTGCTTATGCCGATGTTCAGGCAGCCTTCTTTGATGCACTGCTCCACCATGGGATTGCCTGCGACTATGCATTGGCGCGGACCGGTCAGCCGGTCTTTCTGCCTAATGTTCCTCCAGATCGGCGTGGACCCGACGGAGCGCCGCTCTTCTACGAATATGTCGTGCGCGAGATTGGCGGCCTTCGAGCGGTGCCCGAGGCTATCTTGGCCGCTGCCGCAGAAACCGCTCGGCGGGCTGAGGAAGCGCGCAGGGTGGCGGCGGAAGTCGCGCGCCGCAGGGCCGAAGAACGGCAGAAGCAGCGCGAGCATACGGGTATGCTCTCACCGATAGAGCAGTTCAACGCCGATCACGACCTGACCGCGCTCCTCCTCGAGCATGGCTGGGAGCCGCGCGGCCACGATTGCTTTGCGTCTCCCTACTCTCAATCCAAGGGCCCGTCGGTCTACGTCTATGGCCAGCGTGCCATCAGCTTCACCAGCAGCGACGTCGGTCAGATAGGGCGCATCAGCGCCAATGGCTGGGCCACCTATGACCCTTGGGACGTCTTTGTTGCGCGCGTTTATGGCGGCAACGAGGCTATCGCCTTGATCGAATATCGCGAGCGATCGGGTTACGACCAGCGCATCCTACAGGCCATCATTGGCAAGTGGGGGCGGCCATGACCAAGAACCACAAAGACCTGCCCGTCCCCCTTCCTCAGAATGAGGGCCCCGTCGAATTCGGTGATGGGCGCAGGACCGATCGACTGGAGCTATTGAAGCTGGAATGCAGCACCGGCCGCATTCAACCCTCGGTCACGAACATCGCGACCATTCTTGATGGGCTTGCTGATTGGTCGGGTGTCTTCGCCTATAACGAGCTGGCAGACCAAATCATCGTCTCACGCCAGCTCCCCTCGACGCGGGGCAATCCAAACCTGCACCGACCCCGCCCACTGCAGGACAGCGACATTACGAAGACACGCATGTGGTTGGAGCGGCGCATGAAGTGGCCGAAGGTCTCGAAGAGCGAGACTTTCGACGCGATTGATGCTGCCGCCCGAGAGAATGTCATCTCGCCAGTGCGCCACTACTTGGAGGCCCTACATCCCATCGCAGCGGAAGACGCTCGCGCGTATCTCGCTGAGGTGCTGAACACACACTTCGGCTTGCGCGAGTACAATGCCCAACCTGACGCGATCCGCTTCTCCCAGATTGCCTTCCGCAAGTGGCTCATCTCAGCCGTTGCGCGAAGCTTCGAGGCGGGGTGCAAGGCCGATCACGTGTTGATCCTCGAGGGTCCACAAGGCGCGGGAAAGTCGACGGCCATGCGTATCCTCTGCGGTGACGACACCTTCGGCGACAGCGTGCCGCCGCTCAACACCAAGGACGCGATGGACTACGTGCGCGGCAAGTGGATCATCGAGCTGGCCGAGCTGTCGTCAGTCTCGAAGGCCGAGGTGGAGCACGTCAAAGCCTACATCACGCGGACCGAAGAGAAGTTCCGCCCCGCCTACGCGCGAACGGAGGTCACCTACCAGAGGCGGTGCGTCTTCGTGGGCACCACCAATCGGACCGACTACCTTCGGGACGAGACCGGCAACAGGCGCTTCTGGCCGATCAAGGTGGACGCAATCAACCACGATCTAATCCGGCGGGACCGAGATCTGATATGGGCCGCTGCGGCGGCCCTCTACCGAGCAGGAGAGGCGTGGTGGCTGACGCCAGACGAGGCAGCCCTCGCCGATGTTGAGCAAACCAAGCGCACGACGGTCGATCCGTTCTACGAAGAGATCGCTCAGTGGCTCGACGACACGGGCAAGACGAAGACCTGCATCGCCGAGGTAGCGCGGCGCTTCACGCCTGTCGAGGACGTCACAGTCACGGCGACCTTGTCCCCCCAGCAGCAGCACCGAATACGGGGTGCGCTCATTGCCGCGGGATACGATAGCACAGGGCGACGCTTTAGCTCGGGCGACTACAAGGGGATGACGATTTTTGAGCGGCGGTGAGGGGCCGACATAGCGCGCCATCCTCCCCCCGACCATCCAGAGCGCCGCGGTGAAGCCAACGCTCGCTGCGGCGCTTGTCGCGCCAAATAGGGTGAAGCAGTGAAGCCAGTGTAGCAGTTCTATGGCAACTTATAACAAGGGCCCAAGCTACTGGTTTAAAACGCAGATTACGGGTGAATTGGGAAATAGCCGCAGACACTGCGTTGGCACTGCGTAAAGTCTATGGGAATCGCTTCACTGGCTTCACCGCTTCACTCGGGAAGATTCAAAGCCCAGATCTTGAGCTACCACAACCTCATTTGATGCAGCGTTATGTTCACCAACCAATGTTGACGATTTCTGAAACTGAAGGACACATTTCATTTACGGTTCGGCCACTCAGTCCCTGCTAGTCGGCCAATCGATGGCTTGTGCGATGATTTCAACACGGTCTGACAAAGTGTTTGGGAAGAGGTGGGCATACCGCTCGGTCATAGAGATGTGATGATGCCCCAACAATTTCTGCACTTCGTAGATAGTTGCTCCATTATTCACAAGGAGGCTTGCAAATGTGTGCCTTAGGTCATGGATCCTAATAGATGGGAGAGCCGCTTTAGTTCGAACCCTATCAAAAGCGTGATGAAAGCAGGTATATGGCTTTTTAGTTCTCGGATTGGTTATGATCCAATCCCTATTGCCCTGAGTTAAACCAAGCTCATTTGAGGTGATGCGTATCTCACCGAGTACCCGAATGGCTTCGGTACTGAGTACGACCTTTCGGCTTCGGCCATTCTTACTTACTGGGACAAAAAGTTCTCGATTTGAAAAGTTTACATCGCACCAGCGGGCCAACCGCACCTCGCTTTTGCGCGCGCCCGTCAAGATAAGAAGCCGTATCAAGTGGTAAATGTACGGATGTTTGGAGCGCTTCGCTTCCGAGAGAAGGCGAGAAATCTCATCAGGAGTAAGAAATCGCTGAACAAAATCACCTACATCAAGGTCCTTGATCACTACATTATCGTAAGGGTTACTTTCAATGTGGCGCCACTTTTTTGCGAGGGAAAGGATCCGACGGAGTACGCTAGAATGTTTATTGATAGTGGCCGGTTTGTAGCCCTGTTGAACTTGAAGTAGCTTCCATTGGTCGATTTCTTCTGAGGTTATCGAGCGCAGCTCCCGATTGCCAAAAGTTTCCCTGATATGTTTGCCGAAGGTGTACTCATCCAAATCACTTCGACGCTTGGTAGCTTTTGCAAATGGGAGATACTTGCGATCAAAAAAATGGTGCAGCAGCAGGCTGCCGCTGTTCGCCGCCAGATTTGGCTTAATTTCTTTGTATCGCGCCAATGTGACATCCCTTCTGCGAAGGGCCTGAGGTGAATTCTTGGCATTCGCTGCTGAGATGCGTGCAAGCCTTCCCTCGGACTACAAACCGAAAAAAGTGAGCCTCAGGCTGTTATCTTTTCGTTTGACGAAAAAGGGCGACGCTTGCGCGCCGCCCTTATCTAGATTTTGAGCACTAACTAGACTGTTTTGTCTACTTAGAATTTGAAGGCGGCGGTCAGGCTCATGGCATCTGTCGAGTTCATCGCAGCCGACAGGCTGCCTGCTTTGCCAATCGGGGTCGAAGCCGACAGGCTCCAAGCCGCATCTCCGTCGGTGTCAGCGTCGACTTCCAAGGTCACAGCAACGGCCCACCCGCCTCACAAGGCCCAAGGGCAAAAGCCGATGGCCCAAAAAGAATGAGCGGCCCCGAAGGACCGCTCAAACTTACCCGTTGGGTGCGTTCGATTAGAAGTCGAAGGAAACCGCGACGGTGCCGCCTTCGGCATAGCCGACTGCGTAGTCATCACTATCGATATCGGCAGTTGCATAGCTCGCAGTAAGTGCAGCGCCGTTGCCGAGGTCATACTCGAGTCCAACGTAGGATGTATTGGTATCGATCATACCAAACATCGCTACAGCGCCACCGCCCATGTCATACGAACCTTCAATAGCGCCGAGGCCGTCAACATCGAAAGCTGCGGTAAACGAGATCGCGCCTTCGGAATAGGAAACGCTGGCTTCCCAAGCGCTGTCTTGGTCGGTCGAGAAGCTGACACCAACACCGCCCATGGCATAATCGATGCCAACGGTGTAGTTGCCCGGAGTTTCGTCGATGCCGGCCGAAACGGTCAGGTCGCCCATCGCGTAGGAGACGCCAACATCATAATCGCCGCTATCGTCGGTCGAGAAGGACAGGTCAGCACCCGCCACGCTCATGCCGAGGCTCGCTTCCCAAGAGGTATCGCCACCAACACTCGAGGTGTTGAACTCAACATCGGCACCGCTCAAGGAAGTAGAAAGGCCGAGGCGGAAGTCACCAGCGTCGGCACCAGCAGCAACAAAGCCAGCTTCGATGTCAGCGCCGCCGGCCGACATGGTCACGCCGATTTCGGTGTTGCCGTCGACAGCGTCGTCCATGGTCGCGGTCACGCCAACGCCACCAAGGGTGGTCGAGAGCGAGAGGTCAGCAGTTTCGTCGTCTTCATCTTCGTCGTCAAGGCCAGCAGCGCCGAACGCGTGGTTCGGGCCAAAGGTCAGGGTCGAGGTGCCGTCGGTCATCGAAACTGAACCGGTTGACCAGTCGCCGTCGTCGCTCATGCTGATCGAAGTGCTCAAGGTCCAGTCGCCCGCGAGCGAAGCTGCGGCGTCAAGGGTTACAGATGTAGAAACACCATCAATGGTGTTGTACGAAGCGGAGGCAGAGCCACCGAACGAGACTTCAGCAGCGGCGGCGCCAGCGAAGGCGAAGGCCGAGACCGAAGCGAGAAGGATGCTTTTCATGGATATTCCCTCGTGTTTGCATTCCAAAAAATGCCAGTAGTCCAGCATTGAGGGTGGTTTTGCGCCCGGTGTTGCGGATTCTCAAGCGATTTGGCTGGGGCGCGGGAGAGTCTGGCAGAATTGATGCAACAAGGTCACACACCTTGCCGCGAATCCCGGGTGACTTGGCCGCCGCCAGGCCTTATCCCCCATAATAACAGCGAATTCCGGTGATTGAGGGAAAACCCGTGAGTCTTGAAGAAATCAAAGCCCGTATCGCCAAAGCCGAGGTTGAGGCGGGCCGCCCCAAGGGGTCGGTCAAGCTGATTGCCGTGTCCAAGACCCAGCCGAACGAGCGGGTAGAAGATGTCTTGATGGCCGGGCACCGGATTTTCGGCGAGAATCGGGTGCAGGAGGCGGCGGGCAAGTGGCCGATGTTCCGCGAGCGCTATGACGGGATCGAGCTGCACCTCATTGGCCCTCTTCAAACCAACAAAGCGCGGCAGGCGATGGATCTGGCACAGGCGATTCACTCGGTCGATCGCCCCAAGCTGGCCGAAACGCTGGCGCGGCTGGCGCAAGAGCGTGGCGCTTGTCCTGACCTCTTCATTCAGGTGAACACCGGCGAAGAGCCTCAGAAAGCGGGGATCGCGCCTGCGGATGTGGATGGTTTCGTGGCCGAATGTCGCAAGCTCGACCTGCCGATCAAGGGCCTCATGTGCATTCCGCCGGTCGAGGAAGAGCCCTCGATGCATTTCGCGCTTCTCGCCAAGATGGCGGCCCGCAACGGCCTTGCAGGTCTGTCGATGGGCATGAGCAGCGATTTCGAAAAGGCGATCAGCTTTGGCGCGACCCATGTGCGGGTCGGCTCGGCGATTTTCGGCGCGCGCGACTACGCCTAAAGCAGATGCCCTGATTTCTTCGCCTTGGTGGCGAGGTAATGGGCATTGTGGCGCGTATGGCCGACCTTGAGCGGCACGCGCTCGGTCACGGTGATCCCGCAATCCTCCATCCGGGCGACCTTGGAGGGGTTGTTGGTCATCAGCCGCACCTGCGTGAACCCCATGCGGCGCAGGATCTCGGCGCCGATGCGGAAATCGCGCTCGTCGTCTTCAAAGCCGAGGCGGTGATTGGCCTCGACCGTGTCAAACCCCTGATCCTGCAAGCTGTAGGCGCGCATCTTGTTGGCAAGGCCGATGCCGCGCCCTTCTTGGTTGAGATAGAGGAGAACGCCCGCCCCTTCGGCCCCCATCTGTGCCAGAGCGCCGCGCAGCTGCGGGCCGCAATCACATTTGAGGCTCCCCAGAAGATCACCGGTGAAACAGGCGGAATGGAGCCGCGCCAGAACCGGCGCATCGCGGCGCGGCTGGCCGATCTCGACGGCATAGTGCTCTTCGGCGCCATCTTCGGGGCGGAAGATATGCAGCCGACCGGCCTCGGACACATCCAGCGGCAGGCGGGCCGAGATCACCGGATGCAGCGGCGTCAGCCCCTCGTCGAGCGCGGCCTGCGCGGGCAGGAGAGTCAGGTTGTTGTCGGCGGCAAAGGCTTCGGGGTTGCTCAACGGCGCGACAAGAACGGCAGGCAAAAGCCGCGCCGCCTTGACGAGCGCGATACCCGCACGGTGCAGATCGGCGCGGCCCTCGCGCTCGGAGCGCAGCGGGCCCTTCATCGGCGAACGCAGGTCGTCGGCCGGATCGGCGATGCCGCGCACCCAAGCCAGTGTGGCATCGGGCGGCAACATGATCCGCGCCAGATCGCCATCATAGGCGCGGGCCTTGAGCGTTTCGGCGCGGTGGTCGGTGATCGCAATCACAGCCAAGGGGGAAAGGGCGCGCAGCTCGGCCAGACGGGCGGCGTCGATCGTTTCGGCGGCCAGCACGAGGCTCCCGTCGCCAGACGGCGCAACCAGCACCACAGGCACGCCCATCCGGATATCGGCGCGCGCCCGCGCGAGCTTTTCGTTGATGTCCGGTGCAAAGGCCATGAAATCCGCCAAGTGTTTCTGCCCAGATAGCGGTTTCCGTGTCGGATTGAAACATTCGGCGCGGTTTCGACAACTCGGCGTGAAGCGATTGTCGCAAATCTTGCCGCAAGGGTGATAAGCCCTCATCTCATCGTCATCAGGCAAGGGAGGCCAAGATGGCACAACTGAGAAAGATTCTTCTGGTCGACGACGACGACATCCTGCGCGAGGCACTGGGTGAGCAACTTGTCATGACCCAAGACTTTGACGTTTTTGAAGCGGCCAGCGGGTCCGAGGCGATGTCTCGGGTCAAGGGCGAGCTTTATGATCTGGTGATCCTCGATGTGGGCCTGCCGGATACGGATGGGCGCGAGTTGTGCAAGTTGATGCGAAAGCAGGGGGTCAAATGCCCCGTTCTGATGCTGACCGGCCATGACACCGATGCCGACACGATCCTCGGCCTTGACGCGGGCGCCAATGACTATGTGACCAAACCGTTCAAGTTCCCCGTGCTTCTCGCCCGCATTCGCGCGCAGCTTCGGACGCATGAGCAATCGGAAGACGCTGTGTTCCAGCTTGGGCCCTATACGTTCAAGCCGGCGCAGAAGATGCTTGTCACCGAGAACGACAAGAAGGTGAGGCTCACCGAGAAGGAAACCAATATCCTCAAGTTCCTTTATCGCGCTTCCGAGCGCGTGGTGCCGCGTGACGTGCTGCTGCACGAGGTCTGGGGCTATAACGCAGGGGTGACGACCCATACGCTTGAGACACACATCTATCGCCTGCGGCAGAAGATCGAGCCCGATCCTTCGAACGCGCAGATCCTTGTCACGGAATCCGGCGGCTATCGTTTGGTCGCTTGATCTAGGTCAAAGATCGTCTGGTGACTCCTGTCTAGACGGTAGGTGTGGCAACGAATTGTGCCTCAACTCCCTGTTTCTGGCCCCGGCACCTCCCTGCCGGGGCTTTTATTTTTGGACCGGCTCTGGTCCATCGTCGCACCGGATGCGATATGTTCGCGAAACACGGGGGCTGCCATGAAGATCTGCACATGGAACATCAATTCGGTGCGGCTGCGCGAGCCGCTGGTTCTGAAGCTTCTGGCGCAGGAGGCGCCGGACGTTTTGTGCCTTCAGGAGTGCAAGAGCCCGGTCGAGAAGATCCCGACCGACGGCTTTGCCGAGCTTGGCTATCGCCACATGATTGCCAACGGGCAGAAGGGCTATAACGGCGTAGCGATCCTGTCGAAAACGCCGATCCGGGAGGTGGGATCTGAGGATTTCGCCAGCCTTGGCCATGCCCGCCATATTGCGGGGCAGCTCGAGAATGGGCTCACGATCCACAATTTTTATGTGCCGGCGGGGGGCGATGTGCCGGATCGCGAGGTGAACGACAAGTTTGGCCAGAAGCTCGATTATCTGACCGAGATGCGCGACCATTTCCGCAAGGAGAAGCCGCAAAAGGCGGTCCTTGTGGGCGATCTCAACATCGCGCCGCGCGAGGATGATGTGTGGAATCACAAGAACCTTCTCAAGATCGTCAGCCATACGCCGATCGAGGTGGAGCATCTGGAGCAGACGCAAGAGGCGGGGGCTTGGGTCGATATCACCCGGCAGGATATACCCGAGGGGCTTCTCTATAGCTGGTGGTCCTATCGCGCGGCGGATTGGGATGCGGCGGACAAGGGGCGCAGGCTCGATCATGTTTGGGCGACGCCGGATATCTCGAACGCGGGGCACGGCAGCTATGTCTTGCGCGAGGCGCGGGGTTGGGAGCAGCCGAGCGACCACGCGCCGGTTTTCGCGTCGTTTGATTTATGAATAAGGGGGCTGTCTGCCCCCTCTGCGCGGCTTGGGCCGCGCATTCACCCCCGAGAGTATTTGAGGCCAAAAGAAGGGGTTAGCCCGCTTTGGCGATGGCCTTGGCCACCTCTTGCCCGAGGCGGTGGTGGGCTGTGGCGTCAAAATGGACGCCGTCGACGGGGCTGACGGCGATGTGTTGGCTCGCGTCGAGGAATGCGAGGCCGCGCGAGGCGGCAAGATCGCGGTAGAGCGGGATCATGGCTTGGGATTTGGCGGCGCCCCGGTGGAAATCGGCGGCCCATGTGCCAATTTCGACGACCGGCGGCGGGGCGATCAGGAGGATGCGGAAGCCGGCGTGGCGGGTCTGCATTTCGGGGGAGAGGGCGAAGGCGATGAGCGCGGCGAGGCCGCCGGTGATCTGTTCGGCGGTGGCGCCGTGGTGGATCTGACAATCGTTGGTGCCGAGCATGATCGTCAGCCAATCGATGGGCCCGTGGCTTCTGAGTGCCATCGGCAGGCCGAGGAGGCCGTTCATCGTGGGGCCGGTGACCGGATCGTTGAACACGGTGGTCCGCCCCGGCAGGCCCTCTTCGATCAGGGTGCAATCGGGCCCGAGCGCGCGCTGCATGACGCAGGGCCAGCGGTCTTCTGGCCCGAGGCGGAGATAGAGGTCGGCGCTCGGGGTGGGCGGTGTGCCGTGGGTGTTGCTATCGCCGTAGGTGAGGATTGTGGGCATTGGGCAGCCTCCGCATTTTCAGCCGAAACTGGACGGAGTGTCGCGACAATGCAATGAAATTGCCTCTTGGAGTCGGGGGCGGGCGGCCACATATAGGGGCAAAGTTTTCGCAAAGGAGAGCAGCCATGCTCGAGCTCGACCCCAAAGCGGCCCCGGCGGGCGATCTGATCAAGGAAGGCAGCGACGCGACCTTCATGGACGATGTGATCGAGGCGTCAAAGACGGTTCCGGTTATCGTGGATTTCTGGGCGACGTGGTGTGGCCCCTGCCGGACGCTTGGTCCGGCTCTCGAGGCGGCGGTGACCAAGTCCAAGGGCGCGGTCAAGATGGTCAAGATCGACGTTGACCGGAATCAGGCCTATGCGGGCCAGCTGCGTGTGCAGTCCATCCCCACGGTCTATGCCTTCTGGCAGGGTCAGCCGGTGGACGGCTTTCAGGGGGCGCTTCCGCCGAGCCAGGTTGATCAGTTTGTCGCCAAGATTGCCGGAATGGGCAATGGTGCGGCGGGTGAGGACGAGGATCTGAGCGCGGCAATCGAAGCAGCCGAGCAGATGCTTGAAGAAGGCGCGGCCGCCGATGCGGCCGAGACCTTTGCGGCGATCCTTCAGGAAGAATCGGCCAATGCGGCGGCCTACGGCGGGCTGGTGCGTGCCTACCTTGCAATGAAGGATATTGATCAGGCCGAGGCGATCCTCAACGGCGCGCCGGCCGAAATCGCCACCACTGCCGAGGTTGAGGCTGCACGCGCGGCGCTCGCGCTTGCCCGCAAGGCCGAAAAGGCGGGGCCGGTCGATGCGTTGCGGGCCAAGCTCGAGGCCAATCCGGCCGATCATCAGGCCCGGTTCGATCTTGCCACCGCGCTTCATGCGTCGGGCAAGGTCGAGGAGGCTGTGAACGAGCTTCTCGATCTCTTCCGGCGTGACCGCGAATGGAACGATGGCGCGGCCAAGGCGCAGCTGTTCGAGATCTTCAACTCTCTGAAAGCGACCGATCCTGTGGCGCTGAACGGGCGGCGCAAGCTGTCGTCGATGATCTTTGCCTGAAAATGGGCGGCGTGATAGGTCTGGGTCATGATCAAGGCCGCTGATCTGCCCGACACGATCCCGCTATTCCCGCTGCCCGGGGCGCTCCTGCTGCCCCGGTCGCGGCTTCCGTTGCAGATCTTCGAGCCGCGCTATCTGGCGATGCTGGATGATGTGTTGAAGACAAACAACAGGCTGATCGGGATGATCCAGCCATTCGAGGGGCGCGACGAGCTTCACAAGATCGGCTGTGCCGGGCGGGTGTCGAGTTTCGCTGAGACGGATGACGGGCGCTACATGATCACGCTTTCTGGCGTGTCGCGGTTCCGGCTTTTGAGCGAGACTGAGGGTTTCACACCCTATCGCCGCGCCAATATTGGCTGGCAAGGGTTCGAGGCCGATCTGGGCGTTGCAGAGAGCGACCCGGCCTGTAATCGGGATGCGCTGATCTCGCTTCTGTCGCGGTTCTTCGAGGCGCGGGATTTGTCGACCGACTGGGAGGCGATGCGATCGGCCGAGGACGAGCTCTTGATCAATTCGCTCTCGATTCTTTGCCCCTTTGAGCCCGAAGATAAACAGGCGCTTCTTGAGGCGCCAACGCTGGAAACGCGGCGCGAGACGCTGGTGGCCCTGATCGAATTTGCCCTGGCGGGCGGTGGAGAGGAAAGACTGCAATGAGCGAGACCGAGTTTGATCCCAAGATGCTCGAGGCGCTGGTCTGCCCTGTCACCCAGACGACGCTGAGCTATGACGCGGAAAAGCGGGAGCTGGTCTCAAAGGCCGCCAAGATGGCCTTTCCGGTCCGCAATGGCATTCCGATCATGCTGGTCGACGAGGCGCGGCGGCTGGATCTCTAGCGCATCAGGCGCGGCAACTCGCCCGTCAGGCCCGCCGCCTCGCGGACAAAGCCACGGCGCAGGGCGGGGATTGCGTTGACCACGCCCATGCCGACATCGCGGGCCGCGCGAAGAAGCGGATTGTCGTTGGAAAACAGCCTGTTGAACGTGTCGGTCGCGATGGCGAGGGTTGCCGTATCGAAGCGGCGCCACTGCTGATAGCGCTTCAGAACCTGATCGCTGCCGATATCCTCGCCGCGCTGGCGGGCTTCCGAGAGGGTTTCGGCCAAGGCAGCCACATCGCGCAGGCCAGCGTTGAGGCCCTGGCCTGCAATGGGGTGCATCCCGTGGGCGGCGTCGCCGACGAGGGCGAGGCGCGGGGCGATGAAGCTGTTGGCGAGGGTGAGGTTCAGGGGATAGGTGAACCGTGCGCCTTCGAGGCTGATCTCGCCGAGGAACGATCCGAAAGCGGGGCGCAGCGCCTGAAGGAAGGTCTCGTCGTCCATCTTGGCGCAGTCGGCAGCGCGGGCGTCGGTCTCGCTCCAGACGATCGAGCTGCGGTTGCCCGGCAAGGGCAGGATCGCCAAGGGGCCGTGCGGCATGAAGAACTGATGCGCGATGCCGCGGTGCGGCTTTTCGTGGGCCACGGCGCAGACGATGGCGGTCTGGCCATATCCCCAGCCGGTCCGGCCGATCCCCGCGCGCTCGGCTGTGCCGGATTTGCGACCATCGCAGCCGATCAGGAGAAGGGCGGAAAGCTCTTTGCCGGAAGCCAGCGTGACGCGCACGGCGCCATCAATGACCGACTGCGCCACCACGGTCTCCGAGGGGTATTGGGTGATCCGTTCTTCCGCCGCCATCGCATCAAGGAAGGCGCGGCGCAGGAAGCGGTCTTCGACCATATAGCCCATCGGGCCTTCTTCGATCTCGGCGTGATCGAAGTGCATCATCCAGGGGCTCGGCCCTTGGCCGGCGATCCCGTCGGTGACCTTGATCTCGAGCATTGGCTCGGCCTCGGAGGCGATGGCTTTCCAGACGCCAATCGCCTTTAGAAGGCGCTGCGAAGCAAGCGCCAGCGCATAGGCGCGGCCGTCAAAGCCGGGGTCCTTGCGGGTATCGAGGGGGAGGCTGTCGATCACGCCAACACGAAAGCCTGCCTGCGCCAAGGCAAGGGCAAGGGCGGGGCCATTAAGCCCGCCGCCGACGATCAGGATGTCATGTTCCGGAGCCATGAGGGCACTATCCCCAATCGGCCGGGATTGTCCATGCGCGGCAGTGCCGCTACCGTCGCGGCAATCAGGGAGGATCGGATGCAGGAATGGCTTTGGAAAAGCGCGGCAGAGCTTGGGCGCGGGATCGGCAAGGGCGAGATTGATCCGGTCGATCTGGCACGGACCTATCTCGATGCCATTGCCGCCCACCCCATGCGCGACCGCATCTATGCTCGAGTCACAGCGGATCGCGCCATGGCCGAGGCCCGCGCCGCGAGCGCCCGCGCCAAGTCTGGCCACCGCCTTTCGCCCTTGGACGGCGTGCCGATCTCTTGGAAAGACCTCTTCGATACCGCCGGCATCGCCACCGAAGCCGGGACGGCCTATCTCAAGGGGCGCACGCCCGAGCAGGATGCCGAGGTTCTGCGCCTTGCCACTGGCAAGGGATTGGTTTGCCTCGGTAAAACCCACATGACCGAGATCGCTTTCTCGGGTCTTGGCTACAACCCGATCACCGCCACGCCGCCCAACAAGGTCGATCCCGAGGCGGTTCCGGGCGGTTCGTCTTCCGGTGCTGCGGCTTCTGTTGCCTTCGGCCTTGCCGCCGCTGGCATAGGCTCGGATACCGGCGGGTCGGTGCGGGTGCCTTCGGGGTGGAACGATCTTGTCGGTCTGAAAACCACGCATGGCCGTCTGTCGCTCGAGGGCGTGGTGCCGCTCTGCAAGACCTTCGACACTGTCGGCCCGCTCTGCCGAACGGTCGAAGACGCGGCGCTTTTTTGGGATATCTTGGGCGGCGATGCCGTCGGTCTGGACGGCGCCGATCTGAGCCGCGTGCGGCTGGCCGTTCTCGACACCATCGGCACCGAAGACCTCGAGGACGAGCCCCGCGCAGCGTTCCGCTCCGCCGTGGCGCGGCTCAACGATGCGGGGGCGGAAATCAGCCACATCACGTTCGAGCCCCTGCGGGAGGCCTTTGCGATGGCCGGCGGCCTCTTCACCGCCGATGCCTATGCCTATTGGCGCGAGACGATCGAGGCGCGGCCAGATCTGATGTATCACCAGATCCTCAAGCGCATCCGCCCCGGCGGCGAGGTTCTGGCGGCCGATTACATCGCCAACTGGGCGCGTCTTGAGGAAATTCGCGCCGAATATGCCGCCGCGACGGCAGGGTTTGACGCGGTGATCCTGCCGACGATGCCGATCATGGCGCCGAACCTGGAGCGGTTGGCCAAGGACGACGCCTATTTCGTCTCGTCCAACCTCATGGCCCTTCGCAATACACGGGTCGGCAACCTCATGGGCCTCTGTTCGATCACCCTGCCAACCGGTGTTCCGGGCTGCGGGATCATGTTCAATGGGCAGGCGGGCCAAGAGGGACGCCTGTTGCGCCTTGCTGCGGCTGCCGAACAGGCCTTGGCCTAAAAGCCACAAACCCCGCCCCAAGCCCCTGATTCCTTCCGCTTTTTCTGGACAGGCGGGCCGCCTTGGCCCTATGTTCGGGCAAAGCGGGGCGAAAACGATCCCGCGCATTGAGGCAGTGATGGATTTTCCCGAGCGGTTTTCGAACCTACCGGAATACGCGTTTCCGCGCCTGCGGAAGCTTCTCGACGTCCATGAAGCGGGCGGCGATCCCATTCATATGACCATTGGCGAGCCGCAACACGCCTTCCCTTCTTGGGTGGGCGATGTGCTTGCGGCCAACCTGTCTGGTTTCGCGAAATACCCGCCCAACGAAGGCACGCCCGAGCTTTTGGCGGCCATCGCGGGCTGGATCGCCACGCGCTATGGGGTTTCGGTCACGCCGGATCAGATCATGGCGCTGAATGGCACCCGCGAGGGGCTTTACAACGCGGCGATGGCGCTTTGCCCCGAGACGAAGAACGGCCAGCAACCGGTCGTCCTCATGCCGAACCCCTTCTATCAGGTCTATGCCGTGGCGGCGCTTTCGGTTTCGGCCGAGCCGGTCTATGTGGCCGCGACCGAAGAGACAGGGCACTTGCCCGACTATGCAGCTCTGCCCGACGAGATCCTGTCGCGCACCTCGATCGCCTATATCTGCTCGCCCGCCAACCCGCAGGGCGCGGTGGCGAGCGAGGACTATTGGCGCACCCTGATCGCGCTGGCCGAAAAGCACGATTTCCGCATCTTCGCTGACGAGTGCTATTCCGAGATCTACCGCGATGCGCCCCCCGTCGGCGCGCTCGAGGTGGCCGCGCGGATGGGCGCGGATCCCGAACGCGTGGTGATCTTCCATTCGCTGTCCAAGCGGTCCAACCTGCCGGGCCTGCGCTCTGGCTTTTGTGCCGGTGGCAAACAGTCGATCGCCCGTATCCGCCAGCTTCGCAACTATGCCGGCGCGCCCTTGCCGCTGCCCTTGCAGAAAGTGGCCGAGAAGGTCTGGGCCGACGAGACCCACGTCATCGAGAACCGGGCGCTCTATCATCAGAAATACGAGGTCGCCGACCGTATTCTCGGCAAGGTGCCGGGCTATATGTCGCCGCAGGCGGGATTCTTCCTTTGGCTGCCGGTCGAGGATGGCGAAGCGGCGGCGCTGAGGCTTTGGCGCGAGACGGGGGTGCGGGTTCTGCCCGGCGCCTATCTCGCCCGCGAGGTCGGGGGCAAGACCCCCGGCGAGGGATATATCCGGGTCGCCATGGTGGCCCCAACACAAGAAATGCAGCGCGGGCTGACCCTTCTCCGCGACTGCCTGTATCAGTGAGGGAACGAGCCTATGGCGTCATACACCACCCGACAGCGTGATCCGCTTCTGGACAGCAACATGCAGGCCGCGATCGAGAAACGCGGCAAAGAGCTTTTGGGGATCGGCCTCATGGTTCTGGGCGTGATGGCTGGAATGATGCTGGCTTCCTACAGCCCTGAGGATCCGAACTGGATGCTGGCCTCGGATGCGCCGATCCAGAATTGGCTCGGGTCGTTCGGTGCCTCGCTTGCCGCGCCGCTGGTGATGATCATTGGCTGGGCGGCTTGGGGCATTTCGGCCAGCTTTGTTGTGTGGGGAGGCCGTTTTGCCCTGCATCGCGGGGCCGATCGTGCGCTCGGGCGGGTGATCTTTGTCCCCATCGCCATCGCTTTTGCCGCTGTCTATGCGTCGACCCTCGCTCCTTCGGCGAACTGGGTCCACAGCTTTGGCGTTGGCGGGCTGTTCGGCGATACGGTGCTGGCAATTCTTCTGACCCTGGTGCCCGTGCAGGCCGCGATTGCCGTGAAGGTCGCGTCGCTTCTGATTGGTGTCCTGACCATTGCCGCCGCTGCCTTTGTTCTTGGCTTCGACAAGCGCGAGCTGAAGGCGATCGGGCGGTTCCTGCTGATCGGAACGATCCTGATCTATTCGCTGGTGCTGAAGCTGATCGGCCGCAGCGCCAGCGCCTCGCTGCGCGCGGCGCAAGGCGGTGTGGCCGCCGTTCAGGCCCGTCGCGCCGATGCCGTGGTGGTGAGCGAAGCCGAAAAGCAGCGCGTCGCCTCGGTCGTGCGGGCCAACCCCGCGATGCCGACCGACCATACAATGCCGCCCAAGATGCCGCTTGTTGCGCCGGTTCGTGAACGGGTGGAGCCCACAAGATCGGGTGGGTTCTTTGGATTCATGCCGTCGCTCCGACACAAGGCCGAGCCGATGCCCGAGGCCGAGCTCGTGACCGCCGAGCCGCCGATGTTTGACGGTGCCGTAGACGGCGACCGCATCCGCGCCCGCATTTCGGACGCGATCCGCAATCGTTCTGCCGCAGACGCCCCGCGCTCCGAGCCGCCGGTCATGCGCGGTCCGAAGCCACTGATCGTCGATCAGGGACCGAGCGCTTTCGAGAGCGACGACGAACTCGACGAGGCTGTGATCCTTGACGATAACTATCAGCCAGAGCCGATGCTGGCCCGCCCGCTTTTCGAGACCGAAGCGCCCGAGGCGCGCAAGGTTGTCCAGCACAGCACCAAGCGGCAGGCCGCTCCTTCGCGTCAGGCCCGCGCCGAGGCGCAGCCGCGCCTCAAGTTTGACGACAGCCCGTCGGATTACGAATGCCCCCCGCTCAGCCTTTTGATGAACCCCATCGAGATTCAGCGCCATCACCTTTCGGACGAGGCGCTCGAGGAAAACGCGCGGATGCTCGAGAGCGTGCTCGACGACTACGGCGTGAAGGGCGAGATCGTCTCGGTCCGCCCCGGCCCCGTTGTTACGATGTATGAACTCGAGCCTGCGCCGGGCCTCAAGGCCAGCCGTGTGATCGGCCTGTCGGACGATATTGCCCGCTCGATGTCGGCTCTGTCCGCTCGCGTTTCGACCGTTCCGGGCCGCAGCGTGATCGGCATCGAATTGCCCAACGTCAACCGCGAAAAGGTTGTCCTGCGCGAGATCCTCGCCGCCCGCGATTTCGGCGATAGCAACATGAAGCTGCCCTTGGCGCTGGGCAAGGATATCGGCGGCGATCCTGTGATCGCCAACCTTGCCAAGATGCCCCACCTCCTGATCGCCGGCACCACCGGTTCGGGCAAATCTGTTGCGATCAATACGATGATCCTGTCGCTCCTCTACAAGCTCACGCCCGAGGAATGCCGACTCATCATGATCGACCCCAAGATGCTTGAACTTTCCGTCTATGACGGCATCCCGCATCTCCTTTCCCCCGTTGTGACCGATCCCAAGAAGGCGGTCGTCGCGCTCAAGTGGACCGTGGGCGAGATGGAAGAGCGCTATCGCAAGATGTCGAAGATGGGCGTGCGCAACATCGAAGGCTACAACAGCCGCGTGGCTGACGCGCTCGGCAAGGGCGAGATGTTCAGCCGCACGGTTCAGACCGGCTTTGACGAGGAAACCGGCGATCCGGTCTTCGAGACCGAGGAATTCGCGCCCGAGAAGATGCCCTATATCGTCGTCATCGTCGACGAGATGGCCGATTTGATGATGGTTGCTGGCAAAGAGATCGAGGCCTGCATTCAGCGCCTCGCGCAGATGGCCCGCGCCTCGGGCATTCACCTCATCATGGCGACCCAGCGGCCTTCGGTCGACGTGATCACCGGCACGATCAAGGCCAACTTCCCGACCCGGATTTCCTTTCAGGTCACCTCCAAGATCGACAGCCGCACGATCCTTGGCGAGCAAGGCGCCGAGCAGCTTCTGGGCATGGGCGATATGCTCTACATGGCTGGCGGCGCCAAGATCACCCGCGTGCACGGGCCCTTTGTCTCTGATGAAGAGGTCGAGGAAATCGTCAACTTCCTCAAGGGCTTTGGCCCGCCCGAATATATGTCGGGCGTTGTCGAAGGCCCGGCCGAGGATCAGGAATCGGATATTGATCTGGTGCTGGGGCTTGGCGGCAATACCGATGGCGAAGATGCACTCTACGATCAGGCCGTGGCCATTGTGATCAAGGATCGCAAATGCTCGACCTCCTACATCCAGCGCAAGCTGGCGATCGGCTATAACAAGGCCGCGCGTCTGGTGGAGCAGATGGAGGACGAGGGCGTTGTCAGTTCGGCCAACCATGTCGGCAAGCGCGAGATCCTCGTGCCCGAGCAGCATTGAACGGCGGTTAGGCCGTTGCACGCTCGTGTTATCGCCTAGCGCTTCAAAACCTGCCGGAGTGATGCCATCTCATAGGGCAGACCTCTGAAAGGCCAACCGATGAACAAACCGCGCCTCTGGCTTTCAACTCTGGCTTTCGGCCTTCTGGCCGGGGGCGGCGCTATGGCCGACCCGCTGACGCTTGATGATATCTCGGCCTGGCTCAACGCCACCGAGACCCTGCAAAGCCCCTTTACGCAGGTGCATCAGGACGGCTCGATCGTCAGCGGCCTGCTGACGATGCACCGCCCCGGCCGCATCCGGTTTGAATACGAAGGAGAGGAAGCCCCTCTGGTGATCGTCGGTGGGGGGTCGCTCGCGATCTTCGATCCGCGCTCCAATTCCGGCCCCGAGCGCTATCCACTCTGGCAGACGCCCCTTCGGGTTGTGCTTGATCGCGATGTGGACTTCGCCGCCAGCGACATGGTCAAGGGGATCGAGTCGGACGCTGATGTAACCATCGTCAGCCTCGAAGATCCCGAGCATCCCGAATACGGCGAGATCCGCCTCGTCTTTACCGATGCGCCGATCATGCTGCGCCAATGGGTTCTGACCGATGGCGGCGGTGGAGAGACGACGATCCTCCTCGATTCCGTGGAAACCGGAATGAGGGTGGACGACCGTATCTTCAACATCCGCGCCGAGATCGCCCGGCGCGAAAGCAACGGCTAGGCGCTAGAGGCGCACCTTGCAGCTTGAAAGCTGGCTCTTGTAGACCTGCGCCCGGTCGGCGACCTCGGCGGCAATTCGCAGGAGCCAGGACTTGGCCTTGTAGGTGCCGCGCTGGAATCCGCCGCGCCCCTCATGATAGGCGAGATACTGGTTGCGGACGTCGCCAAGGCTGACGCCTGTGACTTCGGTCGTCTTCGACATATACCAGCCCATGAAATCGGCCGCGTCACGGATATCGTCACGCCGGGCGCCCCTGCTGCCCGTTGCCTTCTGGTATTCCTCCCAAGTCGAGTCGAGCGCCTGAGGATAGCCGTAGGCCGACGATTGCCGACCGAGCGGGATCACGCCCAGCGCATATTGGTGCGGGGTCCGCGCGTTGGCCTTGAACTTGCTCTCCTGATAGATCATCGCCATCAGCACATGAGGCTCGACGCCCCATCTGCGATCAGCATCGCGGAAGGCGCGGACGAAGTCCGACCGTTCCATCAAGATGGTGCACGCATTGTCCAGATTGCGCGGCGCCGAGCCGTTGCGGGCGCCACAGCTACCCAACACCGCCACTAGCATCACCGCGAGAAAGAGTCTGCTCATCTGCCTCTCGCTTTTATTTTCTTTCAGTCTAGCCGAAAGACCCGGATCTGAAAACGGGCAAACGCGCTGGCAAGGCCGGCTCTGCTTTGTCGGGTATGATTCGACAGACTGTTTCCAAACGAATCGCAGGTGAATCGTGGACTTTTTGTGGCGAAAATTGGTATCAAATGTGGTGGGGGAAGCCACATGATGCTTAAGACTCGTGCAAAATACCATCTCGGCCAGATCGTCCGCCACCGGAAGCATCCGTTTCGTGGTGTCGTTTTCGATGTGGATGCGATCTTCAGCAATACCGACGAATGGTATGAAGCGATCCCCGAAGAGAGCCGTCCCTCAAAGGATCAGCCTTTCTACCATCTGCTGGCCGAAAATGATCAGAGCTACTATGTGGCCTACGTTTCCGAACAAAACCTTGTCGCCGATTACTCGGGTGAACCGGTACAGCATCCCGATCTGCCGGACCTTTTCGGCGCCTTCGAAGACGGCCACTATCCGCTTCATTTCCAGATGAACTGACCGCCTTTTGGCGGAGCAGCAAAGTCCTCGACATCGCACAACTGGGTGGGGGCTAATAACGTGCGCGATGCCGAGGGAAGCCTTTGCAGCTACAGGGCCACTCTCTGATTCCATTCCGGCAGCATCACGGACTCATTCAGACGCTTTTGCGGCATTTGCATCCAATTGCACCTGACGCGCGAAAGCGTATCCTGAATGGAAACAGGAGGATGCAGAATGCATGATGTCGTAATTGTGGCCGCGGCCCGCACGCCGATGGGCGGATTTCAGGGTGCCTTGTCGGACGTGCCCGCCGCCGACCTTGGCGGCGCAGCTATTCGTGCAGCCATGGAGCGCGCGGGGATTTCGACGGTGGACGAGGTGCTCATGGGTTGCGTTTTGCCCGCTGGCCAAGGGCAGGCGCCGGCGCGGCAGGCGGGGTTTGCCGCTGGGCTAGGGCAAGAAGTTCCGGCCACCACGCTCAACAAAATGTGCGGCTCTGGCATGAAGGCCGTGATGATGGCCCACGACCAGATCGCCATGGGCGGCGCCAATGTGATCGCGGCGGGCGGCATGGAGAGCATGACCAACGCGCCCTATCTCTTGCCTAAGATGCGCGGCGGGGCGCGGATCGGGCACCAGCAGGTGCAGGATTCGATGTTCCTTGATGGGCTTGAGGATGCCTATGACAAGGGCCGCCTGATGGGCACCTTTGCCGAAGATTGCGCCGAGACTTTTCAGTTCACCCGCGAGGATCAGGATGCCTATGCGCTTGGCTCGCTCTCCAATGCGCTAAGGGCCATCGAGTCGGGCGCTTTCGCGACCGAGGTCGCCGCTGTCACGGCCCGCACTCGGGCGGGGGATGTGATCGTGGCCGAAGACGAACAGCCGGGCAAAGCACGGCCAGAGAAGATCCCGACGCTCAAGCCCGCCTTCCGCAAGGATGGCACAGTGACAGCGGCCAACTCCTCGTCGATCTCGGATGGCGCTGCGGCGCTCATTGTCGCCTCCCGCGGTGCGGCCGAGGCGGCGGGGATGCCTGTTCGTGCCGTGATCCGCGGCCATCAGAGCCACGCGCAAGAACCGGGCTGGTTCACCACCGCGCCGGTTCCGGCGGCGCGCAAACTGCTTGATCGTCTGGGTTGGTCAGTGGCCGATGTCGATCTCTGGGAGGTCAACGAAGCCTTCGCCGTGGTGCCCATGGCCTTCATGCGCGAGATGGGCGTGCCCCGCGACAAGATCAACGTCAACGGCGGCGCCTGTGCGCTCGGCCACCCGATCGGCGCCTCGGGTGCACGGATCATCGTCACGCTTCTGCACGCGATGGAAGCCCGAGGCGCCAAGCGGGGCGTAGCGGCGATCTGCATTGGCGGCGGCGAAGGCACCGCCATTGCCATAGAAAGGGGCTAGGATGCGGGTCGATTACACCGAGCTTTCCAAGGCCATCGCCGCCCTGACCGAGGGCGAGACCGACGAGGTTGCCCTCATGGCGACGGTTGTCTGCGAGGTTCACAACGCCGACAACCGCTTCGACTGGACCGGCTTCTATCGCGTTGTCGCGCCCGAGCTCCTCAAGATCGGCCCTTATCAGGGCGGTCATGGCTGCCTTGTGATCCCCTTTTCCCGCGGCGTTTGCGGCGCGGTGGCGCGGACGGGCGAGACCCAGCTTGTGCCGGATGTAGAGGCTTTCCCCGGCCATATCGCTTGTTCCAGCTCGACCCGCTCGGAAATCGTCTTGCCGGTCTGGCGCAAGGATGGCTCGCTCTTGGGCGTTTTCGATATCGACAGCGATCAGCCAGACGCCTTTGACGAGGCGGATGACAAGGGCCTGAGCCGGATTCTGCGCGAGGTCTTCGGGCGCTGAACACTCCGTGAAATTCCGCTTTGAAATTTCACGGCCGCATGGCATCGTGAAATTCGAACCGGTTTTTTCACGCGAGCCATGAAACACGATTCTCCAACCAAAGCGCGCACTCTGGGGGCGGATATCCGCGCCCTGCGCAAGGCGCGCGGGGTCACGCTTCAGGCGCTGGCCGACTATCTTGGCCGCTCGGTCGGCTGGATCAGTCAGGTCGAGCGCGATCTCTCCGCCCCTTCGGTCGACGACCTGCGCCGCATGGCGCGGTTCTTCAAGGTTCCGATCTCGATCCTTTTCGGCCAGCCCGGCGCACCCGCCGAGGAGGCGGGACTGATCGTCCGCAAAGGCGCGCGGCGGTCGATCGGCTCAGGCGATGGCGGGCTTGTTGAAGAGTTGTTGTCTCCCGACCTGACCGACGATTTCGAGATGGTCCATTCCACCTTCGCGCCCCATTCAAGCATCGGCGAAACCGTGACCCGCCCGACCCAAGAAGTGGCCTTTGTCGTCTCGGGCAGGCTCGACCTCGAAATCGGCGGCGCCCGCTTCACTGTTGGCCCCGGCGACAGCTTTCGCATCCGGGGTGAGCCGCACCGCTGGGAAAACCCCTATGACGAACCTGCCGTCGCGATCTGGGTGATCGCGCCGCCGGTCTATTAGGGGCTGGCCATGAGCTTTGAGGCCTGGACCATATTCGCGCTTTTCTGGCTGGTCTTCGTGACCACGCCGGGCCCCAATGCCGTCAATTGCATCAACAACGGCATGACCCACGGCTTTGGCCGTTCGCTTTGGGGCGTTTTGGCGATACTGACGCAGGCGAGCCTGTTTCTTGGCCTTTCGGCCTTGGGCATCACCGCGCTCATCAAGGCTTCGCCCTTTGCCTTCTCGATCCTCCAGTATCTCGGCGCGGCTGTGCTGGTCTGGCTTGGCATTCGCGGCTGGATCAACGCCGCAAAGCCCCTCAAACAGGGAGCCAGCCACGCCCATTCGATCTATGGCCGCGCTCTCGCCATCGCGACGATCAACCCCAAGAGCGTTGCAGGCTATCTCGCCGCCTTCAGCCAGTTCGTTCAGCCCGACGTGCCGATCGGCCAGCAGATGTGGGTGATCGTGCCAACCGCGCTGACGCTCACGAGCCTCAGCTACGCGACCTACACCGCGCTTGGCGCGCTTCTTGGCCGCGCGGCGCTGGGCGCTGTCGGCCATACCTGGGTGCGGCGCGGCATGGCGATCTGTTTCGTCATCTACGGAGCCCTGCTCGGCTCCGCCAATTTCGCATCAGGGAGGGTCTGAGATGAAGGGAAGCTGCCTTTGCGGGGCCGTGGCGTTCGAGGTCGACAAGATCCCGGAAAGCTATCGCGCCTGCCATTGCACCGCCTGCCGCAAGTCGGGCGGGCACTACTGGTCGGCCTTTCCGGTTGCCAACGCCGATTTCCGCTTCACCGAGGATCGCGGCCTCAAGTGGTATCGCTCGTCGGAGTGGGCCGAGCGCGGCTTTTGCAAGGAATGCGGCGCCTCGCTTTTCTTCAAGCCGCTGGGCCATGACATCATCGAAGTGGCCCCCGGCTCGATCGACGGGCCGACCGGAACCATGCTCGCGGGCCACATCTTCGTGGGCTTCAAGGGCGATTATTACGAACTCGCGGACGGGCTTCCGCAAAGACAGGACTAGGAGACAGACATGGCAGATTTTCCGACAACAGCGCGGGTTGTGATCATTGGCGGCGGGGTCGTCGGTGTCTCGGCGCTCTATCACCTTGCCAAGGCAGGGTGGAGCGACTGTGTTCTCCTCGAGAAGAACGAACTGACCGCAGGCAGCACATGGCACGCCGCCGGCAACGTCCCGACCTTTTCGACCTCGTGGTCGCTGATGAATATGCAGCGCTATTCGACCGAGCTCTATCGCGGGCTGGGAGAGGCCGTCGATTACCCGATGAACTACCACGTCACCGGCTCGATCCGCCTCGCCCATTCGAAAGAGCGGATGCAGGAATTTCAGCGCGCCAAGGGTATGGGCCTCTATCAGGGGATGGAGATCGACATTCTCTCGCCCGACGAGATCAGGGCCAAATATCCCTTCATCGAGACGCACGACCTCAAGGGCGCGCTCTATGATCCCGCAGATGGCGATATCGACCCCGCGCAGTTGACCCAAGCGCTTGCCAAGGGTGCACGCGATCTGGGCGCGACGATCCTGCGCTTTACGCCTGCGACCGGCGTCAGCCGCGAGAATGGCGAATGGATCGTCCATACCGAGAAGGGCGATATCCGCTGTGAATATGTGGTCAACGCGGCGGGCTATTATGCCCAGCGGGTGGGCGAATGGTTCAAACCCTATGGCGGGCGCACCGTGCCGATGATGGTGATGAGCCACCAGTATATGGTTTTCGACGAGGTGCCCGAGATCAAGAAATGGTCGGAAGGGTCGGGCAAGAAGCTCCCGCTTCTGCGCGATGTGGATACCTCCTACTACCTCCGTCAGGAAAAGAACGGCTTCAACCTCGGCCCCTACGAGCGCAACTGCCGCGCCCATTGGGCAACGCCCACCGATCCGATGCCGGATGATTTCTCGTTCCAGCTTTATCCCGACGATCTTGACCGTCTGGAATACTATATCGAAGACGCCATGGCGCGGGTTCCGCTTCTGGCCGAGGCTGGCGTTGCGCGGGTTATCAACGGTCCAATCCCCTATGCCCCCGATGGCAATCCCCTGATCGGCCCGATGCCGGGTGTGCCCAATGCGTTCGAGGCCTGCGTCTTTACCTTCGGCATCGCCCAGGGCGGCGGGGCTGGCAAGGTCTTGGCCGAGTGGATCACCGAAGGCCAGACCGAGTGGGATATGTGGTCCTGCGATCCGCGCCGGTTCACCGACTATACCGACCACGACTATTGCGTTGAACGGGGGATGGAGATTTATGGCCACGAATACGCCATGCACTTCCCGTGGCACCGCTGGCCGGCTGGCGCCGACCGCAAGCACTCGCCGGTCCATGCCAAGGTCAAAGACCTCGGCGGCGTCATGGGCGCCTATAACGGGTGGGAGCGGGCCAACTGGTTTGCCAAGCCGGGCGACGATCTGAGCGAGGAAAGCACCCAGACGTGGAACCGCGCGGGCCCTTGGGCCGAGCGCATCCGCGAGGAATGCGAGGCGGTGCGCGATGGCGTTGGCGTTCTCGATCTGCCGGGCTTTAGCCGGTTTGACCTATCGGGCGCTGGTGCGGCCGAATGGCTGCGCGGGATGATTGCCGGGGCGCTCCCCAAAGAGGGGCGGATCAACCTTGCCTATTTCCCCGACAGCCGTGGCCGCATCCTGACCGAGATGTCGGTCATGCGGCATGGCGAGGACGAGTTTACCCTCATTACCGCTGGCGCGGCGCAATGGCATGATTTCGAGCTTCTGCAAAAGGCGCTCCCTGCGGGCCTGACCCTGACCGATCACACCCGCGAGGTTGGAACGATGATCGTCACCGGGCCACGGGCGCGGGCCCTTTTTGAAGAGATCGGATCTGACGCCGATCTCGCCCTGCCTTGGCTGAGCCATCAAAAGGCGATGGTTGCTGGCAAGCCCTGCACACTCGTTCGTGTCAGCTTTGCTGGCGAGCTTGGCTGGGAGGTGCATTGCGCCAATGCCGATCAGCCCGCGATCTATGAGGCGATCTTGGCTGCTGGTGCCAAGCCCTTCGGGATGTGGGCGCTGAACTCGCTCCGCCTCGAGAAAGGCTATCGCGCTTGGAAAGGCGATCTTTCGACCGACTACAGCCTTCTGGAAGGTGGGCTCGACCGCTTCGTCAAGTTCGACAAGCCGCAGGATTTCCCCGGCAAGTCGGCGCTTTTGGCCGAGAAGCAGCGGGGCAGCAAGAAACGCTTTGTCACCCTCGTTGTTGACGCGGGCGAGGCCGACGCGCCCTATATGTCGACCCTCTGGCACGATGGTAAGATCGTCGGCGAGACGACGAGCGGCGGCTGGGGCTATCGGGTGAATGCTTCGATCGCCTTCGGGATGCTGCGGACCGAGCTTGCCGTGCCCGGCACCGAGATCGAAGTTGAAATCTATGGCGAACGCTGCCGCGCGGTGGTTCAGGAAGACCAGCCGTTGTGGGATGCCACGAACGAAAGGATCCGCGCATGACCAAGATCACACTTCTCGATGGTGGCATGGGGCAAGAGCTTATCCACCGCGCGGGCGACAGGCCCACGCCGCTTTGGTCGACGCAGGTGATGATGGATCACCCCGGCATGGTCGAGGCCGTGCATGAGGATTATTTCCGCGCAGGCTCGGGCATTGCCACGACCAACACCTACTGCATCCACCACGACCGGCTGGTGAAAACCGGCATCGACGGCAAGTTTGAAGAGCTGCACGAGGCGGCGGTGGAAGAGGCCAAGGCCGCGCGCAAGGCGGCAGGACATGGCAAGATCGCGGGCTCGATCGGCCCCTTGGTGGCCAGCTATCGCCCCGACGTGCATCCGCCGCATGACGAGGCCGTGGCGAAATATGCCGAGGTGGCGCGGAAGCTCGCGCCGCACGTCGACTTTCTCTTGTGCGAAACGGTCGCCTCCGTGGCCCATGCCCGCTCGATCCTCGAAGGCGCCAAAACGGCGGGCAAACCCGTCTGGCTTTCAGTGACGGTAGATGACGAAGACGGCGCGCGCCTGCGCTCGGGCGAACCTGTGGCCGAGGTTGTCGGCATAGCCAAGGAGGGCGGCGCGGATGCGCTTCTGGCGAATTGCTCGGCCCCCGAGGCGATGGAAGCGGCGCTTGATGTCATCAAGACCGCGGGCCTGCCCTTCGGGGCCTATGCCAACGGCTTTACGATGATCACCAAGGATTTCCTCAAGGAGTCCCCGACCGTCGACGCCCTGAGCCCCCGCCGCGACCTCGGCCCCGAGACCTACGCCAACTTCGTCATGGGCTGGGTCAATCAGGGCGCGACCATCGTCGGCGGCTGCTGCGAGGTTGGCCCCGCCCATATCACCGAAGTCGCCCGCCGCCTGCGCGAGGCCGGACACGAGATCGAAGCATGACTCTGCCGGAGCAGATGAGTGGAATACTTCTGGTCGCCCACGGCGGCCCGGAGGCGCTCGTCTGGTCCGACACGATCGCGGTTCCGCGCCCCAAGTGCGGTGAGGCTCTCATCCGCGTCGCTGCGGCTGGGGTGAACAATACGGATATCAACACTCGAACCGGGTGGTATTCTCCTGACGTCAGCGGCCCGACAGAAGAAGGCGCGACAGCGGAAAGCGGTGGATGGGCAGGTGCGTTGGAGTTTCCGCGCATTCAGGGCGCGGACCTCTGCGGCCATGTTGTCGCGCTGGGTGAAGATACCGTTGGTCCCGCTCTCGGAGCGCGTGTGATCTGTCCGACCAATCAGGCCCGCCCGACCGCTGATAATCCCTTTGGATTTGTTGCGATCGGGTCTGAGTATGACGGCGCATTCGCCCAGTTTTGCTGCGTGTCGGTGGATCAGCTCTATGACGTCACCACCTCGCCCCTGAGCGATATCGAACTCGCCGCGATGCCCTGCGCCTTCGGGACCGCCGCCAACCTCTTGTCCCGTGCCGGCGCAAGCGCGGGGTCAAGGATACTGATTACCGGAGCCTCGGGTGGTGTTGGGTTAGCAGCGGTCGCGCTTGCCAAAGCTCTCGGCGCTACAGTCACAGGGATCTGCGCAGCTACCAAGTCGGGCGCCGTTGGCAAAGCTGGAGCCGAAGCCACAATCGCGCGGGGTGAACCCTTGCCGAAAGACAGCTTCGATATCGTGATCGACGTGGTTGGCGGCCCCGGCTGGATGGGGTTGATCGACTCGCTCAGGCCCGGCGGTCACTACGCCGTTTCTGGTGCGATTGCCGGTCCCATGGTCGAGGCCGATCTTCGGCGCATCTACTTGCGCGACATAACCTTGCATGGCTGCACATATCAGCCGCCCGAGGTCTTTGCGGCGCTGGTCTTAATGATCAACGCGGGCCAAGTGCGCCCGCTGGTTTCCAAAACCTATCCGCTCCGCGAGATCGGCACTGCACAGGCCGATTTCATGAGCAAGACATACCCTGGAAAACTCGTTCTCATACCCCCGGAGATCCCCCAATGAGCGACCTTCCCACTCACGCCCGCGTTGTCATCATCGGTGGCGGCGTTATCGGCTGTTCGGTGGCCTATCACCTGACCAAACTCGGCTGGAAAGACGTTGTCCTGCTGGAGCGCAAGCAACTGACCAGCGGCACCACATGGCACGCCGCGGGCCTGATAGGCCAGTTGCGCGCCACCGCCAACATGACCCGCCTCGCCCGCTATTCGGCCGAGCTTTACCGCGGGCTCGAGGCGGAAACGGGCGTGGCCACGGGGATGCGGCAGGTCGGCTCGATCTCGGTCGCGCTGACCGAGGACCGCAAGGAAGAACTGTTCCGCAGCGCCGCCATGGCGCGGGCCTTTGGCGTTCCGGTCGAGGAAATCTCGCCTGCCGAGGTCAAGAACCGCTACGAGCATCTCAATATCGACGGGGTCAAGGCGGGGGTTTGGCTGCCGACCGACGGCCAGGGCGATCCGGCCAATATCGCGCTGGCGATGGCCAAGGGCGCCCGCATGGGCGGCGCGATTGTGCGCGAGCGCACCAAGGTCACCGGCATTGCCAAAGAGGGGCGCCGTGTGACGGGCGTTGATTGGGCGGATGGAGATGGCGCCACCGGCCACATCGCTTGCGAGATGATCGTCAATTGCGCGGGGATGTGGGGGCACGAGGTTGGCCGGATGGCGGGCGTCAACGTGCCGCTCCATGCCTGCGAGCATTTCTACATCGTGACCGAGCCGATCGAGGGGCTCAAGCAACTGCCGGTGCTGCGCGTCACCGACGAGTGCACCTATTACAAGGAAGACGCGGGCAAGATGCTCGTGGGCGCCTTCGAGCCGCACGCCAAGCCGTGGGGCATGAACGGCATCGCCGAGAGCTTTGAGTTTGACCAACTGCCCGAGGATTTCGACCACTTCGAGCCGATCCTCGAGAAGGCCGTGAACCGCTTCCCGCTTCTGGGCTCGGCGGGCATCCATACGTTCTTCAACGGCCCCGAAAGCTTTACCCCCGACGATGCCTATCACCTTGGCCTTGCGCCCGAGATGGACAACGTCTGGGTCGCCGCCGGTTTCAACTCGATCGGCATCCAGTCGGCCGGTGGCGCGGGCATGGTCCTCAGCCAGTGGATGGATACGGGCGAAAAGCCCTTCGACATCGGCGATGTGAATATCTCGCGGATGCAGCCGTTTCAGGGCAACAAGAAATATCTCTTCGAACGCTCGAAAGAGACCCTCGGCCTTCTCTATGCCGATCACTTCCCCTATCGCCAGAAGGCCACCGCCCGCGGCGTGCGGCGCACGCCCTTCCACCATCACCTTGCCGAGCGCGGCGCGGTCTTTGGCGAACTGGGCGGTTGGGAGCGGGCCAACTGGTACGCCCGCGAGGGCCAAGAGCGCGAGTATCGCTACTCATGGCGGCGGCAGAACTTCTTCGACAACGTGGCCGAGGAACACAAGGCAATCCGCACCGGATTGGGCATGTATGACATGTCCTCATTCGGCAAGCTCCGGGTCGAGGGGCGCGACGCGGAAAGCTTCCTCAACCGGATCTGTGGAGCGGATGTTTCGGTGCCGGCCGGCAAGATCGTTTATACCCAGTTCCTTAACCGCAACGGCGGGATCGAGGCGGATGTGACCGTCACCCGCCTTTCCGAGACAGCCTATCTTGTCGTCACCCCCGCGATCGCGCGGCTGGCCGACGAGACATGGATGCGCCGCCATCTGCGCGACGAGCACGTCGTCATCACCGATGTGACGGCGGGCGAGGCGGTGCTGGCCATCATGGGGCCAAAGGCGCGCGATCTGATGCAAAAGGTCTCGCCCAACGATTTCTCGAATGCCGTCAATCCCTTTGGCACGGCGCAGAATATCGAGCTTGGTATGGGCCTCGCCCGTGTGCACCGCGTCTCTTATGTGGGCGAGCTCGGCTGGGAGATCTATGTCTCTTCCGACATGGCGGGCCACGCCTTCGAGACACTCTACGAGGCGGGCGAGGGCATGGGGCTCAAGCTTTGCGGGATGCATGTCATGGACTGCTGCCGCATCGAAAAGGCCTTCCGCCACTTCGGCCACGACATCACCTCGGAAGACCATGTGCTCGAGGCGGGCCTCGGCTTTGCCGTGGGCATGAACAAGGCCGATTTCATCGGGCGCGAGGCGGTGCTGAAGAAGAAGGAAGCGGGCCTCAAGAAACGGATGGTGCAGCTTCGGCTGACCGACCCCGAGCCTTTGCTCTATCACAACGAGCCGGTTCTGCGGGACGGCAAGATCGTCAGCTACATCTCCTCTGGCGCATATGGCCACCACCTCGGCGGCGCGATGGGTATGTCCTACATTCCTTGCGCGGGCGAAAGCGCGGCGGATGTGCTTGGCTCGACCTACGAGGTCGATGTGATGGGCACGCGGGTCAGGGCGGAGGTATCGCTCAAGCCGATGTATGATCCCAGCGCCGAGCGGACCAAGGCCTAACGCCGCTTGCGGCGGGGCGGTGTTTCAGGCAGGGAGGCGGCATCATGACAGATGCCGCCCCCCGCGCCTCCGAACACGAAGATTCCCCTGCTGGCCTTGCCTTCGCGGTCTCGGCCTATTTCCTCTGGGGATTCTTGCCGCTCTATATGAAGGCGGTCGGGCATATCTCGCCGGTGGAAGTGGTGGCGCACCGCATCCTCTGGTCGGTGCCTTTCGCGCTCGTCGTGCTGATCCTCTTGCGCCGCACCTCGGATATCCGCGCGGCGCTGACCTCTCCCAAGTTGATCCTGATGGCAGCGGCTCCTGCCGCGTTCATTTCGGTCAACTGGGGGCTCTATGTCTGGTCGATCGGCTCGGGACACGCCATCGAGGCGGCGCTGGGCTATTACATCAATCCGCTCTTCAGCATTCTGCTCGGCGCAATCATCCTGCGCGAGAAGCTGAAGCGGCTGCAATGGATCGCCATAGCCGTCGCGGCGGCTGGCGTGATCGTCCTGACTGTCGCGGCAGGCAAGGCGCCTTGGGTCGCGCTCGGGATGACCTTCACATGGGGGATCTACGCCCTTCTCAAGCGGCGGCTGCCCATCGGCCCCAATCAGGGGTTCCTGCTGGAAGTCCTGATCCTTCTGCCTTTCGCCCTTGTGTATCTGGCCAAGCTCACCCTGTCGGGAGAAGGCCATTTCGGCGGGACAACCTTCGACACGCTGATGCTCCTCGGCCTTGGCGCAGTCACCGCCGGCCCCCTGATGCTCTATGCCAACGGGGCCAAGCGCCTGCGGCTTTCGACCATCGCCATCCTGCAATATATCGCGCCGACGATGATCTTCCTGACCGCAGTGTTCATCTTCGGAGAGCCCTTCGGCGCGGCGCGGGCGATTGCCTTCCCGCTGATCTGGGCCTCGGTCGCGATCTATCTCTATTCGATCTTCCGGCGGACCAGATGACCGGGCCGCTCGAAGGCTATGACCCGCCGCAGGATCCTTTGGTAATCCTGCATCAGGACCACGAGATCCTGATCGTCGACAAACCGGCGGGGCTTCTTTCCGTACCGGGCAAGGGCGAGCATCTGGCCGATTGTCTGATGAGCCGGATCGAGGCGGTATTTCCCACGGCGCTCCTCGTCCACCGGCTCGACCGCGACACCTCGGGGGTCATGGTCTTTGCGCTCACGCCCCACGCCCAGCGGCACCTCGGGCTGCAATTCGAGAAGCGCTATACCAAAAAAACCTATGTCGCCCGCGTCTGGGGCGAGATGACGACCAAGACCGGCACGATTGACCTACCGCTGATCGTCGATTGGCCGAACCGGCCCCTACAGCACGTCGATCATGTCAACGGCAAGCCTGCGCTGACGGATTATCGGGTGGTGCGAACCGGCGGCGGCGAAAGCCGCGTGCGGCTTTATCCCAAAACGGGGCGTTCGCATCAGCTGCGCGTCCATATGAAAGAGATCGGCCACCCGATCCTTGGCGATCCGTTCTATGCAACGGGCCCAGCACGCGATTACCCGCGGATGATGCTGCATTCCGAGACGCTGCAATTCCGCCATCCCGATGGCGGGGCAGGCGTGCGCTTTACCGCCAAGGCGCCGTTCTAGCCTAGTCGAGCGGCTCGAGCTCTGCCTCAAGCTCGGCGCGCAGATGCTCGTGCTGCTTGGGCAGCTTGAGCGCGGTGCCAAGGCTTGCGCGATCTTCGTCGCGGTCAAAGCCAGGCTCGTCGGTCGCCACCTCGAAGAGGATGCCACCGGGGCTGCGGAAATAGATCGCCTGAAAGTAATCCCGGTCGATCGACGGGGTCACCTGATAGCCTGTTTCGATCAGCGCCTTGCGCACCGCCCGTTGGGCCTCGGCGTTTGCCACCGAAAAGGCGATGTGATGCACGGATCCTGCGCCCTGTTTGGCACGCTTGCCGCCTGCGACTGTCTCGATGTCGATCGCATTGGCGGGATTGCCGCCCGCGATAGCAAAGCGCGTCACGGTGCCCTCGGTCCCAATCTCTTCATAGCCCATGAAGCGCAAAAGCTCGGCCGAGGCGCCGCCATCGCGCAGGCGCATAGAGGCCGAGTGAAAGCCACGGATCGCCATGTCTTGGCTCACGCCACCGCCGGTCCAAGGCGTGCGGCTGTCGTCGCGCTCGACAAGCGCGAGGCTTTCGCCATCGGGGCCAGAGAAAAGAACGCGCGCCTCGCCAAAGCGGGTATCGCTGGAGATGCCGGCAACGCGAAACTCGGCAAGGCGCTTTTGCCATGCACCCGAAGTCCCGACAGGGATGACAAAAGACGTGGTCCCGATCTCGCCGACCCCTGCCTTGCCTCGGGCCGAGTTGGGGCGGGGGAAATAGGTCATCACGCTGCCGGGCGTGCCAACCTCGTCGCCGTAATAGAGGTGATAGACCTCGGGCGCGTCGAAATTGACGGTCGTCTTGACCCGCCGCAGCCCCAGCGCTTCGGTGAAGAAGCGGTTGTTGGCAACGGGCGAGGAGGCCAGCGATGTGACGTGGTGGATGCCCTGGATCTGGTTCAGCATGGGAGCTCTCTTTCTGCTTTGATCGCAAGATAAGAGATTCAGGCGCCGATGTAACCGGCAGCAGCGCACCGTTTCTGTGCGCGCATAAATCGAAACGGGCGCCCGTGATTATGCGGGCGCCCGGATTTCTTACTCGGCGGCCCAGCCGGAGATGGCCTTGACCTCGAGAAATTCCTCAAGGCCCCATGTTCCGCCCTCGCGCGCGCGGCCCGAGGCCTTGATGCCGCCAAAGGGCGCGCCAGCCGAGCGGCTCTTGCCGTTCATCTCGACCATGCCGGACCGAAGCTGGCGGGCAAGCCGGTTGCGGCGTGCGCCGTCCTCGGACTGGACATAGTTGGTCAGGCCATAGGGCGTGTCGTTGGCGATGCGGACGGCCTCTTCTTCGGTATCGAAGGGAATGATCGACAGGACCGGCCCGAAGATTTCCTCGCGCTCGATGGTCATGCCGGGTTTGACATCGGCAAAGACGGTCGGGCGAACGTAGAAGCCCTTGTTCATCCCTTCCGGCAGGCCGAGGCCACCGGCGACAAGGCGGGCGCCTTCGTCGATGCCCTTCTGGATATAGCCCTGAATCTGCTCCCACTGGCGCTTGTTGACCACGGGGCCGATATGGCGGCCATGCTCGCTCGCCGGGCCGACCTTGATCGAACTGGCGATCTCGGCGGCGGCTTCGACGGTCTGATCGTAGATCGACCGCTCGACCAGCATCCGCGAGGGCGCATTACAGCTCTGGCCCGAGTTGTTCATCATGTGGCGAACCCCGCGCTTGACCGCGTTGGGATCGGCATCCGCGAAGATCAGGTTGGCGCCCTTGCCGCCCAGCTCAAGCGTCACGCGCTTGAGCGTAGCGGCAGCGGCCACCGAAATCGCACGGCCGGCGCGGGTCGAGCCGGTGAAGGAGATCATCTCAACATCCGGGTGGCTCGACAGCTGGCTGCCTACGCCCATCCCATCGCCGTTGACGAGGTTGAACACGCCGGCAGGCACGCCCGCATCGTGGACGAACTCGGCAAAGAGCATCGACGAGAGCGGCGATTCCTCCGAGGGCTTCAGGATGCAGGTGCAGCCCGCAAGAAGCGCCGGGATCACCTTGAGCGTGACCTGATTCATCGGCCAGTTCCACGGTGTGATGAGGCCGACCACGCCGATGGGCTCGAGCGCGATCATGTCGTTCGGGGTGTCGGGGCGCAGCGGGCGGACCCATTCCATATGTTCGAACGCGGCTAGGAAATTCTTGAGGTGCCACGGCAGGCATTCGGCCTGATCGTCGCGGCTCATGTCGATCGGTGCGCCCATCTCGATCGAGATTGCTTGCGCCATCTCGTCGGCGCGCTTTTCATATTGCTCGAGGATGCCCTTCACATAGCCAAGGCGCACCTGCGGATCGGTCGCGGCCCAAGCCGGGAAGGCGGCCTTGGCGGCGGCAACGGCGGCATCGGTATCGGCCTGATCACCAAGGCTGATGACGGCGCAGGCATCTTCGGTTGAAGGATCAATCACGGCACAGTCGCGGGCTTTGGCCGGAGCGACCCAATTGCCGTTGATATAGAACTCGCGCTTTTCGATCATGACGACTCTCCGGTAATTTGATCAAATTCGACGCACACTGCCACTGGCGCCTGCGATTTGCAAGGTCGTGCTCGAGATGCGAAATTTCAACCCTATGGCCTGCACCTGCAGGCTTTCCTTTTGTCTTGGGAAACGCAACATGGGCGGCAGGGCTCAAATCGCCCGAAAGGTTTGAATGAAAACGACGAAACAAAAACCTGTTCCGATGATGATCGGCTGGCGCGAGACCGTCGCGCTGCCCGACCTTGGCATCGCCGAGGCGGTGGCCAAGATCGACACGGGCGCCCGCACCTCGGCGCTTCACGCCACGCGCATCCGCCATTTCGAGCGCGACGGTGCGCCGTGGGTCCGTTTCCATGTGCCCCATGCCGGGCTGGCCGAGGCGGTGGACTGTGAAGCGCCGCTGGTCGACAGCCGCGAGATCAAGAACACAAGCGGCGTTCCCGAGGAACGGCTGGTCATCTCGACCCGCCTTGCCCTCGGCGGCCGCAAGTGGACGATTGACGTCTCTCTGGCTGACCGCGCCGCCATGTCGATGCCCCTCATTCTGGGCAGGACGGCCATCCGCAAGCGCGGTATACTTGTTAACCCGGGCCGCTCGTTTCTGGTCGCGCCCGCTGGAAAGGAATGCCGATGAAGATCGCAATGCTGGCCCGCAACGCCAACCTCTATTCCCATCGGCGCCTGAAAGAGGCCGCCGAGGCGCGGGGGCATACGCTCGACATCATCAACACCCTGCGCTGCTATATGAACATCGTCAGCCGCAGGCCCGAAATCTATTACAACGGCGAAAAGCTGCCCCTCTATGATGCCGTGATCCCCCGGATCGGCGCGAGCGTGACCTTCTACGGCCTCGCCGTTCTGCGTCAGTTCGAGATGATGGGGGTCTATCCCCTGAACGAATCCGTGGGCATCGGCCGCAGCCGTGACAAGCTCCGCTCGATGCAGCTTCTGGCGCGGGATGGGATCGGCCTGCCGGTCACGACCTTCGCCCATGATCCCAAGCAAACCGAAGAGGTGATCCGCCTCGCCGGCGGCGCGCCGGTGGTGGTGAAGCTCCTCGAAGGCACGCAAGGCATTGGCGTCGTGCTTGCCGATACCGAGCGCAGCGCGAAATCGGTGATCGAGGCCTTCCGCGGGGCGGATGTGAACATCATGGTGCAAGAGTTCATCAAGGAAGCGGGCGGCACGGATATCCGTGCGCTTGTGGTGGGCGGCAAGGTCGTCGCGGCGATGAAGCGCACCGGAGCAGAGGGCGAGTTTCGCTCCAACCTGCATCGTGGCGGATCGGCCATGTCGATCAAGATCAGCCCCGAGGAACGGGCGACGGCGATCCGCGCGGCCAAGTCGATGGGCCTCAATGTCTGTGGCGTCGATATGCTGCGCTCCAACCACGGGCCGGTGGTGATGGAGGTCAATTCCTCGCCGGGCCTCGAAGGGGTCGAGAACGCGACCGGCATCGACATTGCCGGCAAGATCATCGAGTTCATCGAAAAGAACGCCAAGCCCAACAGCACCCGGACCAAGGGCAAGGGCTGATGCCGGACATTCGCAAGCCATTCGAGATCGCCGGGCGGCGGATTGCGCCCGGCCAGAGGATGACGGTGGACCTTCCGGTCAGCACGCTGACCGACCACACGCCCGTCACCATGTCGGTCCATGTGATCCACGGGAAAAAGCCGGGGCCGGTGATGTTTGTCTCGGCGGCGATCCACGGCGACGAGGTGATCGGCGTCGAGATCGTGCGCCGCCTGTTGCGCACGCCGACGCTCGACCGGATGGCGGGGACGCTTCTCGCCATTCCGATCGTCAACACCTTTGGTTTTCTCAACCAGAGCCGCTATCTGCCCGACCGCCGCGATCTCAACCGGGTCTTTCCCGGCTCGGCGGCAGGTTCACTGGCCGCGCGCCTCGCCAATCTCTTCCTGACCGAGATCGTCGGGCGGTCCGATTTCGGCATCGACCTGCATTCCGCCGCCATCCACCGCACCAACCTGCCCCAAGTCCGCATCAGCCCCGGCAGCGACCGGATGCGCCATATGGCCGAGGTTTTCGGCGCGCCGGTGATCATCACCTCGAAAAAGCGCGATGGTTCGCTGCGGCTTTCGGCGGGCGAGGCGGGGGTCGATATGCTGCTTTATGAGGCGGGCGAAGGGCTTCGGTTTGACGAATACGGCGCGCGCACGGGTGTCATGGGCATCCTGCGGGTGATGCACGAACTTGGCATGATCGGCGCCAAGGGCATTGCCAAGCCGAGGGTCAAGCCGATTCTCTGCCGCAAGTCCTCGTGGCTTCGTGCGCCCGCCGGGGGCCTCATCCGTATGTTCCGACAGTCGGGCGACAAGGTGGTGCCGGGCGATGTGATCGGCGTAATCTCCGATCCCTTCGGCGAGAATGAAACCGAGGTCGTGGCGACCGAAGGCGGCATCATCGTTGGCCGCGCCAACCTTCCGGTGGTCAACGAGGGCGACGCCCTTTTCCACATCGCCGAGATGCCCGATCCCGCCAAGGCCGAGGCGGCGGTTGGGGCGCTTGCCGAACAGCTCGAAGCACAGCCCCTCTTCGACGAAGACGAGATCATCTGAAACGAAAAGGCCCCGGTGTTTCCACCGGGGCCCAATCCTTGCCATGCGCGGGGATTACTCCTCGGCGTCGGCCTTGTCTTCTTTCGGCATCTCGAGACCGGTCTCCTGATCGACGATCTTCATCGACAGGCGGACCTTGCCGCGATCGTCAAAGCCCAGAAGCTTGACCCAAACTTCCTGACCTTCCTTCAGAACATCCGAGGGATGGTTCAGGCGGCGGTTCTCGATCTGGCTGACGTGCACGAGGCCGTCACGCTTGCCGAAGAAGTTAACAAAGGCGCCAAAGTCGACGAGCTTGACGACCTTGCCCTTGTAAACCTTGCCTTCTTCCGGCTCGGCCACGATCGAATAGATCATGTCATAGGCCTTCTGGATGGCATCGCCATTCGACGAGGCGATCTTGATCACGCCGTCGTCGTTGATGTCGACCTTGGCACCCGAAACCTCGACGATCTCGCGGATGACCTTGCCGCCCGAGCCGATCACTTCGCGGATCTTGTCGGTCGGGATCTGCATGGTCTCGATGCGCGGTGCGTGGACCGAGAAGGCGTTGGCGCTACTCAGCGCTTTCGACATCTCGCCAAGGATGTGCATCCGGCCGTCTTTGGCCTGCGACAGAGCCTGCTTCATGATTTCCGGCGTGATACCGGCAACCTTGATGTCCATCTGCAGCGAGGTGATGCCTTCGGCGGTGCCTGCTACCTTGAAGTCCATGTCGCCGAGGTGATCTTCGTCGCCAAGGATATCGGTCAGCACGGCATAGGAGCCGTCGTCTTCCAGCACCAGACCCATGGCCACACCGGCAACGGGCGCCTTGAGCGGAACGCCGGCGTCCATCATCGACAGTGAGCCGCCGCAGACCGAGGCCATCGACGACGAGCCGTTCGACTCGGTGATCTCCGACACGACGCGGATCGTGTAGGGGAAATCGGTCGCAGCCGGCAGAACCGCCTGAAGCGCGCGCCAGGCAAGCTTGCCGTGGCCGATTTCGCGGCGGCCCGGCGAACCCACGCGGCCAACTTCGCCGACCGAATAGGGCGGGAAGTTGTAGTGCAGCAGGAAGTTCGAACGGAAGTTGCCGTGCAGGGCGTCGATGATCTGCTCATCATCGCCGGTGCCGAGCGTGGTCACGACCAGAGCCTGCGTCTCACCGCGGGTGAAGAGCGCCGAGCCGTGGGTGCGCGGCAGAAGGCCGGTTTCCGACACGATGGAACGGACCTTGTCGAGGGCGCGGCCGTCGATACGCTTCTTGTCCTTGACGACCGAGCCACGCAGAACGCTCGACTCGAGCTTCTTGAGCGCGGTGCCGAGGTTGGCATCGGCCAGCTGCTCTTCGCTCAAGGCGGCCTTGATGGCCTCTTTCGCGGCGGCAACAGCGGCAACGCGCTGTTGCTTGTCGAGGATCGAGTAGGCAGCGCGCATTTGCGCCTCGCCAAGGCCTTTGACCGTCTCATAGAGCGCCGAGTAATCCGGCGGCGAAAAGTCGAACGGCTCTTTGGCCGAGGTCTCGGCCAGCGAGATGATCAGGTCGATGACCGGCTGGATCTGCTCGTGGGCAAACACGACAGCGCCCAGCATTTCGTCTTCGGTCAGCTCATAGGCTTCCGATTCAACCATCATCACGGCGTCTTTGGTGCCGGCGACAACGAGATCGAGCCGCTGCTCGGGGTTGTTGCGCAGGCCCTGCATATCGTCGACGGTCGGGTTCAGCACATAGTCGCCATCGACAAAGCCAACGCGGCAGCCGGCGATCGGGCCCATGAACGGAACGCCCGAAATGGTCAGCGCGGCGGAAGCGGCGATCATCGCAACAACGTCGGGATCGTTGACAAGATCGTGGCTCAGCACGGTGCACATCACGAGGACTTCGTGCTTGAAGCCCGAGACGAACAGCGGGCGGATCGGACGGTCGATCAGGCGCGCGGTCAGCGTTTCCTTCTCAGTGGGACGCGCCTCGCGCTTGAAGAAGCCGCCCGGAACCTTGCCGGCGGCATAGTATTTCTCTTGGTAGTGAACTGTCAGCGGGAAGAAGTCCTGGCCCGGCTTCGGTTCTTTGGCGAACGTCACGTTGGCCATGACCGAGGTTTCGCCAAGGGTGGCAATCACGGTGCCGTCAGCCTGACGCGCAACCTTGCCGGTTTCCAGTGTCAGCGTTTCCTCGCCCCACTGGATGGATTTTTTCACTTCGTTAAACATCAATCGTTTCCTCTAGGGAGCGCTCCCGGCCCTCCGGGTCTCCCGTTGATATGGCGGCCCCATTGCCGCCGCCCCCAATCCTTCGCATGCGCCCGGGGGCAGGGCTCACGTCACAGATGGGCGGCCTATACATGGGAATGGCTGGTTTGGAAAGAAGTCTGTTTTCGGGGTAAATCGGCGGAAATGGCCCTTCTACCGAAATTTTCGGTTGCCCGAACCTGCCGCCTGTCGGACAAATGGGCACCCAATATGTTTTGACCGAAAAAGGAGTTTTTGATGGCTGGGAAGTTTGAGCTTTATAAGGATAAGGCAGGCGAATTTCGTTTTCGCCTCAAGGCAGGCAACGGAGAGCCGATCTTGGCCAGCGAGGGCTATAAGGCCCGTGCCAGCGCGGAGAACGGGATCGCTTCTGTAAAGCGGAATGCGCCTAACGACGATCGCTATGAGCGCAAGGCCAACAAGGCAGGCAATGAGATGTTTAATCTCAAGGCCACGAACGGACAGGTGATCGGCACCTCCGAGGCCTATTCCAGCGCCTCTGCCCGCGACAACGGAATTGAATCGGTCAAGAAGAACGCGCCCGAGGCCAAGATCGTCGATCTGACCGACGACGCCTAATAGACACGTCCAGAATCGACAACGCCCGCCTCAATTGGGGCGGGCGCATCGTTTTCGCGAACCTGTATCGCTTAGCGGCGGATGCCGAGGCGCTCGATCAGGCTCTGATAGCGGGCCTCATCCTTGCCTTTGACATAATCCAGAAGCTTGCGGCGCTGGGCGACCATCATCAGAAGGCCACGGCGGCCGTGGTTGTCCTTCTTGTGGGTCTTGAAGTGCTCGGTCAGGGTCGAGATCCGCGAGGTGAGAATGGCAACCTGAACTTCGGGCGAACCGGTGTCGCCTTCCTTGGTTGCGAATTCCTTCATCAGGCGGGCTTTTTCTTCCACAGTAATCGACATCGGGGTCTCCTTTCGGATCAAAGGGTTATGGCGCAAGCCGGGATGTCGTCCAGCAGGGCCCATGGAGGGGTCCGCCAAGGGATTCCCTTTGCGGATGCGTGCCTATAGAGGCAATTCCCTTTGAAGAAAAGGAGATTCTGGGGCTCTAGCCTTCGCGGAAGAAAGGCAGAAAGGCATCGAGAACCGCTTGCGGGTTTTCCTCCATCACGAAATGCCCCGCGCCCGTGCAGGAAATGCCTTGCACATCATCGGCCCAAGCGCGCCAAAGGTCGAGGGGATCGGCGGTCTGCGCGGGAAAGCCGATATCGGACCAGAGGAAATAGACCGGCGCTGCGATCTTGCGTCCGGCGGTGCGGTCGGCCTCGTCGAGCGCCCGGTCAAACGTCGCCCCGGCGCGATAGTCGGCGCACATGGCATGCAGGTGAGCCGGGTCGCGCCCTTGCGCGAGATAGGCGGCGAGTGCCTTCTCGGAGAAGGCCGAGACCGATTTGGCGCGGGTCCATGCGGAGAGGGTCCAACTGAGATAGGCATCGGAGTCTGCACCGATCATGTTTTCGGGCAAGGGGTGGGGTTGGGCGAGAAAGGTCCAGTGATAGGCCTTCATCGCAAGATCGGCGTTCCAGTTGGCCCAGAAATCCCCCGTAGGGACGATCTCGATGATGCCAAGGCGACGCACGCGGGCGGGGTGATCCAGCGCAAGGCGATAGGACACCCGAGCACCGCGGTCATGGCCGAGGATATGCGCCGAAGGGATGCCGAGCGCATCCATCAGGGCAACGATATCCTGCGCCATCTGCCGCTTGGAATAGACGGTGTGGCCTTCGTCATCGGCCGGTGCGTCGCTCTCGCCATAGCCGCGCAGATCGGGCACGATCACGTCGAATTCCTTGGCGAACTCGGGCGCGACGCGTTCCCAGCAGTGGTGGTTCTGCGGATAGCCATGAAGCAGGATCAGCGGCTCGCCTTTGCCGCCGCGATGGACCGAAAGCTCGACCTCGCCGCAAGAGACGCGGCTTTGCGTGAAACCTTCGATCATGGGGCAGGCCATCCTTTGGGCTGTTCGGCATAACCGATATAGAGCGGGTGCTTGGGGTGGCCGTCCTTGGTCAGGCCCAGCGTGAACAGCGGCTCGCCGGTTTCGCGCAAGAGGGCCTCGACCGCAGGGCCGCGCTCGAGGTGGCTCCCATGCGTGCCCCAGGCACAGATCACCTGATCTGCCCAGCCGACCGATTGAAGGATCGAATTGTCATTCTCCGGCCCCACCGGATCGGCAGCCGCCCGCATTTTGCGCGGATCGGTGTCGCGCCAGGCGAAAATATTGGTCACGCGGAAGGCGCCAAAGCCCAAGGTCCGCGCCCGCCGTTCGCAGCGCTCGACGGTGGGATCGTTTTGAACCTCGGTCGCGGTCGAGGGGTTGAGCATAACGAAAAGCGCCTTGCGCCCCGCAGGCTCCCAGACGCGGGTCAGCAGATAGCGATACCTCTCGCAATCCGAATAGATGGCGGTCGAATGGGCATCGCCCTTGAGGAATTCACGCGTGATCATGGCCCTGCGGTGGTAGCCGCATTCGCCGCACGTTTCTAGAGATTGAAGACCCGGCTCGGGTGCAATTCGCCGCCGCGATAGCTGCCGACGGCGACGGGCTGGCCCTCGAAGCTCGCCCAGCATTCGTCGCCATACTCAAGCCCATGCGCGAAAACCATCGCCGGATTGCCGTTGCGCAGCTTGGCGATGCTTTCGGGCGGGCAGCGGACTTCGGGCAGATCGGCAAGGCCAACTTCGGTCGGCAGAAGCCGCGCATCGAGCTCGGGCGAGCGGGCCAGACGGTCGATCTCGTCAAGGGTGATGCCCTCTTCGGCGCGGAACGGGCCCGACCAGACGCGGCGCAGCCACTGAACATGTCCATAACAGCCAAGCGCCGCGCCCAGATCGCGGGCAATGGCGCGGACATAACCGCCCTTGCCGCAGGTCATCTCGAGCGCCACGCGATCGGCATCCGGCCGGTCGGTCATCACCAGTTCCTCGACCCAAAGCGGGCGGGCGGCAATCTCGAACTCTTCGTCGTCGCGGGCGAGCTTGTAGGCGCGCTCGCCGTCGATCTTCACGGCCGAGAACTTGGGCGGAACCTGCATGATATCGCCGACAAAGGCGCCGAGGGCGGCCTTGATGGCGTCGTCGCTTGGGCGCGTATCCGAGCGGGCGATCACTTCGCCCTCTGCGTCGTCGGTATTCGTCGCCTCGCCAAGTTTGACCATGAAGGCATAGGCCTTGAGGCTGTCGGTCACGAAAGGCACGGTCTTGGTCGCCTCGCCCAGCGCCACGGCCAGAACGCCGGTCGCCTCGGGATCGAGGGTGCCCGCGTGGCCCGCCTTCTTGGCGTCCAAAGCCCAGCGCACCTTGTTGACGACCGCCGTCGAGGTGATGCCCGCCGGTTTGTCGACGATCAGCCAGCCCGATATATCGCGGCCCTTGCGCTTGCCCATGGTTCGCTCCGTTTTCGTGAGAGGCGCTGCTAGCCGAAGCGGGCGGGCGCGGTCAACCTATTCCAGCACGCCGACCATCGGCCCCATGCGGAAACCTATGTCAGACCGGCCGAGCGAAGGCGCAAAGAGGCGCGAGACACGGCCATCGAAATAGAGCGCCTGCGGCAGGCCGAGGTAATCGCGAAAGAAGCTGGCGAAGAGGTGAAAATTCACCGGCGTGTCAGACATGACAAAGATCGCCTCGCTGCCATCGGCACTGGTGCCGACGCCGTTACGGATAAGGCGCGAGGTGCCGCTTGCGAGGAAGCGGGGATGCAGCTGGCCGTCGATCACCAGCATCGGGCCGGATTGGGTGGCATAGGCGCAGTCGGGCGCTTCTACCTTGAAAGCCAGTGTTTCGATGACCCGTGCGGTGCTCTCGCCGATACAGAGGACACCGTTGGGCAGAAGTCCGAAATTGCCGGGGCCGGCCTGCGTCACCAGCCACATCTTCTCTTCGCCGTTCTCGAGGTAATAGCCCACGGGGCGCAGATCGTCGTGATACATCCCCGCATTCATCGCGAAGGCAAGGGTGCGGCCCGTCTCGGCCCCGATGCGGGAGAAATCGCCAAGAGGTGCGCCATCCGCGCCGGAATGGAATAGCCTCAAGTCATCCGTGGCCGGATCAACCCGACAGAGAGAGAAGCGCGCGTCCTGCCATTCAACCTGCTCACAGGAAAGCGCAGCGGCCTGTCCTGCCAAAAGCACCAGCAGGGCGGCGAGGCGGAACATCAGTCGTCGAGGTCCTGCCGAACGTGTTCGTCCGCGAACAGACGGCGAGCCTCGTCCATCTTGTCGAAAGTTTCGTCGATCTCGAACCGCAGATCGGGCGCGAATTTCAAGGTCATTCCCTTGGTCACAAGGTGCCGGATCTCGGCCTTGTTGCGGCGAAGGGCGGCCAGCGCCACGTCCTTGCCCTGCCCGCCAAGCGGCAGGACATAGGCGGTTGCCTGCTTGAGGTCGGGCGAACAGCGCACCTCTCCCACGGTGATCGACATCCGCGAAAGATCGGGGTCGTGAACGTCACCACGGGTGAGGACGTCTGAAAGCGCACGCCTGATGACTTCACCAACGCGAAGCTGCCGCTGCGAAGGGCCTGAGCCCGTTGAGAACCTGTTCTTTGCCATGCGCTGCACATATGCCGGTTCCGCCCCCTTGCCAAGCGAGGCTTTGGAGTGCAGGCAGGGACCAGCCGAAAAACGCGGAGACAGACCATGTCGCAGACACCGGGAATCGTGGTTACAGGCGCCTCGGGGCGCATGGGGCAGATGCTGATCCGAACCATCAGCGAATCTGAGGTTTGCCATCTGGTCGGCGCGGTCGAGCGTAAGGGCCACGCTTGGGTCGGCCGCGATGTGGGCGAGGCGATGGGCGGTGCGCCGCTGGGGGTGACTGTCACCGACGATGCGATCGAGGCCTTCGCCAAGGCGCAGGCTGTCATTGATTTCACCGCACCCGCCGCCACAGTCGAATTTGCCGGCCTCGCCGCGCAGGCCCGCGCCATTCATGTGATCGGCACCACCGGCCTCAGCGGCACGGATCTGGCGGCGATCAACGCCGCCGCCCGCCACGCGGTGATCATCCGCGCGGGGAATATGTCGCTCGGGGTCAACCTCTTGACCCAGCTGACCAAGAAGGTCGCCGCCGCCCTCGACGCCGATTTCGATATCGAAATCGTTGAGGCCCATCACAGCCGGAAGGTCGATGCGCCCTCGGGCACCGCCCTGATGCTGGGCGAAGCCGCTGCCGAAGGGCGGGGCGTATCGCTTGACGAGGTGTCCGACCGTGGCCGTGATGGGATCACCGGCGCCCGCAAGCGGGGCGATATCGGCTTTTCCGCGATCCGCGGGGGCGACATCGTGGGCGAGCATGACGTGATTTTCGCCGCCGCGGGCGAGCGGATCATCTTGCGTCATGTGGCGACGGATCGGGCGGTCTTCGCCCGTGGCGCGCTCAAGGCCGCGCTCTGGGGGCAGAACCAGGCGCCAGGCGAATACGATATGGTCGACGTTCTGGGGCTTTGAGACCCTAGAAGTCGATCGCGATGCCCTTTTTCTCCCAGTCGCCAAAGCGCACGGGATCAGGGCCATCGCGCCCGCCAAGCTCGATCGGGCGCTCCGCTTCTTTCGCCTTCTTGCGCCGCTCGGCCGCCTCGGCCAGCGCGCGCTGGGCGGCAGGGGGCAGGGTGGGATCACTGTCGGTCATGCTGGCGTTCCTTGTCCCGGATGATCCGGTGTTATAGGGCAGGAGCCATCAGCTCAAGAGGACCAGATGACCGAACCCGGACTAGCCGCCCGCCGCGCCGCCCATGATCTCGTCGATCAGGTGACGATCGATGGCCTTCTGTTGTCCGAGGCTCTGGCCACCGGCACGCTTGCGCGCCTCGCCCCCGAAGACCGCGCCCGCGCCCAAAGGCTCGCACTGCAAACCCTGCGCGGGATGGACCGCGCCGACCGGATGCTCAAACCCTTCCTGCAAAAGCGCCCGCCGCTGACGGTTTGCAACGTCTTGCGGATGGGGACGATCGAGATCTGGTCGGGCGAGGCGGCGCACGGGGTGGTGAATGCCTGTGTCAACATCGTCGGGCAAGACAAGCACACCCAAGGCATGAAGGGCTTGGTGAATGCCGTGCTCCGCCGCATCTCCGAAGAGCGCCCCGGCGCGTGGGATCGGCTTCCGGTTCCGCGCCTGCCCGATTGGTTGAGGGGGCCGATGATCGAGGCTTGGGGCAAGCCGGCGGTCGAAGGCATGGAAGACGCGCATTTCGCGGGCGCGTCGCTCGATCTGACGCCGAAGGGCGATCCTCAGTCGGTGGCAACGGCCGTTGGCGGCACTGTCTTGCCGACCGGATCGGTCCGGCTCCAAGGCTCCGCACAAGTCTCGGCCCTTCCCGGCTATGCCGAGGGCAACTGGTGGGTTCAGGATGCCGCAGCCGCCCTGCCGGTGAAAGTGCTTGCCCCCAAGAAAGGCGAAAAGATCCTTGATCTGTGCGCCGCTCCCGGCGGCAAGACGATGCAGCTCGCCGCAGCGGGGGCGAAGGTCACGGCGCTCGATCTGTCGGAACGGCGGCTCGAGCGGGTGTCCGAGAATCTCGTTCGGACGGCCCTGACGGCCGAGGTCGTGGCTGGCGATGCGCTTGAGGTTGCCGAGGGCGGATGGGATGCGATCCTTCTCGACGCGCCCTGCTCTGCCACCGGCACGATCCGCCGCCATCCCGATTTGCCCTACGCCAAGGATGGTAGCGAATTCGGCGCCCTGATCGACCTTCAGGCCGAGATGATCGACCACGCGCTGACCCTCCTCAAACCGGGCGGGCGGCTTCTTTTCTGCACCTGTTCGCTTCTGCCCGACGAAGGCGAGGTGCAGGCCGACGAGGCGCTGGAGCGGCACGAAGGGCTTGCCGCCGATCCCGCCGCGCTCGAAATCGACGGCATTGATCCGGCATGGATCACCGCCGAAGGGGGCCTGCGCCTTCGGCCCGACTTCTGGCCCGATCTCGGCGGCATGGACGGCTTTTACATGATCCTGTTGCGAAAGCCTGCGTGACTTGAACCGCTGGCCTCCCTATCATGCCGGCAAAAGACGCAAGCAAGACGCAACAGAGGCAGTAGATTTGGCCAGACCGCAGACATGGCGTGCCCGGCAGACGGCATTCATGCACCGTTGGCACGCCCGCCGTGCCTCGCGCGCCAAGCTGCCCACAGGCTTTGTCTCACAGCCCGAGCCCCGTTCGATCGGCCTTTATGCCAAGGGTCGGCAGTTGATCGCCGGGAATTTCCTGTTCTCCGGCTACCTGATCGAAGCCCCCGGAGATTCGATCTGGAGCATCGCAGCCGAGGCGCCTCATGTGATCGACGAGCTGCAAGGCTGTGGATGGCTCGATGATCTCGCCGCCGTAGCAGATGCCAAGGCGCGGGCACGGGCGCAGGCTTGGGTTTTCGAGTGGATTGATCTCTACGGCAACGGGACAGGCCCCGGCTGGACACCGGACCTCACCGGCCGCCGCCTGATCCGCTGGATCAACCACGGCTTTCTGATCCTGCGCGGCAAGGATCGCGAGGCGACAGACCGTTTTTTCCTGTCTCTTGCTCGCCAGACCCTCTTTTTGTCGCGCCGCTGGAAAACGGCGCGCCCCGGCCTTCCACGGTTTGAAGCGCTGACCGGAATGATCTATGCGGGCCTGTCGCTCGAAGGAATGTCGGGCCATGTGGATCAGGCGATTACCGCTCTCGAAGAGGACTGCCGGACGCAGGTTGATGCCCAAGGCGGCATTCCCACCCGCAATCCCGAAGAGCTTTTGGACGTCTTCACCCTGCTCACATGGGCGGCACAGGCGCTGAACGAATCCGACAGGCATCCGCCCGAGGCGCTGATTTCGGCCATTTCGCGGATCGCGCCCACGCTGCGGGCGCTTCGTCATACCGACGGCGGACTGGCGCGGTTTCATGGCGGCGGGCGCGGGATCGAAGGGCGGCTCGACCACGCGCTGGCCTCATCAGGGATCAAGACGCGGCCCGCCGAGGGCTTGCATATGGGCTATGCCCGGCTTCAGGCGGGCCGGACGAATATTATCGTCGATGCCTCGCCGCCGCCCAAGGGCGAAGCGAGCTATGACGCCCATGCCTCGACCCTAGCGTTCGAGCTGACCTCGGGGCGGCGGCCGGTAATCGTCAATTGCGGCTCTGGCCGCAGCTTCGGCGCCGAGTGGCGGCGTGCAGGCCGAGCGACCGGAAGCCACTCTACCTTGGCACTCGACGGGTATTCCTCGTCGCGCCTCGGCGCTCCGAGCCGGCTCGACGGATTGAGGGGCGAATTGTTGGCCGACACGCCGTCCAAGGTGCCGGTCGAGTTCAGCGCCCTCGACGATGGAACCCGGCTCGAGGTTGCCCATGACGGCTATCGCCGTACCCACGGCCTGACCCATGCCCGGATATTCGATCTGATTTCCGATGGCCGTGGTCTTGCCGGAGAAGAACTTTTGGCGACCCTGTCTGATGCCGATCAGCTTAGGTTTGATCGGGCGATGGACAGGGCGGGCCTTCAGGGAATCGCCTTTTCGCTCCGCTTCCATCTTCACCCCGAGGCCGACCCCCAGGTCGATCTGGGCGGGGCGGCAATTTCGCTGACGCTGAAAAGCGGGGAAATCTGGGTGTTCCGGCATGACGGCACCGCTGAGATGACCCTCGAGCCATCGGTTTATCTGGAAAACGGGCGGCTCAAGCCCCGTGCGACACAACAGATAGTTTTATCTGGCCGCACGATGTCATATGCGACCCGCGTTCGCTGGTCGCTGACCAAGGCGCAGGATACGCCCAATGTCCTTCGGGATCTTGTGGAAGACGACGCGGCGGACGCAGATCAGGACTGACCCGAGGATCCCATGACCGAACCGCTCCCCATCCGTCGCGCCCTTCTTTCCGTCTCCGACAAGACCGGACTCATTGATCTGGCCAAGGCGCTCGATGCGCGCGGGGTCGAGCTTCTGTCGACCGGCGGCTCGGCCAAGGCGCTGCGCGAGGCGGGGCTGAAGGTCAAGGATGTGTCGGACGTGACCGGTTTCCCCGAGATGATGGATGGCCGCGTCAAGACGCTCCACCCCAAGGTTCACGGCGGCCTTCTGGCGCTGCGCGACGATGCGGGCCACGTTCAGGCGATGACCGAGCATGGCATCGCGCCGATCGACCTGCTGGTCGTCAACCTTTATCCGTTCGAGGCCACCGTCGCCGCCGGTGCCGACTATGACACCTGCATCGAAAACATCGATATCGGCGGCCCGGCGATGATCCGCGCGGCGGCCAAGAACCATGCGTTTGTGACCGTTGTCACAGATGTTGAGGACTATGAGCGCCTTATCGGCGACATGGATCAGCACAACGGCGCGACCTGCCGTAAGTTCCGCAAGAAGCTGGCGCAGATCGCCTATGCCCGCACCGCGGCCTATGACGCGGCGGTGAGCACATGGATGGCGCGCGCGATTGGCGTCGGAGCCCCGCGCCGGCGCGCTTTTGCTGGCACCCTGGCGCAGACCCTCCGTTATGGCGAAAACCCGCACCAGAAGGCCGCCTTCTACACCGATGGCTCGAACCGCCCCGGCGTTGCGACCGCGGTTCAGCTTCAGGGCAAGGAGCTGAGCTATAACAACATCAACGACACCGACGCCGCCTTCGAGCTTGTGTCGGAGTTCAATCCCAAAGACGGCCCCGCCTGCGCGATCATCAAACACGCCAACCCCTGCGGCGTGGCGCGTGGCAAGACCATGCTCGAGGCCTATAGGGCCGCCTTCGATTGCGACCGAACCAGCGCCTTCGGCGGGATCGTTGCGCTGAATATGCCACTCGACGCCGAAACCGCGCGCGAGATCACCGGTATCTTTACCGAAGTGGTGATTGCCCCCGGCGCCAGCGACGAGGCCAAGGAAATCTTCGCCGCCAAGAAGAACCTGCGCCTTTTGACCACCGACAGCCTGCCCAACCCGCAAGAGGCCGGCCTTGCGATCCGTCAGGTTTCGGGTGGTCTGCTCGTGCAGGATAAGGATAGCGGCCATGTCGATCTGTCTGACCTCAAGTTCGTGACCAAGAGGGCGCCGACCGACGAGCAGATGGCCGACCTCCTTTTCGCCTGGAAGGTCGCCAAGCACGTCAAATCCAACGCCATCGTCTATGCCAAGGCCGGCGCGACCGTGGGCGTGGGCGCGGGCCAGATGAGCCGCCTCGATTCCGCGCTGATCGCCGCCAAGAAGGCCGAGCGCATGGCCGAGGCGCTGGGCCTGCCGGAGCCGCTGACCAAGGGATCGGCCGTGGCCTCCGATGCCTTCTTCCCCTTTGCCGACGGCCTTCTCGAAGCCGCCGCCGCAGGGGCGACATGTGTCATCCAGCCGGGCGGCTCGATGCGCGACGACGAGGTGATCGCCGCTGCCGACGAGGCGGGCATCGCCATGGTTTTCACCGGAATGCGCCACTTCCGTCACTGATGAGAAAGGACCATCCATGCGCCTGACCTTCTGGACCGGTTTTTGGGTGTTCCTCATCGACCAGCTGTCGAAATATCTGGTCGTTCATACACTCGATCTTGCCAATGTTGGCAGGATCGAGGTTCTTCCACCTTTCCTTGTCTTTCGGATGGCTTGGAACACGGGCGTGAACTTCGGCCTTCTGTCGGGGGCCGATATGCGCTGGGTTCTGATTGCCGTCGCTCTGGTGATCACAGCTGCCGTTCTGATCTGGGTCCGTCGCGAAGGAGGCAACCGTTGGGCGCAGATCGGTGCCGGGCTATTGGCCGGTGGGGCGCTGGGCAATGTGATCGACCGGATCATCTATGGGGCGGTCGCTGACTTCCTCAATATGTCCTGTTGCGGCATCGACAATCCCTATGCGTTCAACCTTGCGGACGCGGGCATCTTCCTCGGGGCGATCCTGCTTGTGATCTTTGGCGGCAAGGATGAATCGCGCCAAGGGCACAAGACCCCGTGACGAGCCTCGGGTCACGCGCTACACAGGGGGCAGGCGACCCGAGGGGGGGAAGGTATGCACGGAGCGAAAATCGCCCTGATGGCACTGATCGTTATGGCTGCTTGCAGCCGTGCGTCGAACTCTGTCGACAAGGACGCCATCAATCAGGGCCCCGACGAGTTCTCGGTCCTGCCCGCCCGTCCGCTTGAAATGCCCGAGAGCTATTCTGCCCTACCTGCGCCAACGCCCGGCGGGACGAATATCACCGACCCCAACCCCGGCGCCGACGCGATTGCGGCCCTAGGCGGGCGACCGTCAGCGGCGAGTGCTGGCGGCGTACCGGCCTCTGACGCCGCCCTCGTGGCTGCGGTTTCGCGCTATGGCGTCCCGGCCGATATCCGCGCGGTTGTGGCCTCCGAGGACGCCCCGCTATTGAAGCGCGCAACCGATGGCGGCTTCATCGGTTTCATCACGCGCAGCTCCTATTTCAAGGTCTACGCCCAGCAGGCGCTTGACGCATTTGCCGAGCTTCTCCGCTTCCGCGCGGCCGGTGTGCAGACCCCTTCAGCGCCCCCCGCCAACTAGCGCGCGCAGCATTTAATCCCTCGCAGAATCGGCCAGTGCCATGCTAGGGATTGTGGCATGGCTCAGACCGACCTCAAGATGCGCCCGCGCCCGATCATTCGGCAGCTGGACGATGCTGCCGTCAACCGGATCGCGGCGGGTGAGGTCGTGGAGCGGCCAGCCTCAGCGGTGAAGGAGCTTGTCGAGAATGCGCTGGATGCGGGGGCCACGCGCATCGAGGTGGTCATCGCCGATGGCGGCAAGACGCTGATCCGGGTCACAGACAATGGCTGCGGCATGACGCCGGACGACCTGCCGCTGGCCCTCTCGCGCCACGCGACCTCCAAGATCGACGGCTCCGACCTTCTCGATATCCGCTCCTTCGGCTTCCGCGGCGAGGCGCTCCCGTCGCTCGGCGCGGTCGGGCGGCTCACGATCACCAGCCGCGCCGAAGGCGAAGAGGCGGCCGTGATCGCGGTCACGGGTGGCCGGATCGAGCCGGTGCGCCCTGCGGCGCTTTCGGGCGGCACCGTGGTCGAGCTGAAAGACCTGTTTTTCGCCACGCCCGCGCGGCTCAAGTTCCTGCGAACCGACAGGGCCGAGGCGCAGGCCGTGGCCGATGTGGTGCGCCGCCTTGCCATGGCCGAGCCGACAGTGGGCTTTGTCCTGCGCGATGCCTCGGGCGGCGAGGCCCGCGACGTGATCCGCCTCAACGCCGAGCAGGGCGATTTCTTCGGCGCGACCGAGGCGCGGCTGGCCGAGATTCTGGGCCGCGAATTTGCCGACAACGGCGTGCCTGTGGATGCCCTGCGAGATGGCGTGCGCCTCACCGGCTATGCCGCCTTGCCCACCTATTCGCGCGGCTCGGCGGTGACGCAGTTCCTTTTCGTCAACGGCCGCCCCGTGCGCGACAAACTTTTGATCGGTGCCCTGCGCGCGGCTTATATGGATGTGCTGAGCCGCGACCGGCATCCCGCTGCCGCGCTTTTCATCACCTGCGATCCGCAGCTCGTGGACGTCAACGTGCATCCCGCGAAATCCGAGGTCCGCTTTCGCGAACCGGCGCTTGTGCGCGGCCTGATCGTCTCGGGCCTGCGCCACGCGCTTGCCAGCGCCGGCCACCGCGCCTCGACGACCGTTGGCGCAGCCACGCTCAACGCCCTCCGGTCCGAACCGGCCTCGGCGCGCATCTACCAGATGGACCGCCCCTCCCAGCTTGGCCGCGCCGCCGCCTATCAGGCGCAGACCCCCGGCTTTGCCGAGATGACCGCCCCTTCGGCGCGGTTCGAGCCTGCGCCCGTTGAAGCTGAAGAGAGCGAAACGCTCCCCCTCGGCGCGGCGCGGGCGCAGGTGCACGAAAACTACATCATCGCCCAGACCGAAACCGGCATCGTTATCGTCGATCAACACGCGGCGCACGAGCGGCTGGTCTATGAACGGCTCAAAGCGCAATACGCGGAAACGGGCATCGCCTCGCAGGCGCTTCTCATTCCCGATATCGTCGAAATGTCGCCTGCTGAGGCCGGACGCCTTCTCGATCTGGCTGACGACCTTGCCCACCTCGGCCTCGTGATCGAGCCCTTCGGCGGCGGAGCCATCGCAGTGCGCGAGACGCCCGCGATGTTGGGCGAGGTGGATGCCAAGGGCCTTTTGCAGGACATTCTCGACGAGCTGTCCGACCTTGAAGAAAGCGGCAACCTGCGCGCGCGGATCGACGCGATCCTGAGCCGCGTGGCCTGCCATGGCTCGATCCGGTCGGGGCGGCGGATGCGGGCCGAAGAGATGAACGCGCTTCTGCGCGAGATGGAAGCCACGCCCCTTTCGGGCCAGTGCAACCACGGACGGCCGACCTATGTGGAACTGAAGCTTTCCGATATCGAGAGGCTTTTCGGGCGCACATGATCCAGATTGGCGAGCAGAGCTATTCCTTCAGCGATCCCTTGGTGATCGTCGCGCTCGTCGGGGCGGGCGGCCTTCTTCTGTTGATCCTCCTTCTTCTGTCGGTCATGCGCCGCGCGGGGCGGTCGGCGGATGTGGCTGAAATCCTCGCGCAGCAGATGGGCGGCATGGCGCAGCGGGTGCAGGCCCTTTCCGACGGTCAGCATCAGCTTTTCGGCGGCCTCACCTCCGTCTCCGAAGCCCAAGCGCAGCAGCAGGCCAAGACGATCCATCTTATGGAAAAGCGGCTTCAGGCTGTGACCGAAAGCCTTAACCAAAACCTCACAAGTTCGGCCCGCAACACGGCCCAGTCGCTTGGCGAATTGCAGCAGCGGCTCAAGACCATCGACAAGGCGCAGGAGAATATCACCAAGCTTTCGGGCGATGTTCTGTCTTTGCAGGATATCCTGTCCAACAAACAGACCCGTGGCGCTTTCGGCGAAATCCAGCTTAACGATATCGTCTCCAAGGCGCTTCCGTCCGACAGCTATTCCTTCCAGCACACGCTCTCAAACGGGAAACGGGCCGATTGCCTGATCCATTTGCCCAACCCGCCCGGCCCCATCGTGATCGACAGCAAATTCCCGCTGGAACCCTACGAGCGCCTGCGCGCCGCCAAGGCAGATAGCGATCTGGCTGCCGCCGCGCGCGAGCTGCGAACGGCGGTGAAGACCCACATCAAGGCCATTTCTGAGAAGTACATCATCGAGGGTGAAACGGCAGACGGGGCGCTGATGTTCCTGCCGTCCGAGGCAGTCTATGCTGAGCTTCACGCCAATTTCCCCGAGCTGGTGCGCGAGGGGTTCACGGCGCGGGTCTGGATCGTCTCGCCCACCACCTGCATGGCGACGCTGAATACCATGCGGGCGATCCTCAAGGATGCGCGGATGCGTGAACAGGCGGGCGCGATCCGCACCACCTTGCGCCTTCTGCACCGCGACGTGGAGCTGGTGGCCGAGCGGGTCGACAAGCTGAATACGCATTTCGGGCAGGCGCGGGCCGACCTTGAGGGGATTTCTACCGCCGCCGAGCGGGCAGGAAAGCGGGCCGCCAAACTCGACAATTTCGATTTCGAAGAACTTGCGCCCGCAAGCGACAGCCTTCCGCAACTCGGCCCCGAGGCCGCCGAATGAGGCGCATCCTCGGGCCGGAAGATTTCCGGCAGATGCCTTGGGCCAATGGCAAGGGGATAACGACCGAACTTGCCCGCGAGGATCGCGAAGGCCGGATGCTTTGGCGCTTGTCACGGGCGAGCGTGGTCGAGGATGGCCCGTTCTCGATCTTTCCTGGCATCGAACGGAATCTGACGGTGCTGACCGGTCCGGGCTTTAGCCTCACTGGAGACGGGATTTCTCTTGAGGCGCGGGCCTATAGTCCGGTCGCCTTTCCGGGGGATGTTCCGGTCGCTGCTTCGGGCGTCGCCGCCCCTTCGGACGATTTCAACGTGATGACCGACCGGAGCCTGCCAAGACCAACGGTCGAAGTTGTCGCTGGTCGGCGGTTGCTCGACCCAGATACCGGAATTCTTGCGGTCTATTGGCCGGAATTCGCCCGCCTTCTGCTCACCGACGAAGCGGTAGAGGTGGCTGAACTTCCGGCTATTGCTGTCTGGCTGGCTATATCTTGAAGAGAGGCTGAAGCATCCGCGGGATCACGCTGTTGAACTTCAACGGCGCGTCGGTCGCGGCAAGGCAGATGCAAGCCACACCCGGTTCGGCCACCGGCTTATGCTCAAGATCCTCGGTCGCGACCTCAATGTCGCCCACGCCGAAACGGTCGGTCTCGTCGCGGAAGGCCCCTTGCAGGACAATAGTCAGCTCGGTTCCTCGGTGGCCGTGATCGGGCACTGCCGCACCGCCGGGGATATAGAGAAGGCGCACGCTGGCCTCGCTCGAGGAGGGCAGGATCATCTGCCGCACCCCGCCGCCAAGGCGCTTCCAACGCACGGCATCGACATCTCCGCCGACATAATCCTGAAGCGGCAGCGGGAAGGTCGAAGGCGCCCGTCGGGTCGAGGGCGCCCGTGGTTCGGGTGCTGCGCCGCCGATCAGGCGAAGGGTGGCGGCAAGGGCGTCGTCCGAAATGGCTTCGCTGGTGGCGTCGTCAAGAATCTGGCCGCCAACGGAATCAAACGATCCGGCTTGCGCACGGCATTCGTCGCACATGGAGATATGGGTCGCGACAACAAGGCTGAACGCTTCGGGGAGCGTGCCGGCCGAATAGGCCATCAAGAGTGCGTCGGTGAGGTGATGATTGATCTGGGACATGGTGGCTACTTCATTTCGTGGCGCAAACGGTCAAGCGCCAGACGGATACGGGATTTGATGGTGCCGAGCGGAAGGCCGGTTTCCTCGGCAAGCTCGCGGTGGCTGAGATCGCCATAATAGGCGCGTTGAATAAGGGCCCTTTGCTTTTCGGGAAGCGCGGAAATGGCTTTGCTCAGCCTTTCGGTTTCCTGCTCAAGGGCGAGGGCGTCTTCCTGATCGGCCTCGGCTTCTGGCCCCCAGGGAAGGTCTTCGGGCTCGGGCCGACGCTCGCGGCGGACAACGTCGATCCTTTTGTTTCGGGCGATCGTGAAGATCCAGGTCGATGCACTGGCGCGGCTGGGATCAAACAGCGCGGCTTTGCGCCAGACCGTCGCCATGACCTCTTGGGCGCAGTCTTCCGCCACATCGGCGGGGCTGCCGGACTTTATCAGGAAGCCCTTAATCCGAGGCGCGAAATGTTGAAATAGCCGGGCAAATGCAACCTGATCCTGACGGTCGCGAATGGCCAAGATTTCGGTGGCCCATTGGGGCGACGCGCTCTGATCCTTTTCGGTCAATTGAACCTTCCCCGGCACACGAACACACAGACTATGATTTGCACTATAGGAGCCCAAAGCTGCCTGTGCACCCGTTTTACCAACGATGTTCATCTGAATGTTCATGGCACCGATACGCAGCAGAATAGGAACCGGATCAGTTGCGGGACTCGTTTTGAGTCGAGTTTCTGCCGAAATCTGCCAAACTGGGATTCGAAGACGCCGCGGTTTGCGCTGTATCAAAGAGCGACCCGAACATTTGTACAAAATGCTCAAAGCTGTCGTTCGAAAGAGGTCAAAATGCTCGATATTACTGCAGACAAGGTTGCCGAGGTTATCATCCTCGCCCGAGAGCTGGACCGAGCGGAGGCCGAGTTCGACGCTTTTATCGAGCGATTGAATGTCGAAGAGCAGGCCTGCCTTGTGGCAATCTTCTGGATCGGCCGTGGCACCTATGAGCCGGAAGAGTTGCCCGACGCCATCGAGACCGCACTAAACGAGGCGACGACGCCGACCGCCGAATACCTCAAAGGGTCGCCCCATTTGCCCGACCATCTCGAAGCTGGCCTCGAGGCGCTTGGCATCGACAGTTCCGACGAAGAGGACGAGCTTTACCGCAGGTGATCGTCGAAGATCGCCCGCGCACGGCCCCAGACGCCTGAATCGATGGCATCGAGCGCCCGAAGATGCGGCAGAAGCTGGCCTGCAAAATCCTCTGAGCTTTCCTTGGGAAGAAGCGACGGCAGGTTGTCGATCGCGGTCACGTCTAGCACCGGATCATCGCAGACGCGCAGGGCTGGGTGTTCCCAATCCGTCACCCGATCATAGACCTTGATGGGCGAGAAATCGCTGTCGGGGTCGCAGGCGATATCGCCGATCACCCGCAGATCGCGGGGTGCCGTGAGCGCCGATTTCGGTAGGAAGACAGGGGTGCCGGGGCGGGCGAGGATGCAGTTCAGGAAGATGCCATGGGCAAGAACCTCGGGGAAAGGCCCGCCGCTTTGGGTCTCGGCCATGTCCCATTTGGTGACAGACAGGCCGACCTGCTCGCAAAGCTCGGCCGCGCCCGTGCCAACCCGGCCCAGCGCGCCGATGATCAGAACGTCCGGCCGACCGGAACCAATTTCTTTAGCGACATGGGCAATCAAAGCGTCCGAGTTCGGAAAGGTCGAAACCGGCGCGGCGATCCCGCCTTTCGCCTGTGCCGCCCAGCAGAGAGCCGCCACAGCCGCGCCTGCAAACCCTGCCCAGTAGCCGAATGCCGCGACACGGCGTCCGCTGTCGTCGGTCAGATACTCCAAATCGTAGAGCGCCCCGCCGCCTGCGTGGAACCGGTCCAAAAGCACCTTGCCCGCAGGCTGGCCCTTGTAGGCATGGCCAAACATGATGTGGCGGTGCGGCAGGGGCGTGCCGTCGTCGGGAAGCTCTTTGAGGCCAAAGATGATCGCGTCCTGCGGCGCGGTTCGCCAGCTTCCTTCCGGTGCGATCGTGGCCCCTGTTGCGCGGTAGCCGTCGATCGGAATGGCTCTCTGGCGGCTTTCCTCGACGGTGACTTGGTAGCCAGCGGCCAAAAGCCTCGCGACGCCTTCTGGCGTAGCCCCGCAGCGTTCCTCGTGCGGGCGCTCTTCGGCGCGGACCCAGATATGCGTCATGGCTCTCTCCTAGAAATGCGTCCGCGCCGTGCGCCGGTCGTGGTCTTCCAGATGCGGGATCGCGTTGAACCCTGCAAGGATCGGCCCGACCGGGCTGACGTGCACCCGGTGCAGCGAGGTGTTGTAGATCGGCAGGGCAATATGGGCCATGCGGCGCGGATCGAGTTCGAGCAAGTGCCGAACCATCATCGAAATAACGCCGCCCGAGGTAATGCACAGGATATTGCGCCCCGGCTGCACGGCCTCCTGCAAAACGCCTACCACCCGGCTCTCGAAATCGGCGAAGGTCTCGTTTCCCATGATCTCGGCGCGGTGCCAGGCCTCCATGACCTTTGGCATATGCTCGGCAAAGCCCGAACCATCGGGCATCGGGATGCCGTGGTTGTCTTCCAGCGCCTTGCCGAGATTGAAATAGTCGAGCTCGTTCAATCGCGTGTCGATCTGGGGCGTCTTGTGCCCCATGCCTTCGGCGGTTTCGATGTGGCGCCGCAGGCTGCCGCTGAGAACCAGATCAAACCCTTCCCCGCCCTGCGCGAGCCAGTCGCCAAGCCAAGCCGCCTGCTGATGGCCAAGGGGCGAGAGGCGGTCATAGTCTTCTTCGGTTTTGGCCGAGGAATTGGCCTGGCCGTGTCGGACGAGGGTGATCGTGCCCATCTGATGCTCCTTGCTCGAGCCTTTGACCTAGGACGAAGAGGGGCAAATGACAACGCATTCATCCCCTGATTGGGCGATGTTATTGAATATCTCCTGATCCATGCGAGACTGTGCCTGTGGGGCCGCCCTTTCGGCGGCCGGACATTGCCCATTGGGGTGCAAAACAGGAACGAAACAATGCGACAGCTGCTTCTCACCACCGCTCTGACCTTTCTTTTGGCAGGGGCAGGTCTGGCCGATGGCGCCGCGTTGATCCTTGGCAACGAACGTTATGAAGATCTTGACCGCGTGAGCCGTGGCGACGATGTGCTTGAGGTGGGCGAAGGGCTCGTCGATCTGGGTTTTCAAGTATTCGCGCTAAGTGATGGTGAGGCCGGCAATACGGCCCGCGCCCTTGCCGATTTTTCCGAAGCCGCGGCTGGGGCCGATGCTGTGGTCATAATTCTAACCGGGCATTTTGTGACCGACGGCGCAAGAAGCTGGCTTTTGACCACAGACGCCCGCGATCCGGGGTTGTTTTCGCTTGGAGGCACCGCTGTCTCGATTGAGAGCCTGCTTCGCCTTCTCTCGGCCGCGCCCGGCAGGGCCGTTTTGATGATCGGCAGCTTCGACGATGATGCCAGCCTGGATCCCTGGCTTTCCGAGGGGATCGGCGCGGTAGAGATTCCGCAAGGCGTCATGGTCATCCGCGGCGAGCCGCGCGAGCTTGCCAATTTTGCCGAGGATTTCCTGATCGAGCCCGGCGCCGATATTGCGGCGGCGGCGCGGGAAAATTCGTCGCTGAGCCTGTCGGGCTTTGCGCCCCTTTCCTGGCGGATCAGCGCGGGCGAGCCGGAAAACGTGGTGGTTCAGCAGCCGGTTCAAGCACAACCGCAAGCCCCGGCGCCCTTGCCGCAGCCCAACCCCTCGGATCCCAAGGCGATTGAAGACAGCCTCGGCCTGGCGCTCGATGCCCGCCGCGAGATTCAGCGCGACCTCACGATCCTTGATTACAACACCCGCGGTATCGACGGCATCTTTGGTCAGGGAACCCGCCGCGCCATTGCCAATTGGCAGCAGGTCAACGGCTATCCACAGACGACCTACCTTAGCGCCGAGCAAATCCAGCGCCTTGACGCACAGGCGAGCGTTCGCGCCGCCGAACTTGAAGCCGAAGCGGAACGCAAGCGGGCCGAGCAGGCGCGGCTTGACGAAGCCTATTGGGAAGAAACCGGAGCGCGCGGAACCGAGGTAGGTCTGCGGGCCTATCTTGAACGCTATCCCGACGGGATCCATTCGGAGCAGGCGCAAGCCGCCCTTGAGGAGATTGCCCTCGCCAAGCGCCAGAACGTTTCGGTAGAAGAGCGGGCCTCGTGGGATGCTGCCCGCGCGATCAATGCAGTCACCTCCTATCAGAATTATCTGACGCTCTATCCTAATGGCGCTTTTGCAAGCGATGCCCGGGCCAAGATTACCGAACTCAACCGGTCGCAGGCGGATGCCTCGTCAATCGCGGCGGCGGCCGAGGCGGAGCAGCGGCTCAAGCTCAATCCGATTACCGCACGCCTTGTCGAGGCGCGTCTAAAAACCCTCGGCTTTGATCCGGGTGCGGTTGACGGGCGGTTCGATGATAGCACCCGCCGCGCCCTGCGCCGGTATCAGGCATCTCGAGACCTTACCGTGACCGGCTATTTGAACGAAGCGACGCTGATCCGAATCCTCGCGGATACCGGCATCACCATCAACCGCTAGGCTATTCGGCAGGCACGAAACGCTCGAGCGCCAGACGCACCGGAACTGGCGCCGAGCTGGCGATATCCTTGACCCCGAAGAGATAGGTTCCGCGATTGAGCCGCGCGGCAACCATCGAATCGAGCCCCTCGCCGGTGTCGTCATTCTCGGTCAGTTTGCGCCCCAGATCGTCGAAGAGGACGAGGTGCGGATCGCCACCTTCCGAGGCGGCAATCGCCTCGACGACGACAAGGCCATACTCCGGCACGTCAAAGCTGAACCAGGTGGTCGCACCGTCGATCATGGCGTCTTGGCGCAGGCGGGTCTGGAGGGATCCCGCATTGATCACAGGATAGCTGCCGTCGAGAGGAGGGGCCATATTGCCTGTCTCGAACTGGACCTGCATCGCGCCGGTGGCATCAAAATCGCCAACTTTCAGAGTGATAGGTGCGCTTGCATCGGAGAGGGCCTGAACTGCGATGCAATAGCTTCCGGGCGGCAGAGGATCGGCGAGGTCGAGCCGCGAATTGAGGCCGATTGCATCATCATTCTCGGCGACCCAAGCGCCGCTCGCATCAAAGAGCGTGATCAAGGGATCGGCGACTTCATTCTCGGCGGTGATCGTCAGTGCGCCGCCCTCTGGAAGATCAAACCGCCAATAGGGGACTTCCGAGGAGGAGGCGATGCCTGGCACGCCAAGCGTCAGGGATTCGGCGTAGGTATCTGAATCGCAAGGGCGGACGCTGTCGTCGATCGAGATTTCCTCGCCGCTCGCGCCTTCGGTGAGCGGCTCGTGTTCGCTCCGGCCGACCCGGACAAATGCTGTCATTGGCGCGTTGTCGTAAGATCGCACAACGGCGCAGTAGAACCCCGGCTCGAGACTGGTTTCGATCCTTGCGGCCCCATTGCCACCCGAATCGTCGTCGGTGGCGACGAGCGTGCCGGCCTCGTCGAAAAGATCCATCACGGGATCGGTGCCGCCGCGGCCCGCCGCTTCGATGCGAAGATCGGCCGGCGACGACAATGTGAAGAGGGCCGTGTATTCGCCGCCACCCAGAACCAAGGCCATCTGTTCCTGATAAGTGCCGGCACTCGAAATGTCAGACGATGTTTCGGCGCCACCTATCCAGACGCCATCGTCGCCGATTCCCGCGCAAGTGCTCTGGGCCGCCAGGGGGGATGCAGATCCAAGCAGAAGCGCCAATGTTGCCCCGGCCCGTATTGTCTTGGTTGTCATATCGCGTCCCTCCGAAAAAGCGGTTGGCCGAAGACTACGCCCTCGGCCCGCAGCCTGGCCAGACCCGAAACCGGAAAGTTCAAAAATCCCTGACGAAAAAGATAAACCCCGCCGGTTAGGGCGGGGTTTGAAACCTTCGGCCTTGTGAGGCCGGTGCTCGTTAGCCCTGACGGGCTTTGAACCGGCGCTGCGTCTTGTTGATGACGTAGACGCGGCCCTTGCGGCGCACGATGCGGCAATCGCGGTGGCGCTGCTTGAGCGAGCGGAGCGAGTTGCGGACTTTCATATCCATCTCTCCAATGTCGCGGCGCGGCGATTGCGCCTTGGGTTTCGGTTCAGGCCTAGCGGCCCGGTGAATTCATGGTGGGCGGTACTGGGATCGAACCAGTGGCCACTACGATGTCAACGTAGTGCTCTACCGCTGAGCTAACCGCCCATGACCCTAACGAACAGCGCATCCCTAAACGAATAAGGACGCGGGCTGATCCGCGTCGGGTGTGGGGTCTATAGAAGGAGTCGGAGGGGTGATCAAGGGCTTTTGGAAAATCTCTTTTGTGTTCTATCGTAAAGGCAAAGGAGACAGCATTTGACGCATCCTGCGTACCATATCGAACTCCCGCAGGCTCGCTCCACCAGCGTGGTTTTTGCCGCACCGCATTCGGGCATCGACTATCCGGCGGATTTTCTTTCGGCCGCCGAGCTTGGCGCGACAGAGATTCGGTCGTCGGAGGACGCCTATGTCGATCGGCTCTTTGCCTGCGCTCCCGTTCATGGGGCCGCCCTTCTTGTTGCACGGGCGCCGCGCGCGTTCATCGATCTCAACCGGTCGCCCGAAGAGCTTGATCCAGCGCTGATCGAGGGTATTGCCAGAGCATCCAGCAATCCGCGCGTCGCCAGCGGCCTTGGGGTGATCCCGCGCGTCGTGGCCAACGGCCGCGCGATCTATCGAGGCAAAATTTCGATTGATGAAGCCCACGCCCGCATCGACGGCTATTGGCGGCCATACCACGATGCGCTGCAAACGCTTCTCGACGAGAATTTCAAGGCATTTGGCGAAGCAATCCTGATTGACTGCCACTCTATGCCGCATGATGCGCTCGCTCAGTTCGGCGGCTCTCGCGGCACCCGAGCCGAGATCGTGCTGGGCGACAGGTTCGGCTCGACTGCGACGCGCGAGCTGGTCGATGAGGTCGAGGAAATTTTCCGGGATGCAGGGCTGAGAGTTGCGCGAAACATCCCATTCGCTGGCGCCTATATCGTCCAGACCTATGGCCGCCCCTCTCGCGGCCAACAGGCGCTCCAGATAGAGATAGATCGCTCTTTGTACATGGATGAAGCAACGATCACCATGAACTCTGACTTCGCATCCTTTCAGGAAATCATGTCGGGCGTTGTCGCTCGAATCTCTCGCATCGGACGATTTGAACCAGATGCTTTGGCCGCCGAATAGCTAGCGCAGCGCGCGGCCTTTCACGATCGAGTCCTTCCCGAATTTAGCGCGAATCTTGTCCGCCGCTCTCTCCGCGTCTGCACGCCTCCCGGCTCCGGGATCGAGGAGATCGCCTTCGCGGTCGGCGTCTTTCGACGGGACCAGATCGGAAATGCCAACGCCCAGGAGGCGGTATGGCCCTTCCGCTCCGACCTGATCAAAGAGGCCGCGGGCGGTGCGATAGATCGTGTCGGCCAATTGGGTCGGTTGGTGCAAGGCCAGCTGGCGGGACAGCAAGCGGTGGTTGGCCCGCTTGAGCTTGAGCGTCACCACATTGCCAGCCAATTCACGGGCTTTGGCGCGGGCGCTGACCTGCTCGGACAGGCGCCAGATATGGCCGTCGAGGATAACGGGATTGGCAGTGTCCTCATAGAAGGTCGTCTCGTTCGAGATGCTCTTGATCGGCGTATGTGCCGATACGCGCCGCGCATCCTCGCCCCGCGCCAGATGCCAAAGCCGCTCGCCCATGCCGCCGAACCGCTGGCGCAGAGCATCGATCTCCCAGCGCGAAAGATCGTCGAAGGTGCGGATGCCCGCCGCCTCGAGCGATTCCTGCGCGGCCGGGCCGATGCCCCAGATCAGGCGCACGGGCTTGTGCCGGAGAAACTCGACCGTTTCCGCCTTGCCGATCACCGAAAAGCCGCGCGGCTTGTCGAGGTCGGAGGCGACCTTGGCGAGAAATTTGTTGTGCGACAGGCCAATCGAACCGGTCAGGCCCAGTTCGCTCTGCATCCGCTTCACGAGCCGCGCCAGCATGACGGCGGGTGGCGCGCCATGCAGGCGGGCGGTGCCGGTGAGGTCCATGAAGGCCTCGTCGAGCGAGAGGGGTTCGACCACCGGCGTTAGCTCGTCCATGAGCGCCCGAACCGCGCGGGAGGCTTCGACATAAGCCTCCATCCTCGGGCGGATGACGATGGCCTCGGGGCAGAGTTTCAAGGCCTGAAACATCGGCATCGCCGATTTGACGCCCTTGATACGCGCCACATAGCAGGCGGTCGAAACCACCCCCCGTTTGCCGCCGCCGATGATGATCGGCTTGTCGCGCAGCTCGGGATTGTCGCGTTTCTCGACGCTGGCATAGAAAGCGTCGCAATCCATATGCGCGATCGTGAGGTCGAAAAGCTCGGGGTGCGAGGACACACGCGGGCTGCGGCAGGCCGGGCAGCGGGCGCCGGCATCAAAGGTGGTCAGGCAGTCGCGGCAAAGGGCGGGCATGGCCCGGAGAGGATACGCCTTGCGCCCAATGCCTTCAATGGAAAGACTTGGCGCTAGTGGTTCGGCCGCTTTGCTTGGGGCGAGTTGATCTCGGCCACGACAGCCTCGGCTGCGGCGCGGGGATCGCGGGCGGTCCAGATCGGGCGACCAACGACGACGTGATCGGCGCCAGCGGCAATCGCTTCGGCAGGGGTCATCACGCGCTTCTGGTCGCCAAGCGCCGCGCCTGCGGGGCGGACGCCGGGGGTCACGATCAGCTTGCCCTTGGCCTCGGGCAGGGCGCGGATCAATGCGGCCTCTTGCGGCGAGGCAATAACGCCATCGGCACCGGCCTCGAAAGCGCGGCCCGCACGTTCGACGACCAGATCGGCCAGCGCGCCCTCTTTGATGAGGCTTGCGTCAAGATCGGCGCGGTCGAGCGAGGTGAGGATCGTCACGGCGAGGATCCTGAGGTCTTTGCCACCCGCGCCCGCCTTGGCGGCGCGGACCACATGGGGATCGCCATGCACGGTCAGGAAATCGAGGTCGAACTGAGCAAGGCCGCGGACGGCGGCCTCGACGGTTGCACCAATGTCGAAGAGCTTCATGTCGAGGAAGATCTTCTTGCCGTGCTCGCCCTTGAGCTCGTTGGCAAGCGCAAGCCCGCCGCCGGTCAGCATCCCGAGGCCGATCTTGTAGAAGCTGACAGCGTCGCCCAGCTGCTCGGCCAGTTTCAGACCCTCAAGGGCGTTGGGAACGTCAAGGGCAACGATCAGGCGGTCGTCGGCAAGCGGCTTCGACATCGTGGGTCCTTTCTCTGCGGGGTTCGGGGGCACATGATCCCGCGGGGCGGCCCTGTCAAGGGTGGGGGCGAATGCCCCTGTTTTGAATCGGTTTTCTGCCACGCACACTTGCAGCGGGCGATCTGGCTTCCCATCTCAGAGTAGAGGCCCGAAAGAGGGTGTGCCGCAAAGTCGGGCACCGGAAAACAGGGCGCTTTGAAAAGGAGAATGCGATGAACTTAGAGAAGTTCACGGAGCGGTCGCGCGGGTTCGTTCAGGCAGCCCAGACCATCGCCATGCGGGAAAGCCACCAGCGGCTCGCGCCCGAACACCTTCTGAAAGCTCTGATGGACGACGATCAGGGGCTGGCCGCCAATCTGATCACCCGCTCGGGCGGCAATGCCGCGCGGGTTCGCGAGGCCGTTGATCTTGCGGTCTCGAAACAGGCCAAGGTCTCGAGCGATGCGGGGCAGGTCTATCTTGATAGCGCCACAGGCAAGGTCCTCGACGAGGCCGAAAAGCTCGCCACCAAGGCGGGCGACAGTTTCGTGCCGGTCGAGCGGATCCTGATGGCGCTTGTCATGGTCAAATCCAAGGCCAAAGAGGCGCTCGAGGCGGGCAATGTGACGGCGCAGGCGCTCAATTCCGCGATCAACGATATCCGCAAGGGCCGCACCGCCGATACGGCGAGCGCCGAAGAGGGCTATGACGCGCTCAAGAAATACGCCCGCGATCTGACTGAGGCCGCCGAACAGGGCAAGATCGACCCGATCATCGGCCGCGACGAGGAAATCCGCCGCGCGATGCAGGTTCTCTCGCGCCGCACCAAGAACAACCCGGTGCTGATCGGTGAGCCGGGCGTCGGCAAGACAGCGATTGCCGAGGGCCTTGCCCTCAGGATCGTCAATGGCGATGTGCCGGAATCCCTTAAGAACAAGAAGCTTCTGGCGCTAGATATGGGGGCGCTCATTGCCGGCGCGAAATATCGTGGCGAGTTTGAGGAGCGGCTGAAGGCCATCCTGAAAGAGATCGAAAGCGCCGCGGGCGAGATCATCCTCTTCATCGACGAGATGCACACGCTTGTCGGTGCGGGCAAAACCGATGGCGCGATGGATGCCGCCAACCTCATCAAGCCGGCGCTGGCGCGGGGCGAACTGCACTGCGTGGGTGCGACGACCCTCGATGAATACCGCAAATACGTCGAGAAAGACGCAGCCCTCGCCCGCCGCTTCCAGCCCTTGTTGGTCGAGGAGCCGACGGTCGAGGACACGATCTCGATCCTGCGGGGCATCAAGGAGAAATACGAGCTGCACCACGGCGTTCGGATTTCCGACTCGGCGCTCGTTGCCGCCGCGACCCTCTCGCACCGCTACATCACCGACCGCTTCCTTCCTGATAAAGCCATCGACTTGATGGACGAAGCGGCGAGCCGCTTGCGGATGGAGGTGGATAGTAAGCCCGAAGAGCTTGATGCGCTTGATCGGCAGATCCTGCAAATGCAGATCGAGGCAGAGGCGCTCAAGAAAGAAGATGACGCCGCCTCGATAGACCGGCTGGGCAAACTCGAGAAAGAGTTGGGCGACCTGCAGGAGAAATCCGGCAGCATGACCGCCAAATGGCAGGCCGAGCGCGACAAGCTCGAAAGCGCACGCAATGTGAAAGAGAGGCTCGACAAAGCGCGGGCCGACCTCGAGATCGCCAAGCGCGAGGGCAACCTCGGCAAGGCGGGCGAGCTGTCTTATGGCATCATCCCGCAGCTCGAGCGCGAGCTTTCCGAGGCCGAGACCAAGGAAGATGGCCTGATGGTCGAAGAGGCGGTCCGCCCCGAGCAGATTGCCGAAGTGGTCGAACGCTGGACCGGTATCCCGACCTCGAGAATGCTTGAGGGCGAGCGGGAAAAGCTCCTCCGCATGGAAGACGAGCTTGGCCGCCGCGTGATCGGCCAGAGGGCAGCGGTTCATGCTGTGTCCAACGCCGTGCGCCGTGCGCGTGCGGGCCTGAATGACGAGAACCGCCCCTTGGGCTCGTTCCTCTTCCTCGGACCGACCGGCGTCGGCAAGACCGAGCTGACCAAGGCCGTGGCCGAATTCCTGTTCGACGACGATCAGGCGATGACCCGGATCGATATGTCGGAGTTTCAGGAACAGCACTCGGTCGCCCGCCTGATCGGCGCGCCTCCGGGCTATGTCGGCTATGACGAGGGGGGTGTCCTCACCGAGGCGGTGCGCCGCCGGCCCTATCAGGTTGTTCTGTTCGACGAAGTCGAGAAGGCGCATCCCAAGGTCTTTGACGTGCTTTTGCAGGTCTTCGACGATGGTCGCCTGACCGATGGTCAGGGCCGGACGGTGGATTTCAAGAACACTCTCATCGTTCTGACCTCCAACCTCGGCACGCAGGCGCTTTCCAACGTGGGCGAAGGCGAGTCGACCGAGATGGCCAAGGGCGAGGTGATGGCGGCGGTGCGGTCGCACTTCCGGCCGGAATTCCTCAACCGGCTTGACGACATGATCATCTTTGATCGCCTGAGCCGTGGCGACATGGACGGCATCGTCAAGATCCAGCTCAAGCGGCTTGAAAAGCGGTTGGCCGGTCGCAACATCGTGCTCGACCTCGACGCCGGTGCACAAAAGTGGCTGGCCGATGAAGGCTATGATCCGATCTTCGGCGCCCGCCCGCTCAAGCGCGTGATGCAGCGTGCCTTGCAGGACAAGCTGGCCGAAATGATTTTGGGTGGTGAAGTCATGGATGGCTCCAATGTGTCTGTGACAGCGGGCCCCGAAGGCCTGATCGTCGGGGGGCACGTCAGCAATTCCAGTCGGCCAAAGCCCAAGGATGCCGTGATCCACTAGATAACGCAGCAAGTGGCCGTCAAAGCCCCGTCCTCACCGGCGGGGCTTTGCGTTTTCATCTCGGTTGACATTTCCATGCGTGGGTATATAACTAGGTATATAACAATGCATGGAATAATGAGATGATCGAGGATCTGGTTCGCCGCAGGGGTTATCTGACGCTTGGCTCACGGTTGCGCCGCATCGGTGAAATGCTGCAGGCCGAAACCCAATCTGTCATGGAAGCCCACGGAGTGCCGCTACAGGGCAACCACTATCCGACCCTTGCGGCGATCGACGAGAACGGTCCGCTGACGATCGGCAACCTCGCCGAGGCTCTGGGCATCAGCCAGCCTGGAGCAACGCGCATTGTGGCTCAGTTGATCAAGAAGGGCGTCGTCTCGGCCGAGCCGGGCCCAGTAGACCAGCGCCAAAGGATCGTTTCGCTGACCGACTACGGACAAGAGCTGGTCGAACATGGCAGGGCCAATGTCTGGCCGCTGATTCAGGGCTGTGTGGCCCAGATGCTAGACGACCAGCGGGGACCGATCCTCTCACAGCTAGATCACCTCGAAGACGAATTACGCGAAAAGCCGTTTCTGGATCGCATCTAGCGCAAAACGCGAAAGGGCACTGCCATGACTACAGATGTGCATTTCCTCGACAATCCCATCTGGGGCACCTTGGTCACGCGACACGCGGGCAAGGCACTTGGTGCAGGCAAGGCGAAGCGGTTTTCGCCTCAGATCAGCCCGCTGGGCGGGCTTCCTGATGAAAGCGATCAAAGCCTTGCGGATTTATCGGCGCTGATCGCTGAACTTGGCGGCGTGGTCATTGCTCAGGACCGCCTGTTTGCCTGCCCCGACCGCGCCAAGATGGTGCATCACTTCTACGTTCACCAAATGCATCTGACGGATACCTCTTTCGCGCAGATTGACCCAAAGCTGGAGCGGCTGAGTGCGGCAGACGCCGACCAGATGCTGGCACTGGCCATCGACGCGCACCCGGGGCCCTTCGCGTTGAGGACGCACGAGTTGGGCGAGTATTGGGGCATAAAGATTGATGGCCAACTGGTTGCGATGGCGGGTGAACGCATGAAATTGCCCGGCCTGACCGAGATTAGTGGCGTGGCGACTTACGAGGCTCACCGTGGCAAAGGCTATGCAAAACAGCTTTGCCGCCACTTGATTGCTCGCATCCTGGCGCGGGGAGACAATGCATTCCTCCACGTCGAAACCACCAAGCCCGAGGTGGAAAACTTTTACCACAGATTGGGATTTGAATCTCAGCGAACTCTGGCCGCACAGGTATTCGAACGCGCCTGAAGCGCTGCGGTATTGGCCCCGGACTTTGCGCCCGGGGCCACTGGCACCGATTACATCGGCGGCAGGATCACCTGATCGATGACATGGATCACGCCGTTCGAGGTTTCGATATCGGCGGAAATCACATTGGCGCCGTTGATCTTGACGCCGCCCATGGTGGTGATGGTCACTTCCGCGCCGTTCACGGTGGCTACGGTCATGCCATCCGAAAGATCGGTCGACATCACTTTGCCGGCGATGACGTGGTATGTGAGGATCTTGGCAAGGGCTTCGGGGTCGGCCAGCAGGCCTTCGACGGTGCCTTCAGGCAGCGCGGCAAAGGCCTCGTCGGTCGGGGCGAAGACGGTGAAGGGGCCTTCGCTCTTGAGAGTGTCGACAAGGCCCGCGGCCTGAACCGCGGCGACGAGCGTGGTGAACGAGCCGGCGTTGACGGCGGTGTCGACGATATCCATCGAATTGCCGCTGGCGTTCGCAAAGCTGGTGATTGCGACGGCCGACGAAATCGCGGCGGCGGAGGCAAATGTTACAAAAGTTCTGCGGATCATGGGTTTCTCCCTAGCATGTGTTGATCGTGCTCTGGTTACGGGGGTTGGTGCCGAGCGGATCACGCCAAAGCGCCCGACGAATGGCAGAGTTGATGGGCGGCTCAAGCCAGAAAGGCCCATTAGCCCGATCTGATCGCGCAGCCTTCAAGCGACTGTGAAGAAGCGAGATCGTTCCAAGCGATTTCATTGTGCATCGCGGCTGATAACGGCCCGCCTACGCACTCGTGAAAGGACCATCCCAACCGCTTGGTCTATAGTGTCCTCGAAAAATGAGAGGAAAGACCCGATGGCACGACGTTGGACCAATACGCTGACACAGGCGGACGTGACGCCCGAACATCTCTGGCTTAACCGACGCCAGATTCTGGCTGGCGCGGGGGCAACGGGTGCTGCCGCGCTCCTTGGCAGCGAAGCCAGCGCCGAGGCGCTTGAGCCCAACAGCTGGGACGAGATCACCAACTACAACAACTATTATGAATTTGGCGTGGGCAAGGACGACCCTGCCCGCAACGCCGGCGGCCTTCGCACATCGCCGTGGTCGATCGAGGTGAACGGCCTCGTCGAACGACCCGGCACCTATACTATAGACGACCTGATCGGTGGCCTTGATCTCGAGGAGCGGATCTATCGTTTCCGCTGTGTCGAGGCCTGGTCGATGGTGGTCCCGTGGAACGGTGTCGAGTTGAACGATGTTCTGGATCGTGTCGGCGTCAAGCCTGAGGCCCGCTATGTCGCCTTTGAAACGGTGGTGCAGCCCGATGTCATGGTCGGCGTGCGCCGCAAGGTGATGCCGTTTCCCTATGTCGAGGGCCTGCGCCTCGACGAGGCGCGCCATCCGCTCGCGATACTGGCCACCGGCATCTATGGCAAACAGCTCGCCAACCAGTCGGGCGCGCCGATCCGGCTGGTCGTGCCGTGGAAATATGGTTTCAAGTCAATCAAGTCGATCGTGCGGATCAGCCTTGTCGCAGACGAGCCGCCCGCCAGCTGGCCGATGCTCAACCCGCGCGAATACGGCTTCTATAGTAATGTGAACCCCAAGGTGGATCACCCGCGCTGGACCCAAGCCACCGAACGCAAGATCGGCGGCGGCCTGTTTTCGCAGCGTGTCCCGACGCAGATGTTCAACGGCTATGAAGAAGAAGTCGCCAGCCTCTATGATGGCATGGACCTGCGGATCTTCTACTGATGCTGAGCTTTCTCAACAAACCGCTGCGCCGGGTGCCGCCTTGGGCGATCTATGTCGCGAGCGCCGCATGGTGCGGCTGGCTCTTCTATCTGGCGGCAACAGGCCGGATGGGCCCCGAGCCGATCAAGGCGCTGGAGCACGCCTATGGCATCTATGCGCTGAAACTCATCGTCGCGATCCTGCTCATTACGCCCCTGCGGAAATGGACCGGCCTCAACCTTCTGCGCTTCCGCCGCGCCATCGGCGTCAGCGCCTTCTTTGTCGTTGTCGCGCATCTCGCCGTCTGGGCCATTCTCGATGTCCAGACATTCGCCCGCGTCTGGGCCGACATCGTCAAACGGCCCTATGTGACGATCGGTATGGCCTCGCTCGTTCTGATGCTGCCGCTGGCGATCACCTCCAATGATCGCAGCCTTCGCAAGCTCGGGGCCGCTGCGTGGCGCAAGCTGCATCTTCTGACCTATCCGGTCGCCGTGCTTGCGGGGCTTCACTTCATCTGGCTGGTGAAGGGCTTTCAGATTCGCCCCTTGCTCTATCTTCTGGTGATCCTCGGGCTTCTGGCGCTGCGTCTGAAGTGGAAGCGCCGCCCGATTCCCGCATGAATCAGCCTCAGACAGGCTGAATTCCTGCGCCCTAGTGGATGGCTCTGTGGATAACCCAAGATATTGATCCAGATTGATGCGCCGGGCTGTAATATTGTTTCGCCAAGCCCACCATCTACGAAGCGATCAAACCCTAACACCCTCAAAACAAGCGATTTTCGGCAAAAATCAAAAAAATCGCATTCTATCGAAAAAACCCCTTGCGGCCCCCGAACCCCGGACGTAAATACCCCCTCACCGAAGCGGCGGCGACGCTGCAACGGCCCGGACGGAAAGCGGTAACGCGGAAGGTTCGGTGAAAATCAGAGGCAGAGACGGGCAGGCGCGCCGGTTAAGTTAGGGCGCACTTGGTTCGTTTTGGTCTGTGGTTTGTGCTTTTTGACATTGATGATATCTGAAGAGATATGTGGGCGGTTTGGT
>Ga0102899_1000008_pt1 | contig 150524 bp, 147 predicted proteins | sample Colrivmeta1555B3_FD_78455 | JGI IMG/M metagenome (GOLD analysis project Ga0102899, IMG submission 78455) | Estuarine microbial communities from the Columbia River estuary - metaG 1555B-3 | ecosystem: Environmental > Aquatic > Marine > Intertidal zone > Estuary | place: USA: Columbia River... | reverse complement strand
GAGCGCGAGGCGCTTGAGCTCGCCGCGGAGCGCATTCGCGTCTATCACACCCGCCAGATGCCGGAGGATGCGAGCTGGACCGATGAGACCGGCGCCACGCTGGGCTGGCGTTGGACTGCTGTCGAAGCGGCCGGGCTCTATGTGCCGGGCGGGCTCGCCTCATACCCCTCGTCCGTTCTGATGAATGCGATCCCGGCCAAGGTCGCTGGGGTGGACCGTCTCGCCATTACCGTCCCGACGCCCGGCGGTCAGGCCAACCCGCTCGTTCTTCTCGCAGCACGTCTTGCCGGCGTCGACGAGGTCTACCGGATCGGTGGGGCGCAGGCGATTGCCGCACTCGCCTATGGCACCGAGACCATCGCGCCGGTCGACAAGATCACCGGACCCGGCAACGCTTTCGTTGCCGCCGCCAAGAGGCGCGTGTTTGGCAAGGTCGGCATCGACATGATTGCCGGCCCCTCGGAAATCCTTGTTATTGCGGATGCCGACAACGATCCCGACTGGATCGCCCTCGATCTCCTCAGCCAAGCCGAGCACGACGAAAGCGCCCAGTCGATCCTGATCACCACCGATCCCGCTTTTGGCCGCGCCGTTGCTGCCGCGGTCGACAAGCGCCTCGAGACGCTTGAGCGCCGCGCCATCGCCGGGGCGAGCTGGCGCGAGTTTGGGGCGGTGATCACCGTGCGCGATCTGGAAGAGGCCGCGCGCCTGTCGGATCGGATCGCCCCCGAGCACCTCGAGCTCTGTGTCGCGGATGCCGACGCGCTTGCCGCCCGCATCCGCCACGCCGGCGCGATCTTCATCGGCGGCTGGACGCCCGAAGCCATCGGCGATTACATCGGCGGGCCGAACCACGTGCTTCCCACGGCGCGGTCGGCGCGGTTTTCGTCGGGGCTTTCGGTCATGGATTTTCTCAAGCGCACGACCCTCTCGCGGATGACGCCCGAGGCGCTGCGCGACATCGGTCCTGCCGCCGAAACGCTGGCGAAATCGGAAAGCCTTCAGGCGCATGGCCTGTCGGTCCGGGCGCGGCTTGACCGGCTGAACAAGGAATAGGCCCATGTCGAAGATCATCCACATCGACCTTGACGATAGCGGCCTGCCTGCGCCCACGCCCGAGATTGAACAGGAACGCCGCGTGGCAATGTTCGACCTCTTGGAGGCCAACAGCTTCGCGCTTCCGGCCCGCGAGGGGCGCGATGTGCCGCCGGGGCCGTACAAGCTGCATCTGTCGATTCGCGATCGTCGCCTCGTCTTCGGCATCGCCGCCGAGGACGACACGCCCGCGGGCGAATTCCACCTCTCGCTCGGGCCGTTCCGGCAGGTGGTGAAAGACTATTTCCAGATCTGCGAAAGCTATTTTGATGCGGTGAAAACCGCCGCCCCGAGCCAGATCGAGACCATCGACATGGCCCGCCGCGGCATTCACAACGAAGGCGCCCGCGTCTTGCAGGAGCGGCTCGAAGGCAAGGCCGAGGTCGATACCGACACCGCCCGCCGCCTCTTCACCCTGATCTGCGTTCTGCATTTCGGGGGCTAAGATGGAGGCAGACAAGAGCCCCAGCGCCCTGCCGCAATCTGTCTTGTTCTGCTGCGATCATAACGCGGTCCGCTCGCCCATGGCTGAGGGGATCATGAAGAAATTCTACGGTCAGGCCTGCTATATCCAGTCTGTCGGGGTTCATAATGATCTCGAGATCGACGGGTTTGCCGTGGCAGTCTGTCAGGAAATCGGGGTCGAGCTGTCGCGCCACCGCTCGCGGTCGTTCGACGAGATGCAGGACTGGGGCGACGATCTGTCGTCCTTCGATCTGGTGCTGGCGCTCTCGCCTGCGAGCCAGCGCCGAGCGCTTGACCTCACGCGCTTTTATCATCTCGAGGTCGAATACTGGCCCGTTCTCGATCCGACCGGCCTTGGCGAGGGTCGTGAGGCGCGGCTGGTGAGTTATCGCCAGACACGCGACCAGATCATCGGCCGCCTGATCGAACGCTTTGGTCCGCCGACCGAGCCGGGCAACCATCAATGGGGAGGCCCCACCGAATGAAGATCGCGACATCTGTCTATCGCCCGGTCTGGCACGCGGATCGGGCCTCGCTTGAGGCAAGGCTCGAGGCCTGGGTGGCCAATGCGGCATTGGCCGGGGCGCAGATCCTTGTGTTCCCCGAATACGGCGGTGTCGAAGCGGCGATGATCGGCGAGCGGCCAATTGGCGTTGGGGCGATCGCGTGGGCCGAGCGGCTGGCCGATGCCGCCCAAGGCTGGGCCGATCTCCACGCAAGGCTCGCGCAGAGATACGGAGTTTATATTCTGGCGGGCTCTCTCATGGCCCGTGCGGCGCAGGGCATCGTCAACCGGTCCTATTTTCTGTCGCCTGAAGGTGGCGTTGATTGGTGTGACAAGCTCGTGCCGACCCCGTGGGAACGTCAGGCGATCAGCCTCGCGCCGGGGCAGGAGAACAAGCTCTTCGAGACCCCCTTCGGCAAGATCGGTATCCAGATCTGCTATGACAGCGAGTTTCCGCTCTTCACCCGCGCCCTTGTCGAACAGGGCGCCGATATGATCCTCGTGCCATCCGCCACAGAGTTCGAGGCCGGCTATACCCGCGTGCGCCAATCCTGCCGTGCCCGTGCGATCGAAAGCCAGTGCCTGATCGTCCATTCGCCGGTTCTGGGGCCTGTCGAAGATTGCCCGCTACTCGAGCAAGGCACGGGCTCGGCCGCGATCTTCTGCCCGCCCGATTTCGGCCTGCCGCAGAACGGGATCATCGCCCAAGGCGCGGTCGACGCCGAAGGCTGGGTGATCGCCGAAGTCGACCCTGTCCGCATCTCCGCCTCGCGCACCTTCGGTCAGGTCAACAACTTCGCCCACTGGCCGGAACAGGATCACCGCGTCAATTCCGTCACGACCCGGCCCTTCCGCTGATTATCGCTTGAAAATCGGGTTCTTTGAGCGCATTTAGGCGCCGTTCGCGAAATTTGGCGGACGGACATACTCAGGAGATCACATGGCCAAGGAAGAACTGCTCGAATTCCCCGGTGTCGTGAAGGAACTCCTGCCGAACGCGACATTCCTGGTCGAGCTGGAAAACGGCCATACGATCATCGCGCATACGGCAGGCAAGATGCGGAAAAACCGCATCCGCGTTCTGGCTGGCGACAAGGTTCAGGTGGAAATGACCCCCTACGATCTGACCAAGGGTCGGATCAACTATCGCTTCAAGTGAGCACCGAACGGCCCGATAGCGGGCTGCGGCTGATCTTGGGCTCCGGATCGCCGCGGCGGCTGGAGCTTCTGGCGCAGATCGGCGTGGTGCCGGATGCCGTGCGCCCCCCCGATATCGACGAGACGCCTTTGAAGGGCGAGCTGCCGCGCGACTATGTCAAGCGGCTGGCGCGCGCCAAGGCCGAGGCTGTGCCTGCGGCGGAGGGCGAGATCGTCCTTTGCGCCGATACCACCGTGGCGCTGGGCCGCCGCATCCTTGGCAAGCCGGGGAACGAAGGCGAGGCGGCCGAATTCCTGCACATTCTCTCCGGCCGCCGCCACAAGGTCATCACCGCCGTTGCCGTGAAGCGCGGGGGCAAGATCTGGGTCAAGGATGTGCAGACGACCGTGGCGATGAAGCTTCTGTCCAACCCCGAGGTCAATGCCTATATCGCCAGCGGAGACTGGAAGGGCAAAGCCGGCGGCTATGCCATCCAAGGCCCGGCAGGCGCGTTTATCCCGTGGATCACCGGCTCCTTCACCTGTGTTGTGGGCCTTCCCCTTGCCGAGACCGCGGGGCTTCTCGTGGCCGCGGGCTATCCTCTTTACGGAGTTCAAGCATGAAGGGCCGTTCGATCCTTCTCGATCACATCGGCGGGCGCGAAGCCGCGGCCATTCTGGTCGATGGCAAGCTCGACGATCTTCTGATCGACGACGACAGCGCCCCGCGCCCCGGCGCGATCTTTCGCGCGATCTGTGACCGGCCCCTGAAAGGGCAGGGCGGCATGATGCTTCGCCTTCCCGACGGCGAGACCGCCTTCCTGCGGCAGGGCAAAGGCCTCAAGCCCGGCCAGCCAATGCTTGTGCAGGTCACCGGCTACGCCGAGGGCGGCAAGGCCGTGCCCGTCACCGACCGCATCCTCTTCAAAAGCCGTTACGCCATCGTCACCCCCGGCGCGCCCGGCATCAACATCAGCCGCCAGATCGACGATGAGGACGAGCGCGACCGCCTTCTCGGCCTCGCCCGCGCGGTGATGGAGGGCGAAGATGGGTTGATCCTGCGTTCCTCCTGCGCCGGCGCCGAGGACGACGACATCGCCGAAGATATCGCCGCCATGGCCGACCTTGCCGATGCCGTCATGGCCGACGCCGAAGGCACCGAGCCCGAGGCGCTCACCGAAGGCGACGGCCCCCATGTCCTCGCCTGGCGCGAATGGACGATCCCGGCCGAGGTCGTCCCCGACGAAGGCTCTTTCGCGACCCACGGCATCCTCGACCAGATCGAGGCGCTGAAAGGCCCGCTGGTGAGCTTGGGCGAGGGGACGATGTATGTCGAAGCCACCCGCGCCCTTGTGGCGGTCGATGTGAATACCGGCGGCGACACCTCGCCCGCCGCGGCGCTCAAGGCCAACCTCGCCGCCTGCCGCGCCCTGCCGCGCGCCCTGCGCCTGCGCGGCCTCGGCGGCCAGATCGCCGTCGATTTCGCCCCCATGTCGAAAGCGCACCGCAAACAGGTTGAGCAATCGCTGCGGGCCTCGTTCAAGAACGACCCGATCGAAACCTCGCTCGTCGGCTGGACGCAGATGGGCCTCTTCGAACTCCAACGCAAACGCGAGCGGCTGAACACCGCCCAGATGCTGGCGGGGCTCGGCTGATGGCCTGCCCGATCTGCGGAAAAGACACGGCCGAGGCCTATCGCCCCTTCTGCTCGAAACGCTGCGCCGACGTGGACCTTTCCCGCTGGCTCGGCGAGCGCTACGCGATCCCCTCGGACGACCCCGAAGACGCCGAAGAAGCCGCCCGCGCGCTGGGCGAAGCCCCCGTCAAACCGCACTGAACTTTTTCCGCAAAACCCTCTGGACACCCCCGCAGCCCCCGTCTAGAAGCCTCTCACCCAACGGACCAGACCGGCCCGTTTCCCGTGCCCGGGTAGCTCAGGGGTAGAGCAGTGGATTGAAAATCCTCGTGTCGGTGGTTCGATTCCGCCCCCGGGCACCACTTCCCTCCCCCCGCGCCAATTGGTCTCGCCTAGCGGTCTGTTCGACGTGCTTGCCACCTGAGGGGTTCGTGTGCGCTAATATCTCAAAGTTGGAATAGATTCGGCGTTCGCGCTGCAGGAAAGGATAGCTCATGGAGATCAAGGACAAGGAACTCGACCACGGGGTTCTCAAGGTGACGATGACCGGTTCGCTCGATGTGGCCGGCTCCGATGTGGCCGACGCCCATTTCGCGGCGATTGATCAAAGCAAGACCCGGATCGTCGCCGATCTGACCCATGTCGATTTCCTGGCTTCCGTGGGCATCCGCGTGTTGGTCAAGACGGCCAAGGCGCTTGGTGGGCGGGGCGGCAAGCTTGTCCTCCTCAATCCCAACGATGCGGCACGGCGGGTGATGTTCACGACCGGTCTCGACCGGATCGTGCCGATCGCCGACGACGAACAATCGGCTGTCATCGCCGCCTCCTGACCATGGCCGACACGGCGATTACCCTTGGTGCCGATCTCGCCGAGATCGCACGGATGAACCTTTGGCTCGAAGCGAACCACGGTGCATCCGAAGATGTGTTCGAGCGGATGAAGCTCTGCCTCAACGAAGCCGTCGAGAATACCATTCGCTATGGGTTGAAGAGCGGGCAGGGGGGCAAGGTCGAGGTGCGCCTTGGTCAGAAGGGCGGCTGCGCCGAGATCGAGATTATTGATAACGGTGTGGAATTCGATCCCCTTGAACGCGCCTCGCCCGAGGCGATGACCGATCTCGAAAGCGCCTCGATCGGCGGCTTTGGAATTCTTCTGATGCGCGAGGCGGCAACCTCGCTCGAATACGAAAGGCGCGAGGGGCGCAATGTCCTGACGGCGCGGTTCTGCCAGCGCGAAGCCTAGGGGCCGATATACCGCGTCACAAGGCAGGTGATGTCGTCCGACTGGGGCACGCCTTCCGCGAAGGCCAGAACGTCTGCCATGATCCCGCCCACCGTGTCCTTCACCGCCGCGCCCTTCAGGCGCGCCATGAGGGCGGTAAAGCGTTCGGTTCCGAACATGGCTCCGCCCTGCCCAAAGGCTTCGGTGATGCCATCGGTTCCGAAGATGACCGTATCGCCCGGCACAAGCATCCTCTCGCCATCGCCATAAGGCATCCCCTCGAAAAGCCCGACCGCCGGCCCCTCGGGGCCGATCTGCTCGGGCGTGCCGTCGGCGCGCAGGATATAGGCCTCTTCATGAGCCGCATTGGCATAGTCGAGGCGCCCTGTTTCCAGATCGAGCCGCGCATAGCAGAGGGTGACGAACATGCTCTCACTATTGTCCTCGGCCAGAAGATCGTTCAGCGCCGCCACCACCTCACCCGCTGGATGGCCCCGCCGCGCGATGGTCTTGAGGACGGTGCGCGTCACGCTCATGAAGATCGCCGCCGGAATCCCCTTGCCCGAGACATCGCCCACCGCAAGGCCCAGCGTCTTGTCGTCGACCATGAAGTAATCGAAGAAATCGCCGCCCACCTGCTTGGCGGGTTTCATGTCGGCCGCGACCTCGAACTGGCCCGCCCGTGCGCCCGCGCTGATCGACTTGGGCAGGAACGAGCGCTGGATCACCTCGGCAGTGCTCATCTCCTGCTGGAAGAGGTGCTTGGTCGTGATCTCCTTGGCCATGCTCTCGAAAATATCGGCAAAGTGGCTGTAGCGATCCGCCCCGTGGCGCAGCGCCGAAAGCATATCGGGCTCGAACGAACCCTTGGCCAGCGCCTGCGCCGCCTGCGACATGACCGCGACCGAGTTGTTCGACCGGTCGAGCCGCCCGCCCAACTCGGCGATCACGTTCATCGCGCAAGAGGGATCGCGCTGCATGAGGTCAAAGATCGCCTCGCGTCCGATCCGCAAAAGCTGTGCCCCCGTCAGCGACAGGACCGCCGCGTTGCGCTTGCGGTCCGAGAAGGCGGCGATTTCACCCACGAGCTCCCCCGCGCTAACCTTGGCCACGATCGAGGGGCCGGTTTCGGTCGCCACCTCGATATCGATGGTGCCCTCTAGGATCAGATAGGCCGCGTCGCCGGTCTCGTTCTGTTCGAAAAGCCGTTCGCCCGGCGCAAGCCGGATCACCTGACAGGCGCGGGCCAGGGCCTGCAACTGCTTGTCGGCGATGGCCGAAAAGATCGAGGTCTTCTGAAGAGACTCGACAAGACGTTCCGGGGTGATCGCCGGATCTCCGCTCGAGGGGGGCATTCCGTCTCCGTTTTCACTTGGCGCTCCTGCCTGCCGTGCCATCGTTCCGGGATCGGCCCGCGCCTGTCAACTCGTGCGTGTGCCGCGAAGGGCATTTGACAAGCGGCCCCGAGGATCGCCACCATTCGCCGGTGGGCGCCTGTTTGCCCGCGAAAAGGCCAGCGAAGGGCCGGAAAATGACGCGGTTTCCGGCGACGGTTGAGAGGACATGAAGCGAGACGCGCGCATAGCCCTGACAGCGCCCCGCCTCTGGGCGACGGGCGCAGCTATGCTTTGCGCCCTCGCTCTGCCCGCCTCCGGCCAAGACTATACCCATCTCGTCGACGTCCGCGCCGGTTCGTCCCTCTCGCAGCTCGTCCGCGATGCCGTTTTCCTCGATCAGATCTATTCCGACGGAAGCCAGATCGACATGGCCCCTTGGTATGCCTCGGGCTGGCAGGACTTGCAGATGACCTGGCTCACCGAGATCGACGCGGCCAACGGGGTTTTCTGGGGGTTCTCAACGGGTGAGGAGGGCGGGAAATACCGTATCGACCCGGCTCTGACGCTTGGGTTCCTGAGCGTGCAGGATCTCGAGGACGGTTGGACCGTCAGCCTTTCGACCACCTTCCGCTTTGGAGGACGTCTCACCGAAGATGCCTGCGCCGCCGATTACGGCGCGATCGGCGGGGTCCAGACGGTGAATTGCCGAATGTCCGGCACCTACCTGCCGCCCGCCGAAACGCTCGACTATCTCTGGGACGAAGCCCCCGAGGGGCAGCTCGACCTGAACCTGCGCTGGGAGCTCAAATTCTGAAACAGTCGGCGGCTCGTCGCACAACTGTCGCGGCTCCGTGGCGAATTTTGATGGTCCGCCATTTTTGTATGGCGTATTTTCGGGGGCTTGCCCGATTTCTTTCATAATTTCCTAGGCAGAACCTGCCGCTCGTGGAAAAATACCTTTGAATATGCTGACCAGCGGAAATTCTGGCCCCGGTCATAGACAAAGGAGTTTTGAAGACATGCGCGTTTCGACCCTCAAACTCTCAGCGGTCGCCCTTCTGGCGGCAACATCCTTTCTAGCCGCACCCGCAGCGATGGCGGTGGATCTCGATGTGGCCCTGCTCGCCAAGGGTGGCGGCGGCGGCAAACCCGGCGGCGGCGGTGGTGGCGGCGGCGGCGGCAGCACTCCTTCGCCGACCTATTACGGCTGGATGGCATCGGACGTCGATGACATGTGGGCCTTGGGGTATAAAGGCGCGGGCTCAACGATCACGGTCGTCGACGATTTCTCGTCGGGCGACATTTTCGAGGGCCGACTGAACCTTGTCGACGTGACCCTGAAACACCATGGCGACTATACGTCTGAGATCGCTGGCATGATTGCGCCGGGTGCCACTGTTGTCCAACGCGACTGGTCCGGTGGTGGTCCCGTGCGGTTCGGCAGCTCGGTCTTCAACGTTGTGAACGCCAGCTACAGCCTCCAGACGACCGCTGGCTATAACGTCGATAATCTCCTTTTCTCGAAGCGGGATCAGAGCCTGATCGACGCCGCCTGGAACGGGACGGCGCTAATGGCAAAAGCGGCTGGCAACGAGTCGAATCTTGCGGTTGGTGATCCGTTCCCGGTTGGCACGGATTCCTCCGGAAATACCGTCTATTATCAGGACTACCTCGGTCTTGCGCTGATCGGCGCGCCGGGGGCGATCTTTGTCGGGGCGCTTCAATCCAATGGAACAACAAGTCCCGCTTCGATTGCCAGCTATTCGACTATTGCAGGTTCGAACCAGACCGTTCAGGCTCAGTTCCTCGTAGTGGGGGTTGATGCTGGCGGTCTCTTTGGTGACGAGTTTGCCAACTATGGCCCGAAATGCGGCGACGTGGGCACGGGCCATTGCCTCTACGGCACCTCCTTCGCCGCGCCAGTTGTGGCTGGCTATGCCGCGATCGTTGGCAGCAAGTTTGGAACCAAAGATGCGGCAGTGGTCGCAAGCAAACTTCTCGACACCGCGCGGGAAGACACGATCGCCGACTATAATATTGCGATCCATGGCATGGGCGAGGCTTGCCTCTCCTGCGCCTTGGCGCCTGTATCGCTGCAGTAGCCTCTTCTTTGGCAAGACAGATCCCCGGGCCGCCCTCGTGCGGCCCGGTTTCGTTTTAGGCCGCCTTTCAGGGGGTGACACTCCCTCCCAAATCCCGTTCAACTGAGGCCATCCAGCCCGGAGGCCCCCTTGGCATTCACCCTGCGCCAGCTTCAGTTCTTCGTCGCCGCGGCCGAGCAGGGCTCGGTCTCGGGGGCCGCGCGGATGTTGTCGATCTCGCAATCCTCGGTGACCGAGGCAATCCGCGCGCTTGAGGATGATCTGGGCGTGACCCTCTTCGAACGGCAGGCGCGGGGGCTTGAGATCACCCACAAGGGCTCGGCCTTCCTGCGCCACGCCCGCCAGATCCTCTCCGATGTCGCCGGCGCCCGTCAGGCGTTCCGTGACGAGGCCGAACAGGCCACCGGCCGGCTTTCGCTGGGCGTGACCTCGCTTGTCGCGGGCTATGTCCTGTCCGACCTTCTCGCCCGCTTCCGCCGCGCCTATCCGCAGGTCGAACTCAACGTCATCGAAGATAGCGGCGAATACCTTCAGCACCTTCTGATTGGCGGCGAATTGGACGTGGCCGTTCTCCTGACCTCTTCCGTCAAAGACCGCCTCGCCCTCCATGTCGAAACCCTTCTTGTCTCGCCCTACCGCCTCTGGCTTCCGCTCGGCCACCCGTTGGCCCAGCAAGAGGCGATCGAGCTTGAGGAACTGGCGGGCGAGCAGCTCATCCAGCTGATGGTCGACGAGATCGAGGAAAGCACGCGCGAGCTTATGGGCGCGATGGCCTCGCGGCCCGAGATCAGCTTCCGCACCCGTTCGGTCGAGGCCGTCCGCAGCCTTGTGGCGACAGGGGCCGGCATCGCCATTCTGCCGGGCCTCGTCTACCGCCCCTGGTCGCTCGAAGGCGACCGGATCGAGATTCGCGATGTCTCGGGAGATCTGCCCAATGTGCAGGTCGGCCTCGCCTGGCGCCGCGGCGCGCCGCTCTCTCCGCCCGCCCTGAATTTTGTCCGTTCCGCGCAAAGCGCGATCCCGAACCACTGAATCCTCGGGGGATCGCGACCTATCGGAAAAACCGATAGCCCCATTCTGCGTTTTGAATTTGCGATTTCTCGCGTGCCTCCTATCGTGGCGGCGATTACCGAAGGCCACGGCTTGAACGCGGCCAGGATCGTCAGGGAGTAAAAAGATGAAATCAATTCGACTAATGGGCACTACCGCTGTCGCCGTCGCGATGGCCGTCACCCCCGCACTGGCGCAGGTCGCCTCGCTTGGAACCCCCGAGGGCCAGGTGAGCATCGTCGCTTGGGCCGGCTATATCGAGCGCGGCGAAACAATGGCCGAGTTTGACTGGGTCACGAAGTTTGAAGAAGCCACCGGCTGTCAGGTCGTCGTCAAGACAGCCAACACGTCGGACGAGATGGTCGCGCTGATGAATGAAGGCGGCTTTGACCTCGTCACCGCCTCCGGCGACGCCTCGCTCAGACTGATCGCGGGCAAGCGGGTGCAGCCCGTGAATATTTCTCTGATCCCGTCCTGGGCGAACATTGACGATCGCCTCAAGGATGCTCCGTGGCATACCGTGGACGGCGTCCACTACGGCGTTCCCTATCAGTGGGGCCCGAACGTCCTGATGTATAACACCGAGGCCTTCGGCGACACGCCGCCGACCTCGTGGAGCGTTGTTTTCGAAGAGCAGACCCTGCCGGACGGCTCGTCCAACGTCGGCCGCGTTCAGGCCTATGACGGCCCGATCCACGTGGCTGACGCCGCCCAATATCTCATGGCGCACCAACCCGAGCTGGGCATCACCTCGCCCTATGAGCTGAATGAAGAGCAGTATGCCGCCGCCCTCGACCTCCTGCGCGGCCAGCGCAAGCTCGTGGGCCGCTACTGGCACGATGCCTTCATCCAGATGGACGACTTCAAGAACGAAGGCGTTGTCGCCTCCGGCTCCTGGCCGTTCCAGGTGGGCCTGCTGCAGTCCGAAGGCTTCCCGGTCTCAAGCGTGATCCCCGAGGAAGGTGCCACCGGCTGGGCCGACACCACCATGATGCACGTCGATGCGCCGCATCCGACCTGCTCGTATCTGTGGATGGAGCACACCCTCTCGTCGAACCTTCAGGCCGACCTGTCGGTCTGGTTCGGCGCCAACCCGGTCGTCCTCTCCGCCTGTACCGATGGCTCGGGCATGCAGACCGCCGAGGGCTGCACGGCCAACGGTCTGGATGACTTCGAGAAGATCAACTTCTGGACGACCCCGGTCAGCCAGTGCGAAAGCCAGGGCGAATGCGTGCCCTACTATCGCTGGGTCTCCGACTATATCGGTGTGATCGGCGGCCGCTGATCCCACTGGTTCTGGCCCCGCCTGCCCTGAAGGGCGGGGCCGCTTTCCCCCAATTTCCCTACGACGGCCCCGACCGCCGGGGCCGCACGGATAAGAAATGACCAACGCTGTTACGTTCCACAAAGTCTCGCGCCACTATGGCAAGGTGAAGGCGGTCGATGCTGTCGATCTCTCGATTGCCGAGGGCAGCTTTTTCGCCATGCTCGGCCCCTCTGGCTCGGGTAAGACCACCTGCCTGCGTCTGATTTCCGGCTTTGAAAAGCCCACGGCGGGCGAGATCCGCATTTTCGGGCAGGACGTGAGCGACACGCCCCCCAACCGCCGCAGCGTGAACACCGTCTTTCAGGACTATGCCCTATTCCCCCACATGAACGTGCGCGACAACGTGGCCTATGGCCCGATGGTGGCGGGCGTCGGCAAGGCCGAGCGCTATGCCAAGGCCGAGGAGATGCTCGCCCTCGTCAAGCTCGACAGCTATGGCGACCGCAAGCCGGGCCAGCTCTCGGGCGGCCAGCGCCAGCGCGTGGCCCTCGCCCGCGCGCTCGTCAACGAGCCGCGCGTCCTTCTGCTCGATGAGCCGCTCGGCGCGCTCGACCTCAAGCTGCGCGAAGCCATGCAAGACGAGCTGAAAGCCCTGCAAAAGCGCCTTGGCATCACCTTCGTTTTCGTGACCCACGACCAGCACGAAGCCCTATCGATGGCCGATCAACTGGCCGTGTTCAACGAGGGCAAGATCGCCCAGATCGGCTCGCCCGCCGAAGTCTATGACCGCCCCGCGACCCCCTTCGTCGCCGATTTCGTCGGCTCGTCGAATGTCCTGCCCCCCGCGCTCACGGCTCAACTCGGCGGGGCAACGGCGTGGGCGAGCCTGCGCCCCGAAGCAATCCGCCTCGTGGCCAAGGGCAAAGGCAAGATGAACGGCACGGTTGCCGCTCTGCGCTATCTCGGCGCGGGCAGCCGGGTGAGCGTCATGGTCGGAGAGACCGAAATCGCCGCACTGGTTCCGGCAGGCGAAACCGCGCCCGAAGCCGGCGCGGAGGTGGGCATCACCTTCGACGCCTCGGCCCTTCACGTCATGGCCGGATCATGAGCCGCGGCGCGATCCTTCCGAACCGCGGCCTTGCCGACCGGCTGAGCGCGCTCTTCTGGCGCCGCCCGACCGTGCTGCTTCTGCTCCTGATCACCCCGCCGCTTCTCTGGCTGGGTGTGGTTTACCTCGGCTCGCTCGGGGCGCTTCTGCTGCAAAGCTTCTATTCGATCGACGAATTCTCCGGCGTCGTGGTCGAGGAGTTCACGCTCAAGACCTATGGCGAGCTGTTCCGCGCCGCCAATATGGATATCATCCTGCGGACCCTGACCATGTCGGCTTCGGTCACGCTCGCCTCGGCGGTGATCGGCTTTCCGGTTGCTTATTTCGCCGCCCGCTTCGCCCGTGGCCGCTGGAAAGCGGTGTTCTATCTGGGGATCATGCTGCCGCTCTGGTCGTCCTATCTGGTCAAGGTCTATGCGTGGAAGCTGATCCTCGCCAAGGAAGGCATCATCACATGGGCCGCCGATAGCGTGGGTCTCGGCTTCCTGCTCGACGCCGTTCTGGCGCTGCCCGGCGTCGGGGGCAATTCCCTCTCGACCTCGTTCATCGGCACATGGCTCGTTTTCGTCTATGTCTGGCTGCCCTACATGATCCTGCCGATGCAGGCCTCGCTCGAACGTGTGCCGGTCTCGATGCTCGAAGCCTCGTCCGACCTCGGCGCCAGCCGCGGCCAGACCTTTCGCACCGTGATCCTGCCGCTCGCCATGCCGGGCGTGATCGCGGGCTCGATCTTCACCTTCTCGCTGACCATGGGCGACTACATCATCCCGCAGATCATCGGCACCTCGGCGCGGTTCATCGGCCAGGCCGTCTATCAGCTTCAGGGCACCGCCGGAAACATCCCGCTCGCCGCCGCCTTCGCGGTCGTGCCGATCATCATCATGCTGGTCTATCTGTCCTTGGCAAAGAGAGGAGGGGCCTTCGATGCACTCTGACGCCCGCCCCTCCAAAGGCCTGACAGCGGCAGCCATTGGCGGCCTTCTGTTCCTGCACCTGCCGATCCTGCTGATCTTTCTCTATGCCTTCACGACCGAAGACCGCACCTATCAGTTTCCGCCGCCGGGCCTGACGACCAAGTGGTTCGCCGTGGCATGGAACCGCGCCGATATTTGGCCGCCGCTCTATCTCTCGCTGCGGGTGGCTGCGATCTCGACCGCGATGGCGATGGTGCTCGGCACGCTCGTCGCCGCCGCCATGGCCCGCTCGCGGTTCTTCGGGCGCGAGCAGATCTCGCTTCTCATTATCCTGCCCATCGCGCTTCCGGGTGTGATTACCGGTATGTCGCTCCGCTCGGCCTTTGCGGTCATGGATATCCCCTTCTCGACGCTGACCATCGTCATGGGCCACGCGACCTTCTGTATCGTTATCGTCTATAACAATGCCGTCGCCCGCTTCCGCCGCCTCTCGGGCGCGGTGCTCGAGGCCTCGGCCGACCTAGGCGCCAACGGCTTTCAAAGCTTCCGCTATGTGCTTTTGCCCAACCTCGGCTCGGCGCTTCTGGCGGGCGGTATGCTGGCCTTTGCGCTCTCGTTCGACGAGGTGATCGTGACAACCTTCACCGCCGGTCAGCAATCGACCCTGCCCATCTGGATGCTCAACGAGCTTGTCCGCCCGCGCCAGCGGCCCGTGACCAACGTGGTGGCCATCGTCGTCTTCGTCACCACCTTCTTCCCCATTCTTATCGCCTATTACCTTACGCGCGGCGGCTCCGAGACCGCCGGCGGGGGGAAATGATCCAAGGAGCACGCCCCATGAAAATCGAGACAAACCTTCTGATCGGCAACAGCTTCGAAGCGGGCCAGGACGCCGCCGAGCAGGTGTTCAACCCGCGCACCGGCGAGGTCATTATCGACGTGCCCGAGGCGTCGACCGCGCAGGTCGACCGCGCCGTGGCCGCCGCCCGCAAGGCCTTTGACAGCTGGTCGCGCACCACCCCCGGCGAACGCGCCGCCGCTCTTCTGCGGATCGCGGATCGGGTCGAGGCCGAGGCGGATGGTTTCGCCGCCCTCGAGGCGCTCAACTGTGGCAAACCGATCAACGCCGCCCGCGGCGACGAGATCCCCGCCATCGTCGATTGCTACCGCTTCTTTGCGGGCGCCGTGCGGACCCAGCATGGCATGGTCGCAGGCGAATACCTCGAAGGCTTCACCTCGATGATCCGCCGCGATCCCATCGGCGTCGTGGCCTCGATCGCGCCGTGGAACTATCCCCTGATGATGATGGCTTGGAAACTCGCCCCCGCCATCGCGGGCGGCAATACGGTGGTGTTCAAACCCTCCGAGCAGACGCCCTTCACCGCGCTCAAGATGGCCAAGATCCTTGCCGAAGAGCTGCCCGAAGGCGTGGTCAACGTCATCACCGGCCGCGGCCATTCGGTCGGCAACTATCTCATCAACCATCCGCAAGTCGACATGATCTCGATCACCGGCGATGTGGCGACCGGCAAGAAGATCCTCGACGCCGCGGCCAAGTCGGTCAAGCGCACGCATCTGGAACTGGGCGGCAAGGCCCCCGTGATCGTGTTCGATGACGCGGACATTGCCGAGGTCGTCGAAGGCCTCACTGCCTTTGGGTTCTACAATGCGGGCCAGGATTGCACCGCCGCCTGCCGCATCTATGCGGGCAAGAAGGTCTACGACAAACTGGTGGCCGATCTGACCTCGGCCGTCGCAGGCATCCAGCTTGCCAATGACGACGACACCACGAACGACATCGGCCCTCTGATCAGCTTGCGCCAGCGCGACCGCGTGGCGAGCTTTGTCAACCGCGCGCGCGAGCTCAACCACATCGAGGTCACCACAGGCGGCCACGTCATGGACAAGGGCTATTACTACAAGCCCACCGTCATCGCCGGCGCCCAGCAAAGCGACGAGATCGTCCGCCGCGAGGTTTTCGGCCCCGTGGTCTCGATCACGCCCTTCTCGGATGTCGATACCGCCGTTCAGTGGGCCAACGACAGCGACTATGGCCTTGCCTCCTCGGTCTGGACCAAGGACGTGGGCCGCGCCATGGCGACCGCCGCGCGCCTGCGCTACGGCTGCACATGGATCAACACCCACTTCATGCTTTGCAACGAGATGCCCCACGGCGGCCTCAAGCAATCGGGCTATGGCAAGGATATGTCGGCCTATGCGCTCGAGGATTATACCGTGGTCCGCCACGTCATGCTCAAGCACTAGAGACCGGGGCAGGGGCGGCACGCGCCGCCCCTTGCCAGCGCCAGCCGCGCAACTATGGTCGGACCAACGCACCAGAGGTGACCCATGCCCGACTTTCAGGTCTTCGACGGCCACAACGATTTCCTTTATCGCCTCCAGAAACACCCCGAAAGCCGCGCGGCCCTTTGGCCCAATGGCGATGGGACCGGCCATCTCGACCTGCCACGGATGCGAAAGGGCGGCTTTGTCGGCGGCTTCTTCGCCATGTATATCCCCTCGCCGGACGATGATCCCAAGATCGACCGCGATGCGCTGATGAATGAGCCGAGCTATGATTTCCCGCTCGACCCGCTGATCGGCCATATCGAGGGCCAGCCCTTCGCCTGGTCGGAGGCCTGCCATTTCCAGTGGATGGAGCGCGCCGCGCTCGGCGTCTTCCGCATCTGCCGGACCGGCGCCGATGTGCGTGCCGCGATGGCCGAGGATGCCGTGGCGGGCATCTTGCATATGGAAGGGGCCGAGGCGATCGACCCCGACCTCGAAGGCCTCTACCTCTGGCACGCCGCAGGCCTGCGCTCGATCGGCCCCGTCTGGAGCCGCCCGACCGTCTTTGGCCACGGCGTTCCGTTCCGCTTCCCCGGCACGCCCGACACCGGCGATGGCCTGACCGAGGCGGGGATGCGCCTTGTCCGCGCCTGCGACGGGCTGGGCATCCAGATCGACCTGTCGCATCTCAACGAAAAGGGCTTCGACGACGTGGCCCGCATCTCGAGCCGCCCGATGGTCGCCACCCATTCGAACGCCCACGCCATCTGCCCCTCGACCCGCAACCTGACCGACCGCCAGCTTCAGGTGATCGCCGAATCCGACGGCATCGTCGGCCTCAATTTCGCGACGATCTTCCTGCGCCCCGATGGCCGCAAGGATTCGGCGATGGGATGGGATCCGATCATGCGCCACCTCGATCACCTTGTGTCGATGCTGGGCGAGAACCGCGTGGGCTTTGGCTCGGATTTCGACGGCGCGACCATGCCGCAAGGGATCGGCGATGTGGCGGGCCTGCCTGCGCTCTGCGAAGCGATGCTGGCGCATGGCTTTGGCCGCGACCTTGTCGCCAAGATCGCCAGCGAGAACTGGCTTTCCTTCCTGGATCGGACCCTGCGCTAGGCCTATTCGGGCTGGAACCCGGCAATCATGTGCCGCAGGCCAAGTGCTGCGCCCGCAAGGATCGCCGCCACCGTCAGTGGCGCCGACCACGCCAGCACGGAGAAGGCCGAAAGCCCCTGACCGATGCTGCATCCCAGAGCCACCACCGCGCCAAAACCCATCAGCCCCGCGCCAAAGATCTGCCGGCGCAGCTCACGCGGGTCTTCGCAGGCTTCCCATCGGAAATGCCCCTTGATCAGCGAGCCGGCGAACGCCCCCACCCAAACGCCCGCCACCGAGCCGATTGCGAAGGAAAGCGTTTGGCCCGAGGCGGTCATGGTCCAGAGGATGGTCTCGCCCAGCGGCGACGAGAAGGTATGCGAGGCCACCTGAATGCCGTCAAAGCCGTTGGTGGCAATCCACTGGGTGCCGGCCCAGGCCGTCACCGCCGACAAACCAACCGCAGCGCCCCAGAAGAGGGTCGATCCCGACTGCCGCACCCGCGCGGGGGCTGCCACGGCGATGAGGATTGCGATGCCGATTGCGATTCCGATGAGGCTCGGCGAAGCCCCTGTGACCGACGACAGCCAATGGGCGATGCCCGGCGGCGTGCCAGTGGCCTCGACCTGCGGAAAGGCCCAGATGCGGAAATAGGCAAGCGGCCCGGAAATCGTGGCATAGGCGACAATGCCCATCACCAGAACGATCACGAAGTTCCGCAAATCGCCGCCGCCAAGGCGGGCAAGCGCGCCAAAGCCGCAGTTGCCGGCCAGCGCCATGCCATAACCGAAGACGAGGCCGCCGACGATGCTGGCGATTGGGGCAAAGGCAAAGCTGAGATAGATGGTCTCTTCGGCGTTCAGAAGGCCCGCACCAATAAGTGCAAAGCTGCCGGTCACAGCCACGCCGATGGCGATGCCCCACATCCGCAGGCGCATATCCGATTCGGCATAGAGATAGTCTTCGATGGCACCAAGGGTGCAGAATCTGCCCAAGCGCGAGGCAAGCCCAAGCAAAAGGCCACTCAGAACACCGACAATTGCGGCTGCATTGCCGTCACCAAGGATATCGAGCATGGGCGCCCCTCTTGTGGTTCCGCCTTTCGGGCGGAGCGAGAGCTCAGGCGACCCGGCAGAACATATCGTAAATTAGATCAATGATCTGCCGTGGCTTCTGATCCGTCAACCGGTAGTAGATGGCTTTGCCGTCACGGCGAGGGGTCACCAGCCCCTCAAGACGCAAACGCGCCAGCTGCTGCGATACAGCGGCTTGGCGAGCAGCAAGAAGCTCTTCAAGTTCGGTCACTGATTTCTCGCCCGTGGCGAGATGACAGAGGATCATCAGCCGGCCCTCGTGGCTGATCGCCTTGAGGAAGTTGGATGCATCGGTGGCGCTTTCCATCATCCGATCGAGATCGGCCGCGCAAATCTTGTCATCAATAATCGGAATACCCATCGGAGCCTCTGCTCAATCAAATTCAAACATTTTTTGCGCTTTTCGCACATTCAGGGGAAAAATCAAACCATGCAACTCGCAACACCGGAAGATTTCCCTCCTAGATCAACTGCTCGGAACGATGCTCGTAAGAATCCCGGCTTGTTTGAGCATCATTCCCAAAAGTCCCCAGAAGAAATCCTCTCCCGGATAGCCTTCGATGCGCTCGACCTCTTGCCCATCGACCGTCAAAATGAACGTCGGGGTAAAGACAATCGGGCGTTTCAGCGTGATCCCCTCCGGCAGAGGGGCCCTCGCATTGACCATCATCAACGGTGCGGCCTGGCCTTCTGGTGTCTTGGGATAGATCGGACCGATCTGTGCTTCCCATTTCTCGCACCACATACAGCCTTCGGCCTCGGCCATCACAAGGCGCGTCTCGGCAGAGGCCGCGAGGCCTGCCCAGAGAAGCGAGATGACAAGCATCAGTAACCGCATGGCGAAACCGCACACCAATTGACGAAAACCATTTCATTCTTCATAATTTGAATATGTGAATTTTACAAGGACACATATCATGCTCGACATGAGTTATCTTGGCGCAGCACTCGCCGGGATCCTGTCGTTCTTCACGCCATGTGTCTTGCCGATGGTGCCCTTCTACCTCTGCTATATGGCAGGCGTGTCGATGGCCGAACTGCACGGGCACAAGGAAATCCCCGAAGGCGCGCAAAAGCGCCTGATACTTTCCGCGATCGCCTTTGCCTTTGGCGTGACCACGATCTTCGTCCTTCTCGGCATGGGCGCGACCGCGCTCGGGCAGGTCTTTGCCCAGTGGAAACAGCCGCTCTCCTATGTGGCGGCCGGGATTCTTGCGCTCTTTGGCCTGCATTTCATGGGCGTCCTGCACATCCCGCTGTTCCACCGCGAAGCCCGCATCCAGAGCGACAGCAAGCCCTCGACCCTGCTGGGCGCCTATGTCATGGGCCTCGCCTTCGGCTTTGGCTGGACGCCTTGCGTGGGCCCTGCGCTTGCCTCGATCCTGATGATCGCCAGCGGCATGGGCGATATCTGGCGCGGCGGCCTTCTGCTCTTCGTCTACGGCATGGCGATGACCGCACCCTTCGTTGTGGCCGCGCTCTTCGCCAAACCCTTCCTCGGCTGGATGGCCCGCAACCGCAAGTATTTGGGCCATGTCGAGAAAGTGATGGGCGCGATGCTCATTCTCTTTGCTATCCTGATCGCGACGAACTCGGTCAACTACATCGCCCAATGGCTCATCGACCACGTCCCGTCGCTGGTCAAACTCGGATAAAGGGTCTTGCCGACAATGCTCAAGCGCCTGCTACTTGCTTTCGCCCTTATGTTGCCCGCGGCTGTCTCCGCCGAACCCTGGATGGGGGATGACGGTCTGCACAAGACCACATGGATGCGCGACACCTTCAAGGATCTGAACGAGGATCTGGCCGAGGCGACCGAACTTGGCCTGCGCCTGATGGTGATGATCGAGCAGCGCGGCTGCATCTATTGCACCAAGATGCACGAGGAGGTCTTCACCGATTTCGAGATCGAGAGCTACATCGAAGAGAACTTTTTCGTCATTCAGCTCAATATGTTCGGCGATGTCGAGGTGACAGACTTTGACGGCGAGACCCTCCCCGAGCGCGAGATGATCATGAAGTGGGGCGTGATGTTCACGCCGACGATTCTTTTCTTCCCCGAAGAGGTGATCGATTCCAAGCCGGCGCCGCAGGTGGCGGTGGGCGTAATCCCCGGAGCGCTCGGCAAGGGAATGACCCTCAACATGCTCACTTGGGTGAACGAGAAGATCTATGAAGACGGCGAAAACTTCCAAAAATACCATGCCCGTATGCTCGAGGAGGGCCGCGGCGGTAACTGATACATTAGAGAATTCTAATCGCCGCAGTGCAGAATATTCATACTTTTGAATTTGTCATTGCCTTCGCCTAGGACCGTAGTCTATGGTATGCAATGATAAGCATATGATGAACTGAGGGAGGGTTCATGAAGCGCATCATACCAATCACCGTAGGTGTGGCATTGGTCGCAACGCTCGCCGTTGCAGCCGAGGTTTCGCCTGAAAACGTCGCTTTCGACGAGTACGGAGCGGTCTCCGAATCGCTCACGGGCGTGGCGGGCGACGCGGCTGCCGGACTCAAGGCCATGGAAACCAAGAGTCAGGGCAACTGCTTTGCGTGCCACCAGATCTCCGCTGCGGCGGATATCCCGTTCCACGGATCAGTCGGCCCGTCGCTTGATGGCGTCGCGTCGCGTTGGGATGAAACCCAGTTGCGTGGCATCGTGGCCGGCGTCAAGAACACGTTCCCCGATACCGTCATGCCAAGCTTCTACAAGTCGAGCGGCTTTATCCGCCCGGGCGATGGTTTCACGGGCAAAGCCGGCACCGAGCCTCTTCCGACGCTGCTGACCGCTCAGCAGGTTGAAGACATCGTGGCTTATCTGCTCACACTCACAGAATAGTGGCCCCTGGCCTTACGAGGAGACACAATGAAATTCACCCGTAGAGATACGATCTTGATGGCGGCGGGCGCTTCTGCTGCTGCTGTCTTGCCGATCCGCGCCTTCGCGGCCGGTGAGGAGGAGATTGCAGCTTTCACTGGCGGCGCCGCCGTCGGAGAAGGCGGCGTCACTCTGACCGCCCCCGAGATCGCTGAAAACGGCAACACGGTTCCGGTCGAAGTCAGCGCCCCCGGCGCCGTTTCGATCATGGTGCTTGCCCTTGGCAACCCGAACCCCGGCGTCTGCACGTTCAACTTCGGCCCGCTCGCCGGCGCTCAGTATGGCTCGACCCGTATCCGTCTGTCGAAGACGCAGACTGTTACCGCCATTGCAAAAATGGCCGACGGCTCGTTTGCGCAGGCCTCGAGCGAGGTCAAGGTCACCATCGGCGGCTGCGGCGGCTGAGTCAGGAGTAAAGACAAATGGCAGAAAACGTAACACCCCGCGTCCGCGTCCCTAGCTCTGCAGCAGCAGGCGAGGTGATCACGATTAAGACGCTCATCAGCCACATCATGGAATCGGGCCAGCGCAAAGACGGCGACGGCAACCTCATTCCGCGTTCGATCATCAATCGCTTCACCTGCGATTTCAACGGTCAGAACGTCATTGATGTGACCCTCGAGCCGGCGATCTCGACGAACCCGTATTTCGAATTCCAGGCCCAGGTTCCGGAAGCCGGCACCTACACCTTCACCTGGTATGACGACGACGGTTCCGTCTACACCGATACCAAAGACATCGCGATCGGCTGATCTTCAGCCACAGGGAGGAACGCGAATGACTAAAACAGTTCTGAAAGGAGCGATCACATCGGTTGCCATCCTTGCAGGGGCCGGAATGGCCCTTGCCGAGGGTAACCTCGTGATCAACGGCGACCTGGAGTTGACCACCGAGGCCCCGGCTCCGTCGCACATCGAAGGCCTCACCACCGTCTATTCGGGGTGGGTGTTCCGCGACTCGTTTACTCAGGCCATGGAAATGGATGACTTCGACAATCCGGGCATGCTCTTCGTCGACGCCGGCGAAGACATGTGGAACGAGCCCGCCGGAACCTCTGGCAAGGCTTGTGCTGATTGTCACGGTGATGCCTCGGAAAGCATGGCCGGCGTCCGCGCTGTTTATCCAAAGTGGAACGAAGCCGCTGGTGAAGTCCGCACATTGGAGATGCAGATCAACGCCTGCCGCACCGAGAACCAAGGCGCCGAAGCCCTCAAGTATGGCAAAGGCGACATCGTCTCGCTCGAAGCCTATATCTCGATGCAGTCGCGCGGTATGCCGATGAACGTCGCGATCGACGGCCCCGTGGCCGACGTTTGGGCGCAGGGCAAACAGATGTACTACACCCGGACCGGTCAGCTCGAACTCAGCTGCGCCAGCTGCCATGAAGAGAACTATGGCAATCTGATCCGCGCCGAGACCCTCTCGCAGGGTCAGACCAACGGCTTCCCGGTGTATCGCATCAAGGACAGCGTGCTGACCTCGGCGGCTGGTCGCTTCGTCGGCTGTGTCCGTGACACCAAGGCCGAGACCTACAAGATCGACAGCTCCGATTTTGTTGCTCTCGAGCTCTACGTCGCCTCGCGCGGCAACGGGCTTTCGGTCGAAGGCGTCTCGGTCCGTAACTAACGAGAATTGCCCGCGCCAGCCTCTGGCGCGGGTTTTCTGTATCTGGTAATATTCAAAAAGACGAATACGTCTTCGATCTGAAAGGCCACTCAATGATCTCTCGCCGCGATTTCCTGCAAGCCTCGATGGCCGCCTCCGCCATCTACGGTGCGTCGGGTTTTGGCGCCTGGGGCCGGCTTGCCGCCCAGCAGGCTCTGACCCAGGATCAGCTTCTGCAATTCGATACCTTCGGTAACGTCTCCCTGATCCACGTCACCGATATCCACGCGCAGATGAAGCCGATCTTCTTCCGCGAGCCCGAGATCAACCTGGGCGTCGGCGGCAATGTCGGCCAGGTGCCGCACATCACCGGAGCCGATTTCCGCAAGCTCTATGGCGTGGCCGACGGCAGCGCATCGCACTATGCGCTGTCCTACAATGACTTTACCGCCCTTGCCCGCACCTACGGCAAGATGGGTGGCCTTGATCGTGTGGCGACCGTGATCAACTCGATCCGTGCCGAACGTCCCGACGCTCTCCTCCTTGACGGCGGCGATACATGGCACGGCTCCTACACCTGCTACCACTCCGAGGGGCAGGACATGGTCAACGTCATGAACGCGCTCAAGCCCGACGCGATGACCTTCCACTGGGAATTCACCCTCGGCGGCGACCGTGTTCGCGATATCGTTGCAGATCTCCCCTTTGCAGCGCTCGGCCAGAACATCTTCGACTCCGAATGGAACGAGCCCACCGAAGACTTTGCTCCCTACAAGTTCTTCGAGCGTGGCGGTGTCAAGATCGCCGTGATCGGTCAGGCCTTCCCCTACCTCCCGATCGCCAACCCGCGCTGGATGTTCCCGGAATACTCTTTCGGCATCCGTGACGAGCGGATGCAGGAGATGGTCGATGAAGTGCGCGGCATGGGGGCCGAGCTGGTCGTCGTCCTGTCGCACAACGGCTTTGACGTCGACAAGCAGATGGCCGGCCGCGTTCAGGGCATCGACGTGATCCTCTCGGGCCACACCCACGATGCGCTTCCCGAGCCGGTTCTGGTGGGCGAGACGATCATCATCGCCTCCGGCTCCAACGGCAAATTCGTCAGCCGCGTCGACCTTGATGTGCGCGACGGCCGCATGATGGGCTTCCGCCACAAGCTGATCCCGATCTTCTCGGATGTCATCACCCCCGACGCCGAGGTGGCCGCCGTGATCGACGCCGAGCGTGCGCCCTATGAGGCGCAGCTTTCCGAAGTCATCGGCCACACCGCCGACGATGCGCTCCTCTTCCGCCGTGGCAACTTCAACGGCTCGTGGGACGATCTGATCTGCGACGCGCTCATGTCCGAGCGCGAAGCCGATATCGCCATGTCTCCGGGCGTCCGCTGGGGCCCCTCGATCCTTCCGGGAAGTGCGATCACCCGCGAAGACATCTGGAACGTCACCTCGATGACCTATGGCGAAGCCTATCGCGTCGAAATGACCGGCGAGTTTATCCACACCGTGCTGGAAGACGTTGCCGACAATCTCTTCAACCCCGACCCCTACTATCAGCAGGGCGGCGACATGGTTCGCATCGGGGGCATGGGATACCGCATCGACATCAACCAGCCGATCGGTAGCCGTATCAGTGAACTGACCCTCCTCAAGACTGGCGAAAAGCTTGATCCTGCAAAGACTTATGTTGTTGCGGGTTGGGCAAGCGTCAATCAGGGGACGGAAGGTCCGCAGATTTGGGACGTGGTTGAAAACCACATTCGTAAGCTGGGCACAGTCTCTGTGACACCCAATACCTCCGTTCAGGTGGCCGGTGCCTAAGTAAAGTTTAAAAGGAAAATCCATGTCGACTTTGTACAAGGGCGCCAAGCCCTCGCGCAGATCCTTTTTGTCTGGCGCATTGGCAGCGGGTGGCGCAATTGCGGGGGCTTCGATGGCCCGCGCAGAGGCTGCTCCTGAAAAAGCAATCACGGAAGTTCAGCCCTGGCGGACCTTCCTCGGCGATGGCGTCGATGCCCGCCCCTATGGTGTTCCCTCCGAGCACGAGAAGCACGTCGTGCGCCGCGGGGTCGAATGGCTGACCGCCGACAACGTCTCGTCGATCAACTTCACGCCGATCCACGAGCTTGATGGCATCATCACCCCCAACGGTGTCTGCTTCGAACGTCACCATGGCGGCACGGCTCATATTGATCCGGCCGAACATCGCCTGATGATCAACGGCCTCGTGGACAAAGAGCTTGTCTTCACGATGCAGGATCTGTTGCGCTTCCCGCGCGAGAACCACGTCTACTTCCTCGAATGCGCGGCCAACTCGGGCATGGAATGGGCGGGTGCTCAGTTGAACGGTGTTCAGTTCACCCACGGCATGATCCACAACGTGATGTATACCGGCGTGCCGCTGCGCCTTCTTCTCGAAGAAGCCGGCCTCAAGCCGAACGGCAAATGGCTTCTTGCCGAAGGTGCCGACGCCTCGGGGATGACCCGCTCGATCCCGATGGAAAAGGCGCTCGACGACTGCCTCGTCGCCTGGAAGATGAACGGCGAAGCGCTGCGCCCCGAGCAGGGCTATCCCCTGCGCCTCGTCGTGCCGGGCTGGGAAGGCAATATGTGGATCAAGTGGCTGCGCCGCCTCGAAGTGGGTGACGAACCCTGGCACCACCGCGAGGAAACCTCGAAATACACCGACCTTCTCGCCAACGGTCAGGCCCGCCGCTTCACCTGGGAGATGGACGCCAAGTCGGTCATCACCACCCCCAGCCCGCAGGCCCCGATCACCCACGGCAAAGGCTGGACCGTTGTTTCGGGCTTCGCCTGGTCGGGCCGCGGCACCATCCCGCGCGTCGACGTGACCCTCGATGGCGGCAAGAACTGGCATCAGGCGCGGATCTCGGGTCCGTCCTTCACCAAGTCCATGCACCGCTTCTATTTCGAGTTCGAATGGGACGGCAAACCGCTGCTTCTGCAGAGCCGGGCGCATGACTCGACCGGCTATGTCCAGCCGACCAAGAACCAGCTGCGCGAGATCCGTGGCGAGAACTCCATCTACCACAACAACGCCATCCACACCTGGTATGTTAACGAACAAGGGATCGCCGAAAATGTTGAAATTTCTTAAGATTTTCGTGCCCGCAGGCACCGGCGTCGCCTCTGTTCTGGCGATCGCTTATGTCGCTGCCGACCAGTTCGTGATCGACGTTCCGGCGCCGATCCGCGAGATGGTCGAGGTCGAGCCGGCGATGGCGCAGGAAGCCGCGCCTGCCGCCGCTGCCGCCGCACCCATCACGACCCTGACCGCCGAACTCTCCCCCGCGCCCTCGATGGCCGGTGGCTACGGCCTCGGCCGCGAGGCGATGGCCGAAGAAGTTGCCGCATGGGATACCGATATCCGCCCCGATGGCCTTGGCCTTCCGGTCGGGTCGGGCGATGTGCTGACCGGCGAAGAGCTGTTCGTCGAGAAGTGCTCCATGTGCCACGGCGAGTTTGGCGAGGCCGTCGGCCGCTGGCCGGTTCTCGCAAACGGCTACGGCACGCTGACCCACAAGGATCCGGTCAAGACCATCGGCTCCTACTGGCCCTATCTCTCGACCGTCTACGACTATGTCCAGCGCGCCATGCCCTTCGGCGAGGCCGCCTCGCTCAGCAATGACGAGACCTACGCCCTCGTCGCATACCTCATGTATGTGAACGATCTGGTCGATGACGAGTTCGTGCTCTCGAACGAGAACTTCACCGAAGTGCGCCTCGTCAATGAAGACAACTTCTTCATGGACGACCGTCTGGAGACCGAATTCCCGCTCTTCACGCAAGAAGCCTGCATGACCGACTGCAAGGAAACAGTCGAGATCACCATGCACGCCTCGATGCTCGACGTGACCCCCGACAGCGGTGTTGTCCGGGCGGCTCCGGCGGCTGAAGGCGCGGCCGAGGCTGCTCCGGTTGCCGAAGAGCACGCCGCTTCGGAAGAACCGGCAGCTGCCGAAGAGACTGGCGGTGTCGATATGGCGCTCGTCGAAGACGGTGAAGGCGTGTTCAAGAAGTGCCGCGCTTGCCACCAGGTGGGCGAAGGCGCGGTCAACCGCTCGGGCCCACAGCTCAACGGCATTGTCGGCCGCACCGTCGGTTCGGTCGAAGGCTTTGGTTATTCCAACGTCTTCAACGACGCCAACACCGCTGGTCAGGTCTGGACCGAGGAAACGCTCTCGGCCTTCCTCGAAAACCCCAAGGGCGTGATGTCTGGCACCAAGATGTCCTTCGCGGGGCTGCGCTCGGCGGATGACAGGGCAGCGCTCCTGGCCTACCTGCAGCACGCCAGCAACTAGGACTTGACTGCACCCGGCCCCGAAAAGGGCCGGGTGTCTCGCTTTTTGGCCTGATCCAGATCAAGGTATTCAGGCCACGAACCGCAGATAAGCGGGATAGATCTCGGGAGGATCCATCATGACCAAAGCCTTTCTGACAGCCCTTATGATTGGAACAGCGCTGCCGGCCGCCGCCGACATTGCGACAACCTATGCCTTCGACGGCAGCTTCGACGATGCGACCTTCAGCCTTGAAAGCGCCATCGTCGGTCGTGGCCTCGTGATCGACTGGGTGAGCCACTCGGGCGAGATGCTCAACCGCACCGCCGCCGATGTGGGCAGCGACGTGGTGATCTTCGATGCCGCCGATATCTTCATGTTCTGCTCGGCCTCGCTCTCGCGCGAGGTGATGGAAGCCGATTTCATGAACATCGCCTTCTGCCCCTATGCGATCTTCGTCTACGAGCGCGAGGGTGAGGTTGTGATCGGCTATCGCAACATGCCCGAAGGCGAGATGCAGAAGGTTCAGGCCCTGCTCGACGACATCGCCCGCGAAGCCGCCGACTAATAGAGGCCCTGCATGGATTATCAGACATTCTTCCGCACCGAGCTCGACCGGCTGAAAGCCGGCGGCAACTACCGCGTCTTCGCCGATCTTGAACGGCACAGAGGGGCCTTCCCCAGCGCCGATAATCATGTGGGCGACGCGGTGCGGAAAGTGACGATCTGGTGCTCGAACGATTACCTCGGGATGGGCCAACACCCCGATGTCATCGCCGCCATGCACGCCGCGATCGACCAGTCGGGCGCCGGGGCAGGGGGCACCCGCAATATCAGCGGAACCAACCATCACCACGTCCTGCTCGAACGCGAACTGGCCGATCTGCACGGCAAGGAAGCGGCGCTTCTCTTTACCTCGGGCTATGTCTCGAACTGGGCCGCCCTTGGCACCCTCGGCGCCAAGATCCCCGGCCTCGTGATCCTGTCAGACGCGCTCAACCATGCCTCGATGATCGAAGGCATCCGCCATTCCAAGGCCGAGCGGATCATCTGGAAGCACAACGACCTCGAGGACCTGGAGCGCCATCTTGCCGCGCTCCCGGCGGACAAGCCCAAGCTCATCGCCTTTGAAAGCGTCTATTCGATGGACGGCGATATCGCCCCCATTCGCGGGATCTGCGATCTGGCCGACCGCTATGGCGCGATGACCTATCTCGACGAGGTTCATGCTGTCGGAATGTATGGCCCGCGCGGCGGCGGCATCGCCGAGCGCGAAGGGCTGATGGACCGGATCACCGTGATCGAAGGCACCCTTGGCAAGGCCTTCGGCGTGGTCGGCGGCTATATCGCGGCCAGCGCCGATCTGGTGGATTTCGTCCGCTCCTTCGCCTCGGGCTTCATCTTCACCACCGCCCTGCCGCCCGCCGTGGCCGCTGGCGCCTGCGCCTCGATCCGGCACCTCAAGGCCTCAAGCGCCGAGCGCACCGCGCAACAGGCGCGCGTGGCCGAGGTCCGCGCCCGCCTCGATGCCGCCGGTATTCCGCATATCCCGAACCCCAGCCACATCATCCCCGTGATGGTGGGCGATGCGGCCAAGTGCAAATACCTCTCGGATATCCTGATGGACCGGCACGGGATCTATATCCAGCCGATCAACTATCCCACCGTGCCCAAAGGCACCGAGCGCCTGCGCATCACCCCCGGCCCGCTTCACAGCACCAAGGACGTCGAACGCCTCGTCACCGCGCTTGAAGAGCTTTGGGCGCATTGCCAGCTCTCCAGAATGCCAATGGCCGCGCAATAGCGCGGCCATCGTTGTTTCGTTAGTCCTTGACCCTCAGAACGCCGCGAAGCGATAGCCGGTCTCGGTCCGCTCGGCCTTGCCGATGCCGGGGTAGGGCAGGTGATAGCCTATCAGCGCCTTGCCGCTGTCGGCGAGGTGGCTCAGAAGGGCGGCCCGCGTGGTGGCGCCGGTCGATTGGTCCTGATCCGAGCCCGACGGCCAGAGCGGCTGTTCAAAGGCCAGGTGATGGTTGCCGATGGTGTCGCCAAGGATCATCAGCTGCTGATCGCCCTGAGCGATGTCGAACACCATATGCCCCGGCGTATGCCCCGGCTGCAAAAGCCCGATGATCCCCGGCAGAACCTCGTCGCCATTGCCAAAGACCTCAAGCTGCCCGTCGATGGCGGTCAGATAGCGCAGCGCACCCGCGGCAAAGGCTTGGCGGTCGGGGCGAATGGTGTTGACCGTCTCGGGATCAAGCCAATAGTCGCGTTCGGTCAGGCCGATCATATGGCGGGCGTTGGTGAAGATCGGCTCGTCGAAATCGTCGAGCACGCCCCAGAGGTGATCGGGGTGGGCGTGGGTGAAGACCACATGGGTCACCTCATCCGCAGCCACGCCAAGGGCGTCGAGCGCCTCGCCCAACCGGCCAGCGCTCGATTGAAAATTCGCGCCCGCGCCCACGTCGAACAGCACCGTATTCTCGCCATCGCGCAGAAGGGTCACGTTACAATCGGGCGAGAACTGCTCGGTCCCGAGGTTATAGCGGGCAAGGATCGCCGCCGCTTCCTCGGCCGGCAGATCGCCGATCACCATGCTTCCCGGCAGCACGAGGTTGCCATCGCTCAACGTGTCGATCTGATAGCCGCCCACGGTCACGCTCGCCTGCGCCCAGACCGGGACAAGCCCGCCCGCCGCCGCGACAGCCGCGCCGCCCTGTTTCATGAAAGTCCGACGTGTCACGCGCATGATGAGGCTCCCTCTCTCACATATTCAACTTTCGTGATCTGTAATCGCATCTTAGCACATTTGCGAGTCCAATTCTGCAGGCACGGTATTCAACAGTATGCCGAAAACACTTGCCGCCTCGGGGGCGAATCCACTAAAGCGAGGATGTGCGACGGGAGAACTGGACCCGCCAGTGCCGAAGGAGCAACCGCCCCGGTAAACTCTCAGGCAAACGGACCGACGCACATCTGGAACTCTGGAGAGAGGCGCACCAGCGCACGCCGAAGGGATAACGATCTCAGGCGAAAGGACAGAGGGGGCATCGAACAGCGAGGCGGAGCCTTGCGACGATGCCGGACGGTCCTGCGCCACCGGTGACACTGGAGGAATGATGACCGACCTGAAGCGCACCCCGCTTTACGACCTGCACCTCGACCTTGGGGCCAAGATGGTCCCCTTCGCGGGCTATGAGATGCCCGTTCAATACCCGATGGGCGTGATGCAGGAACACCTGCACACCCGCGCCAAGGCTGGCCTTTTCGATGTGAGCCACATGGGCCAGATCATCCTGCGGGCGAAGTCGGGCGATACGGCCGATGCAGCCCTTGCCCTCGAAAGCCTCGTGCCGGTCGATATCCTCGGCCTGAAAGAGGGCCGCCAGCGCTATGCGCTGTTCACCAACAACGAAGGCGGCATCCTCGACGATCTGATGGTGGCCAATCGCGGCGATCACCTGTTCCTCGTCGTCAACGCCGCCTGCAAGGAGGCCGACGCCGCGCATCTTGCCGCCCACCTCTCGGGCGCCTGCGAGATCGAGGTCATCACCGACCGCGCCCTTCTGGCCCTGCAAGGCCCCGATGCCGAGGCGGCCCTTGCCGCCCATGTGCCGGCCGTGGCCAATATGGCCTTCATGGATGTGATCATCGCCCCTTCCGCCTTTGGCGATCTGTGGATTTCCCGCTCGGGCTATTCCGGCGAGGATGGCTACGAGATTTCGGTTGCGAACGATCAGGCCGCGGCCCTGACCCGCGCCCTTCTGGCCGATGATCGTGTGGCCCCCATCGGCCTTGGCGCCCGCGACAGCCTTCGCCTCGAGGCGGGCCTCTGCCTCTATGGCTCCGATCTCGACACCGCGACGACCCCGGTCGAAGCCGCGCTCAACTGGGCCATGCAGAAATCCCGCCGCGCCGGTGGCGACCGCGAAGGCGGCTTTCCCGGCGCTGCCCGCATTCTGGCCGAGCTGGCAAATGGCCCCGCCCGCCTGCGGATCGGCCTTCTGCCCGAGGGCCGCGCGCCCATGCGCGCCGAGACCCCGCTTTTCGCCTCGGAATCGGGCGGCGAACCCATTGGCACCGTGACCTCCGGCGCCTTCGGCCCCTCGATCGGGCGCCCGATGTCGATGGGCTATATCGCAACGGAACATTCCGCCGCAGGCACCCAAATCTGGGGTGAGGTGCGTGGCAAAAGACTTCCCGCGGTGGTAACGGCCATGCCATTCCGCCCGGCCGGATACAAACGCTAAGTCCAACTGGAGAAACAAGAAATGAAATACACCGAAGAACACGAATGGCTCCGCGTCGAGGGTGACGTGATCGTCGTCGGCATCACCGAGCACGCCAGCGAACAGCTGGGTGATATCGTTTTCGTCGATCTGCCCGAGGCCGACACCGAGGTCGCCAAGGATGACGAAGTTGCCGTGATCGAAAGCGTCAAGGCCGCCTCAGATATCCTCGCGCCGCTTGATGGCACTGTCGTCGAGGTGAACGACGTGCTCGCCGACAATCCGGGCCTCGTGAACGAAGACCCGCTGGGCGATGGCTGGTTCTTCAAGATGAAGATCGAAGATCTCTCCGTGCTCGACGATCTGATGGACGAAGCCGCCTACAAAGATTTCATCGGCTGATCCCGGCCCGTTGAAACCGATCCGGCGGGGGCGGTCGTCGCCCCCGCACCCCCCCCCGTAATCCCCTTTGGGAGTGGCACCATGCCGTTTGAACCGACCGATTATCTTCCCTACGATTTTGCCAACCGCCGCCACATCGGCCCCTCGCCCGAGGAAATGGCCGAGATGCTCAAGGTCGTCGGCGCCGAAAGCCTCGATGCGCTCATCGACGAGACCGTGCCGCGCTCGCTGCGCCAGCACGAGCCTTTGGATTTCGGCAAGCCCAAGTCGGAAGGCGAGCTTCTGTTCTTCCTCGGTCAGGTCGCCAAGAAGAACCAGGTCCTGACCTCGCTCATCGGTCAGGGCTATTACGGCACGGTCACGCCCCCCGCGATCCAGCGCAACATCCTTGAAAACCCGGCGTGGTATACCGCCTATACCCCCTATCAGCCCGAGATTTCCCAAGGCCGCCTCGAGGCGCTTTTGAACTACCAGACGATGATCTGCGATCTCACCGGCCTCGAGATCGCCAACGCCTCCCTCCTCGATGAAGCCACCGCCGCCGCCGAGGCCATGACCATGGCGCAGCGGGTCGCGAAATCGAAGGCCAAGGCCTTCTTCGTCGATCAGGATTGCCACCCCCAGAACATCGCCGTGATCCAGACCCGCGCCGCGCCGCTCGGGATTGAGGTGATCGTCGGCAACCCCGATGAAATGGATGCCGATGCCGTTTTCGGCGGGATCTTCCAGTATCCCGGCACCTACGGCCATGTCCGCGATTTCTCGGACGTGATCGCCAAGCTCCACGCCGCCAAGGCCATCGCCATTGTTGCCGCCGACCCCCTGTCGCTCACGCTTTTGAAAGAGCCGGGCGCGATGGGCGCCGATATCGCTGTCGGCTCGACCCAGCGCTTTGGTGTGCCCTTGGGCTATGGCGGCCCGCACGCCGCCTATTTCGCCTGCAAGGACGAATACAAACGCTCCATGCCGGGCCGGATCGTCGGCGTCTCGGTCGATAGCCACGGGCATCCCGCCTATCGCCTCTCGCTCCAGACCCGCGAACAGCACATCCGCCGCGAGAAAGCGACCTCAAACGTCTGCACCGCGCAGGCGCTTCTGGCGGTCATGGCCTCGATGTATGCGGTTTTTCATGGCCCCAAGGGCCTTCAGGCCATCGCCCAGCGGATTCACCGCAAGACAGTCCGCCTTGCCCGCGGGCTTGAGGAGGCGGGCTTCAAGGTCGCGCCCGAGGTGTTCTTCGATACGATCACGGTCGAAGTGGGCCCCTTGCAGGCCGCCGTCATGCAGCTTGCCGTCGAGAACGGGATCAACCTGCGCCAGATCGGCAAGACCAAGGTCGGCATCAGCCTCGACGAGCGCACCCGCCGCACGACCATCGAGGCCGTCTGGCGCGCCTTCGGCATTGATCGCAAGGATGACGATCTGACCCATCGCTACAGGGTGCCGGAAGAGCTGCACCGTCAGTCCGACTATCTCACCCACCCGATCTTCCACATGAACCGCGCCGAGACCGAGATGATGCGCTATATGCGCCGCCTGTCGGATCGCGACCTTGCGCTTGATCGCGCGATGATCCCCCTCGGCTCCTGCACCATGAAGCTGAACGCCGCGGTCGAGATGATGCCGATCACATGGCCCGAGTTCGCCTTTTTGCACCCCTTCGTGCCGCTCGATCAGGCCGCCGGCTATCAGGAGATGATCACCGATCTTTCCGCCAAGCTCTGCACCGTCACCGGTTATGACGCCATGTCGATGCAGCCCAACTCGGGCGCGCAGGGCGAATATGCGGGCCTGCTGACGATCATGGCCTATCACCGCGCCCGCGGCGACGATCAGCGCCGCATCTGCCTCATCCCCGTCTCGGCCCATGGCACCAACCCCGCCTCGGCCCAGATGTGCGGCATGGAGGTGGTCGTGGTGAAATCGACCGAAGAGGGCAATATCGACGTGGCCGATTTCCGCGCCAAGGCCGAGGCCGCGGGCGACCGTCTGGCGGCGTGCATGATCACCTATCCCTCGACCTTCGGCGTGTTTGAAGAAACCGTCCGCGAGGTCTGCGAGATCACGCATACCTTCGGCGGTCAGGTTTATATCGACGGCGCCAACATGAACGCCATGGTCGGCCTCGCCCGGCCCGGCGATCTGGGCGGCGACGTGAGCCACCTCAACCTGCACAAGACCTTCGCCATCCCGCACGGCGGTGGCGGCCCCGGCATGGGCCCGATCGGTGTCAAGGCGCATCTCGCGCCCTATCTGCCCGGTCACCCCGAAACCGGCGGCGCCGAAGGCCCCGTTTCTGCCGCGCCGTGGGGCTCGGCCTCGATCCTGCTGATCTCATGGGCCTATGTGCTGATGATGGGGGGCAGGGGCCTGACGCAGGCGACGAAGGTGGCGATCCTCAACGCCAACTACATCGCCAAGCGGCTCGAGGCGGGCTACGAGATCGCCTATTCGGGCCGCAATGGCCGCGTGGCGCATGAGTGCATCGTCGACACCCGCCCCTTCGCCGACAGTGCGGGCGTTACGGTCGACGATATCGCCAAGCGCCTGATCGACAACGGCTTCCACGCGCCGACCATGAGCTGGCCGGTGGCCGGCACGCTGATGGTCGAGCCCACCGAGTCGGAGACCAAGGCCGAGCTTGACCGGTTCTGCAACGCCATGCTCGACATCCGCGCCGAGATCGCCAAGGTCGAGGCCGGCGACTGGCCGCAGGACAACAACCCCCTCTGCAACGCGCCCCACACGGTCGAAGACCTCGTGTCGGACTGGGATCGCCCCTACACCCGCAAAGAGGGCTGTTTCCCCGCAGGCTCCTTCCGCGTCGACAAATACTGGTCGCCGGTCAACCGCGTCGACAACGTCTATGGCGACCGGCACCTGATCTGCACCTGCCCGCCGCTCGAGGACTATATCGAAGCGGCCGAATAGGCGGGCGACAGCACAGAAAAGATCGGGGGGCCACTGGCCCCCCGTTTCGTTTCCAGCGATGTGCGCGACGATCAGCCCGGCGACAAGCCCCTGAGCCGCTCGGACCGGCGCCGCAGAAGCTCGACCGTGGTCAGAAGCATGATCGAGATCACCACAAGGATCGTCGCGGCGGCGAGGATCGTCGGCGAGATCTGCTCGCGCAGGCCGGTGAACATCTGCCACGGCAGGGTCTGCTGCCGGGCGGAGCCGACGAAGAGCACAACGACCACCTCGTCGAACGAGGTGATAAAGGCGAAAAGCCCGCCCGAGATCACGCCCGGAAGGATAAGCGGCATCTGCACCCGGAAGAAGGTCGTCACCGGATTGGCGCCCATGTTGGCGGCGGCACGGGTCAGCGAATTGTCAAAGCCCACGAGCGTTGCCGTCACCGTGATGATGACGAAGGGGACACCCAGAACCGCATGGGCGAGGATCACTTTGACATAGCCCACGAAGGTCTGGCTGAGGCCGAGGTTCAGCTCGATCCAGTTGCCCAAGGGCGCATAGAAGAAGAACATCCCCGTGGCCGAGATGATGAGCGGCACGATCATCGGCGAGATCAGGATCGCCATGATCGCCCGCCGCGCCGGAACGTGGCTCTGGCTCAGACCGATCGCCGCAAGCGTGCCAAGGCTCACCGAGATCACCGTCGCAATCGGCGCGATGATGAGCGAGTTCTTCAGGGGGATCATCCATTCCTCGGTTGTGAGGAAGTTGCGATAGTGCTTGAGCGAATAGCCCGCCGCCTCGAAATTCAGCATCTCGGGCGTGAAGGTGAAGAAATCCTGCGCGTTGAAGCTCAGCCACATGACCGGCATAAGAGGCGCGATCAGGAAGAAGAAGATCAGCCCACAGATAAGCATGAACGCGTTGTGCCAAAGCGTCTGGCCTGCGGTGTAGTAGACCGGCACGTTCTTGCGATATTCGCCGCGATCGAGCCAATAGATGAACCAGCTCAGAACCGCCCCGATCAGAACGCCCGAAACGACACCGCCGGCGCTGCCGGTCGTCAATCCGGCGAGGCCCAGAATGACGATGGTGCCAAGGCGGCTCTGGGTCCGGCCAAAGGGCAGCTTGTCGATGGCGAAGGCGATGATCGCGCCGAGGATACCGCCGATCAAGAAGCCGATCCACGGCTCGCCATAGGCATTGCCCACGACAAAGCCGAACATCGCCGCCAGAAGCGCGGAAAGCGGCGCGGTGAAGGTGGCGAAGGGCGGGCGGAACTCTGCGGTTGTGCTTGCCATGATCTCAGCCCCCCAGCTTCACGTTGTCGATGCCCACGATCCGGTCGTAGAGCCAGTAGAGCAGCATGACCACCGCCAGAAGGATCGTCCCCAGCGCGGCCGCAAGGCCCCAGTTGAGCGAGGACGAGATGTGATAGGCGATCCGGTTCGAAATGAAGACACCATCGGTGCCGCCGACGATCTCGGGCGTGATGTAATAGCCGATGGCAAGGATGAACACGAGGATCGAACCCGCGCCGATACCCGGAACCGACTGCGGGAAATAGACCCGCCAGAAGGCGGTCCAGTTGGTCGCGCCAAGGCTCTTGGCGGCCCGCAGATAGGTGGGCGGTATGGTTTTCATCACCGAATAGAGCGGCAGGATCATGAACGGCAGAAGGATATGCGTCATGGCGATGATCGTGCCGGTGGAGTTGTTCATCATGATGAGCCGGCTGTCATCGGCCACAAAGCCAAGCCAGACGAGGATATCGTTGATCACCCCCTGCTGTTGCAAGAGCACCTTCCACGCCGAGGTCCGCACCAGAAGCGAGGTCCAGAAAGGCAGGAGAACGAGGATCATCAACACGTTGGCCGACCGCATCGGCAGGTTGGCCAGAAGCCAGGCCACCGGATAGCCCAAAAGGATACAGCTGACGGTGATGACCATCGACATGATGAGCGTGCGGTTGAAGAGCTTGAGATAGAGCCGCTCATTATCCGGGCGCTGTTCGATGCCATCGGGCGTCAGCTTCATGTCGACCGCATTGAGGAAATAGCCCGAAGTGTATTGCGAGCCAAAGACCTTGAGCAGCGCCCAGGTCTCGCCAGACACCCACTTGTCGTCGATATCCTCGAAATAGGCGCGGAACCCGGTGGCCGGCATATCGGCGATATTGGCCACGGCCGCCTGAAGCTCTGCCGCACCGCTGCCGCCATAGGCGGCCACGGCGCTTTGCGTTGCCGGGTCGGCCAGATCCAGCGCCAGGGCGGCATAGACACCGGCCCAGGGCTTTTTCTTCGACACATCGTCTTCGTCGACAACGGCGGTGAAAAGCGCCCAGTCGGCATAGGCGCGCGACGCCCAAGGCAGGAGCGCTGCGGCTTCGCCGGAGAGGGTAAAGCCGAGATCATCCGAGGCTTCGAGCGAGGTGAGGTCGGTCAGAAGGCCAAGGCGTTCGTCAAGAAGATCCTCGCCCCCGTCGCCCTGCATCAGCTCATGCCAGAACGGCCCTTTGACCATCCCGCTGTCGGCATCCTTGAAGAAATCCTCGAAATCCTCGCCCATATCCTCAAGCTTGCGGCCCGAGGTGCGAAAGAGCGAGGAAATGCCGGATTTTTCGTAATTCAGGCGGGAGCCGAGGCGCGTATGCGCCTTCGCTTCGACCGCCCGATACATATCGAGATAAAGCACCCGGAACAGCATCTCGTCCGTGGTGGCCTCATCCGCCGAAACGTCAGCGATCATCGCGACAGTCTGCGGCAGGGTGTTGGACACGATCTGGTTCTCGACCGACCGGAACAGCATCGAGGCGATCGGGATAATGAATGTAATGACAACAAAGGCCAGAAGCGGCGAGATCAGCAAAAGCGCGCGGATCTTCTGGCGGCGCAGGGCGCGGGCGAGGCTGGTTTTCAGCGGAACGCCGTCGGCCGATAGCATGGGCCCGGATTGGGTCGTCTCGCTCATTGTCTCTCCCCGCGTGGTCTTTACTCTAGGGTAGGGAAGGGCCAACCGGCCCTTCCCCTTGTTTGTCAGGCGATTAGTTCGCCAGCCAAGCCTGGAACTTCGCGTCGATGTCGTCGCGATAGTCAGCCCAGAACTCGTACTGGGTCACGAAGACGTTGGTCGCGTTGGCCGGGTCGGTCGGCATATGCGGCGCCATCGGGATACCCAGATCGGCATGGTTGCCGACCAGCGGAGCCGACGAGGCACGGGCCGGGCCGTAAGAGATGTAGGCCGCCTGATCCGCCAGACGCTGGGTGTCGGTGGCAAAGTTCAGGAAGTCCATCACGCGGGCCAGACGATCCTCGGGCAGACCGGCCGGAACGATCCAGCCGTCGAAGTCGAGCATCTGCGCATCCCAGAGCATACCGATCGGCTGGTTCTGCTCGGCGATCGCTGCGAACAGACGGCCGTTGTAGGTCGAGCCCATGACGATCTCGCCGTCAGCCAGAAGCTGCGGGGTTTCGGCAGCAGCCGACCACCAGATCACGTCGTCCTTGATGGTGTCAAGCTTGGCAAGAGCGCGGTCTTGGCCTTCCGATGTGGCCAGAACGTCATAGATCTCGTCCTTCGGCACGCCGTCACACAGAAGCGCCCATTCCACGTTGGCGAGCGGGCGCTTGTTGAGCGCGCGCTTGCCCGGGTAGGTGTCGGTGTCGAACAGAGCACAGATCGAGGTCGGCGGGGTGTCGCCAACCATGTCGAGGCGATAGCCGACGGTGGTCGAGAACACGATCTGCGGAATGAAGCAGTCCGAAACGATCGAGTCGCCGAAGTCGTCGGAGGCCGAGGTGCCATCCGGAGCAGCGGCGAGCATCGAATCGTGGTCGATCTCCATCGCGAGGCCCTCGTCGCAGAGGCGGATCGAGTCAGCGCCTTCCACGTCCACGAGATCCCAGGTGATGTTGCCGGCTTCGTTCATCGCGCGGAGCTTGGCCACGGCTTCAGCCGAGCTTTCGTCCCAGATGATGGTGATATCGGGGTTCGCCGCGGTGTACGGATCGGAATAGGCCTTGGTCTGGCTGGCCTGATAGGCGCCGCCCCAGCTGACGAGCGTCATGCTCTCGGCAAAGGCAGAGCCCGAAGTGATGACGAGCGCGCTCGTCGCTAGCAGGGCTTTGGTCAGATTCATTTCAGTCTCCCATCCCCGTGTTGTCTTGCAGGAATCTCAGGACACGGGGGTTTCCTGAAGTTTCCGGTTTTGGCGGGCTGGTTGTTTATGCGTCCAGCGCGCGGCAATCCTCGGCAAGCCAGCCGATCTCGATCTGCGAGCCCGGCGTGAGCCGAACCGCATCAGGAGCGTTGCGTGTCTTGACGATGAAATCGTTGTTCCCGGCCACCTTGAGACGGAACCGGAAAATATCACCCATATAGATGAACTCGGCCACTTCGGCCTTGAGCGTATGGGCGCCCTTCTGCAGGCGGGATTTGTTGAACTCGACCCGCTCGGGCCGGATCGACACCTTGGTGCGCTCTCCCGCCTTGGTCACGTTGACAGGGCGGGCGTCAATCTCGTCGCCGCTGTCAAGCTTGACCACGCATTTGTCGCCGTCGATCGACTTGATGACACCTTCCAAGGTGTTGTTTTCGCCGATGAACTGGGCAACGAAGCTGTTCTGCGGCTTCTCGTAAAGCTCGTCGGGCGGGGCCAGCTGCTGGATCCGGCCGTCGTTGAACACGGCGACCCGATCCGACATGGTCAGCGCTTCGGTCTGGTCGTGGGTCACATAGACCACCGTGATGCCAAGGTCATGGGCAAGGCGGGTGATCTCAAACTGCATATGCTCGCGAAGTTGCTTGTCGAGGGCGCCCAAGGGTTCGTCCATCAAGACAAGTTCGGGCTGGAACACAAGCGCACGGGCCAAGGCGATCCGCTGCTGCTGGCCGCCCGAAAGCTGCGCAGGGCGGCGTCCGCCAAAGGCGCCCATCTGCACCATATCAAGCGCCCGCTTGACCTTTTCATCCCGCTCCGATTTGCCCATCTTCCGCACTTCGAGCGGAAAGGCGAGGTTTTCGGCCACGGTCATATGCGGGAACAGCGCATAGTTCTGAAACACCATGCCGATCCCGCGCTTGTGCGGCGGGATGTTGTTGATCGGCTGGCCATCAAGCATGATCTCGCCATGCGTCGCGGTCTCGAAACCGGCCAGCATCATCAGGCAAGTCGTCTTGCCCGAGCCTGACGGCCCGAGCATCGTCAGAAACTCGCCCTTCGGCATCGAGAGGTTGAGGTCTTTCACGACAAGCGTTTCGCCGTCGTAGCTTTTCTGGACGTGTTGGAATTCCACGAAGGCGTTTCCGCCGGAACTTTTAGCCACAGTCCCCCCCTTTTTTGTCTTGGCGCTGGTCAGGCCGGCAAGGCCTGTCGCGCGCATCGTAGGTATTAAAGGTCCTCAGACCCAAGCGTGCAACCCGGTTTTTCCGGTCGTTTTCTCTTTATTTGCGACATGGCAAGTCGTTTGACCCTGTTAGCGCCCAAGCTCGGCGAGTTTGCTCATATGCCAGGCAAGGGCCTGATTGCTCGACAGCGCGGGCCGCCCCAAACGGGCGCCAACCTCGCCGATGGCGTCATAGGTTCTAAGGTTCGTGCAGCTCATGAAAACCCCCTCGATTCCCTTGTCCGCCCCCACCTTGCAGGCCGCCTCGACCACCGATCTGTGCGAAATCCGCACCACCCGCTCTTCCACCGCCTCGTCGAAGGTGGCCACAGCGGCGAACTCGATCCCCTCAGTGGCGAAGGCCTCGATCAGCGGGATATTCACGTCCTCGATATAGGGCGACAGAAGCGCCAGCCGCGAGATGCCCTTGTCGCGGCAGGCGGCAACGGCGGCCGTCAGCGGATTGGTCACGGCCTTGGCCCTGCAGCCCGCCTTCACGAGCCGCTCGACCTCGGCAGCCCCGATCACCGCCGAGCCGGAGGTGCAGCCATAGCCCACTACCGCATAGTCCCGCGGCCCCGGCAGAAGGCTCGCCGCACGGGTCAGCTCGTCGGCCATGTCTGAAAGCGTGTGCGTCGTCACCTCAAGCCCGCTCGGCACGCGGCTGACGTAGAGGGGGCTTGGATGATCCGCGAAATAGCGGGCAAACTCCGGCTCGATGGTCTCGTCGGTCTGCAGGACGATCAGGCCCAAGGGCGGGGCGTGCGGATCGTCGGCATCAACCTCGTATGGCAAGCGCATCTCAGATCTCCGGTATCGCGGTGGGCGCAAGCGTGGTGAGCCACTCGGCGCCCGCCTCGGTCACAAGGATATTCTCTTCGTGGACCAAAATCCGCGCGCCCACCGAAATCCCCGGCTCAAGCGTCAAAACCATCCCCGCCTCGATCGGCGTGTGGTCGGTCGGGATGAGCGAGGGCCATTCGGTGAGCGACATCCCCAAGCCATGCCCGATCCGCCCCGCATCCGTGCCGCCGCCGGCCTTCATCAGGGGCGCATTCATTGCCTCGTAGATCTCCGAGGCCAGCGCCCCCGGCTTCGCCGCCGCGAAACCGGCCTCGGCGGAGGCGATCAGCGCCGCATGGGCCGCCTTGACCGCATCGCTCGCTGGGCCAATCGACCAGTTCCGGTCGAAATCGCAGAAATACCCATCCCAGACGAGGCCGGTATCGAGCATCAGGACATCGCCCCGCCGCAAAGGCACTGGCCGCGCGGGGCTTATCACATCGCCATAGCCGCCCTGATCCGCGCCACCGGCGACATAAGGAACCCAATCGGCCCCTTCCTCGAGGCAGAGCATCTGGAAGCGGCGAAAGATCTCGTCGAGCGGGGCGCCCTCGCGGGCAATCTCCGGCACCCGCGCATAGGCCCGCCCGCCAATCGCGCAGGCGTGGCGGATCTTTTCGACCTCGGCAGGCGATTTCACCATCCGAAGCGCCCGCAGGATGCCGTGATCCGACCCCAGCCGCCGTTTGCCGATCGCTTGCCCCAGCCGCGCATAATCGGCCAGCGGCATCCGCAGATGCGTCTCGTGCCCGTCCGGCAGGCCGATAATCCCGCCGTCGCCCACGATCTCGCGGATCGTCTCGGCCAGAAGGCTCACCCCGTCGTCCTCAAGATCGGGCGCCCGCCATGTGCGGATATCGCGGATCCAGGTCTGCCCCATCAGCTCGGCCCCGATCGAAGGGATCACGGCAATCGGCGCGCCCGAAGCGGGGATCAGAAGAAACCACGGCCGCGTCGGGCTTTCCCAGAACCGCGTGAGATAGCCCGTGAAATAGCGCACCTCGGGCTCGGTGGTCAGAAGCAGCGCCCCGATCCCCGCCTTGGCCATCCGCGCCTGCGCCCGCGCGACGCGGCCCTCGTATTCGCTGCGATCAAAACCGCGCTTCAGCGTCATTCCGGCATCTCCGACAAGAAGGTGAGAACCCGCGCTTCAGGCCCGAGGCCCACGGCCGCCCGCGCCTGCGCGTCAAGCACCGCCGCCACCCCCGCGCCGCCCGAAGCGGTCGTCGCAAAGCCCGCGTCCCTCAGCGCCCCAAGCTGCGCCTCCACCTGCGCGTCCGACAGCGTCAGGAACAGGTCGGCATCCCGCGCGAGGCCGTTCAAGGCAATGAGCGACGGTTCCTTGCAATCGAGCCGCCCCATGATGCTGTCGGGGCCAGCGGCCACCACCGAATGCCCCGCCTCGATCGAGGCCTGCAGTGCTGCCGCCGCCTCGGGCTCGACGACGATAATCTTGGGCGCCTTGCCCCAGACCGTGCGGGCATAGGCCGCGACCGCGCCTGCCAACCCGCCAACGCCCGCTTGCAGGAAAATATGCGTGGGCACGCCGGGGAAACGCTTCACCGCCTCGGCGGCCATCTGCAGATAGCCTTCCATGAGGATATGCGGCAGCTCGGTATAGCCCGCCCACGAGCTGTCGGAGAGGAGCGTCATCCCCTCACCCGCCGCCGCCTTCTGCGCCGCAACCATCGAGGCGGCATAATCCACCCCCTCGCGCCGCACCTCGGCGCCCTTGGCGGCAAGCCTCACAGCGAAAACCTCAGGCACCGTCTCGGCGATATATACGATGGATTTCGCCCCGAAAAGCCGCGCCCCTGCCGCGACAGACATCCCGTGGTTGCCCGCCGAGGCGGTCACGTAGGTCTCGCCTTTCAGGGTCGCGCGGCCCGGTTTGGCCGCTTTGTCGGCCGCATGGCGGGCGATCACATAGGCCGCCCCCAGCGCCTTGAAGCTGCCAAGCCCCATCCGCCCGCGCTCGTCCTTGATCCAGAGGCCGGATATTCCCGCCGCCTCCGCCAGATCAGGCGCGGCGCAAAGCGGGGTTTCCATATGCACTGGGCACTGGCCGAGCAAATCCGCCACCCGCTGTGCCGCGACCGAAGGGTAGGGCGCCTCGGGGTGAAGCGGCTCCGATCCGCCGCGGAAAGGGTTGGTGACGATTTTCAATTCAGGTTCCCCAGTCTCCACTCCAATTCATCCCAATAGGCTGGCAGGCCCGCGAGCGGCATCTCATCACCTTGGCACGGAAATTTGGCTTTGTTTTCTCTTAGTTTGGGCTGAATATGAGAATAACTTGCACGAAACCCCCAAATGTTGATCGGAAAACTCGCAATGACCCCTCTCGACAAGGCCGATATGATTATCCTGCGCCAGATGCAGGAGGACTGCCGCATCGGCCTTGAGAGGCTGGCCGAGCTTTGCGCCCTCTCGGTCCCGTCCGTCCAGCGGCGGGTGAAGAAGCTGCGCGACGCGCAGTTGATCGAGAAAGAAATCGCCGTGCTCAATCCGGCGGGCTTTGACACCAAGATGACCTTCGTCGTGCTGGTCGAGCTTGAGCGCGAGTCGTTGGTCCAGCTCGACGCCTTCCGCAAGCGCGTGCGCGGCGAGCCACAGGTGCAGCAATGCTACTATGTGACGGGCGAGGCCGATTTCATCCTGATCTGCACCGCCCGGGATATGCAGGATTTCGAGGCCCTGACACACCGGCTGTTCTTCGAGGATTCCAATGTCCGGAGGTTCCGGACATCGGTCTCGATGGAGCGGACGAAAGTCAGCCTGAGCCTGCCGATCTAGCCCAAGACCGCCTTGACCGCGGCCGCGGTTGCGCCGACCACCTGATCGGCCTCCGCCCGCGTCAGGCAGAACGGCGGGGCGAAGCCGAGGATATCGCCCTGCGGCATGGCCCGCGCGATGACGCCGCTCTCGAGCATTTGCGCCGCAAGCCTCCCGCCGACCTTGCCCGCAGGCTCATAGAACCGGCCCGCCGCCTTGTCCTCCATGAACTCGACCGCGCAAAGCATCCCCTCGCCGCGCACCTCGCCCACCTGCGGATGATCCGCCAAGGCGTCGGCCATCGCCGCACGGAAATAGGCGCCGGTCTCGCGCACATTGGCCAAGAGGTTCAGATCGTCGATCAGCCTCAGGTTCGCGACCCCCGCCGCCGCCCCGATGGGGTGCGCCGAATAGGTCCAGCCGTGGCCGATGGGGCCGTTCTCGTCGGTGCCTTGCTCCAGAACCTTCCAGACCTTGCCCGAAATGATCGACCCCGAGAGCGGCGCATAGGCCGAGGTCAGGCCCTTGGCGATGGTGATGATATCGGGCCGCATCCCGTAATGATCGGAGCCAAACATCGAACCCGTCCGGCCAAAGCCCGTCACCACCTCGTCGGCCACCAGAAGAATGTCATGCTTGTCGAGAACCTTCTGGATCGCCGGCCAATAGCCCGCCGGCGGCGGCACGATCCCGCCCGTGCCCATCACCGGCTCGCCGATGAAGGCCGCGATGGTGTCGGCCCCTTCGCGGGCAATGAGCGCTTCAAGCTCGGCCACGAGATGCGCGACATAGGCCTCTTCGCTCATGCCCCGATCGGCGCGGCGCAGATAGTAGGCGGCCTCGGTATGGACGACCTGCGGCAAGGGCAGATCGAATTTCTTGTGGAACAGCTCAAGGCCGGTGAGCGATCCGGTCACAAGCCCCGAGCCGTGATAGCCCCGCCAGCGCGAGATGATCTTCTTCTTCTCGGGCCGCCCGAGGATGTTGTTGTAATACCAGATCAATTTGACGTTGGTCTCGTTCGCATCCGACCCGCCCAGCCCGAAATAGACCTTCGACATATGATCCGGCGCGCGGTCGAGAACCATCTTGGCCAGCGTGATCGACGCCTCCGACCCATGCCCCGCATAGGCGTGATAATAGGCAAGCTCCCGCGCCTGCTCGGCGATCGCCTCGGCGATCTCTTGGCGGCCATAGCCCACGTTGACGCAGTAAAGCCCCGCGAAAGCATCGAGCAGCTTGCGCCCGTCGCGATCCTCGATGAACACACCCGAAGCAGTGCGGATCACCCGCTGCGGCAGGTTCCCTCGGGCAAACTCGGCCAGATGCGTCGAAGGGTGAAAGAAATTCTCCCGATCCCATTTTTCCAGTTGGTCGTTGTGGAGCATCTCGTCTTCCTTCTGTCATTCCCGCCGCTTGCGGATCGGCAAATGTCGCCCGTTTGCAGACAAACCGCGGATCGGTGTTAAGTTGGCCCAAACACAAAGCAAAGCTGCCCCCAGGTCAACCATATGGAGCGGCGCGCCTATAGGGGAAACCGACATGTCAGCCGCCAATCCCGCGTTTACCACCCGCGAATACGACCGCCGCATCGCAAAAGCCCGCGCGGCGATGGCCAAGGCGGGGGTCGATGTGATGTTCGTCGAAGACCCCTCCAACATGGCCTGGCTCACCGGCTATGACGGCTGGTCCTTCTACGTCCACCAAGGCGTGATCCTCGGGATGGAGGGCGAGCCCGTCTGGTGGGGCCGCAACATGGACGCCAACGGAGCACGCCGCACCGCGTGGCTTTCCGAGGCCAGCCTGCGCCCCTATGGCGATCAATATGTGCAATCGACCGTCCGCCACCCGATGCAGCACCTCGCCGCGCTTCTGAAAGAGCTCGGCTACGAGAAGGCCCGTATCGGCGTCGAGATGGAGAACTACTATTTCTCCGCCAAGGCCTATACGACCCTTCTGGCGGAACTCCCCAATGCCGATATCATCGACGCAACCGCCTTGGTGAACTGGCAGCGGGCGGTGAAATCCGACGAGGAGATTGCCTTCATGCGCCGCGCCGCGCGGATTGCGGAAAAGATGATCGACGGGGCGATCGACCGCGCCGAGCCGGGGCTGAAGAAGAACGAACTGGTCGCCTCGATCTATGCCGATGCCCTGACCGGCGCTGATGGCCACTGGGGCGATTATCCCGCCATCGTGCCCATGTGCCCCTCGGGTGCCGATGCCTCCGCCCCGCACCTGACGTGGGACGGCGAGACCCTCAAGCGCGGCGAATGCACCTTCTTCGAGCTGGCCGGCGTCTACCGCCGCTATCACACGCCGTTCTGCCGCACGATTTTCCTCGGAACGCCGCCTGACGACATGATCCGCGCCGAGGCGGCGCTCGTCGAAGGCCTCGAGGCGGGCCTCGACGCTGCCCGCGCCGGCAATCGCGCCTGCGATATCGCCAATGCGCTGGGCGGGGTTCTGGAACGCGCGGGCATCCAGCGCGGCGCCCGCTGCGGCTATCCCATCGGCCTCAGCTACCCGCCCGACTGGGGCGAGCGCACCATCTCGCTTCGCTCCGAGGACGAGACCGTTCTGGAACCGGGCATGGCCTTTCACTTCATGCCCGGCATCTGGCAGCCCACATGGGGCCTCGAAATCACCGAGCCGATCCTCATTCGCGAGAGCGGCCCCGCCGAACCCTTCTGCCACCGCCCCCGCAAGCTCTTCGTGAAGGACTGAGGATGAGCGCCGCCCTCACCGCCCGTTCGGTCGAGATCCTGCGTGATCTGATCGCCTTTCCGACGATCTCGACCGACAGCAATCTCGCGATGATCGACTACCTCGCCGAGCGCCTCACCGCCCGCGGCGCCCTCGTCCTCATCACCCGCGACGAGACGGGCGAGAAGGCCAACGTCTTTGCCACCCTCGGGCCGGACGTGAAGGGCGGGGTGCTCCTGTCGGGCCATTCCGATGTGGTCCCCGTCACCGATCAGGACTGGACGACCGATCCCTTCGCCCTGACCGAGGCCGACGGCCTCCTCTACGGGCGCGGCACCTGCGACATGAAGGGCTTTATCGCCGCCGCCATGGCCTTGGCCGAAAGCATTGATCCCGCGGCCCTCAAGCGCCCCTTGCATTTCGCCTTCACCCACGACGAGGAAACCGGCTGCCTCGGCGCGGGGCATCTGGTGAAAGACCTCGAGGCGCGCGGCATCGTTCCCGACATCGCCATCATCGGCGAGCCCACCGAGATGAAGATCATCGAGGGCCACAAGGGCTGCTACGAATACACCACCCGCTTTACCGGCCTCGAAGGCCACGGCTCGGCCCCCGATCTCGGCGTCAACGCCGCCGAATACGCGGTGCGCTATGTGAGCCGCCTCATGGCGCTGCGCGAGGGGCTGGTCGCCCGCACGCCCAAGGGCAGCCGCTTTGATCCGCCCTATACAACGATCAACATCGGCCGCATCTCGGGCGGCGTTGCCCATAACGTGATCGTCGGCAAGGCCGAGGTGGATTGGGAAATGCGGCCCGTGCAGGTTTCCGATGCCGATTTCGTCAAGTCCGAGATTGGCCGCTATTGCGAGGAAGAGCTTCTCCCCGCCATGCGCCGCGTCCATCCCTCGGCCTCGATCCACACCACCGCGATCGGCGAGGTCGCGGGGCTTGAGCCGATGGAGCACAACGCCGCCCGCGAGCTTGTGGCCGAGCTTACCGGCGCCAACAGCGCCGAAACCGTGCCCTTTGGCACCGAAGCGGGCCTCTTTCAGGCGCTGGGCAGCCATGTGGTCGTCTGCGGCCCCGGTTCGATCCGTCAGGCGCATAAACCCGACGAATACCTCGCCCGCGAGCAACTCGTGCTCTGCTGCGATATGCTGGTCAAGCTAGGCGAGCGCCTCAGCCGCTAGCGCCCGTGGCTGCGGTCATAGGCGTTGACCGGCGGCACCGCGTGGGCAAAGGCGGGGTTCTGGAAGACCTCGATCAGGAGCGGGTGGCAGGACGCCTTATCGGATGTGTGCTCGTCCCCGCAATCGCCGCCGGGGCAGGCGGAGAGGCCGACGATCAGATCGATCTCGGCCATGAACTCAAGGTAGTCGCCCGACCGCACGGGGCTTGCCTTCATGAAATACTGATGCGTGTCGGCGGTGAAGCCGGTGCACATAAAGACGTTGAGGACGTCATGCACCAAAGGCTCGGCCTCGGCGAGCGACAGCCCCGCATGATCGGCCAAGGCCCGCGTCAGGTTGGAATGGCAGCAATAGTGATAGTCGGTCCCGTTCAAGAGCCGCCCCGTATAGGGATCGCAGCGCGTGCCGATCACGTCATGCACCGAGCCGCCGAAAGCGTCAAAGCCATACCAGTCGAGCGTATCGCCGATGATCGTCGCCATCGGCCGCAGGAACGGCAGGCGCGACCAGAGCCTGTCGCCCGTCGAGAGGTGCGTGCCGTGCAAGGCGCGGGTCTTGCCCGAGAAGAAATGTTCCTTCAGGTCGGCGGCATTCCAGAGGTTCAGGTCGCCCACCTGCGCCCCTTCGGTGCAGGTGATGCGGAAGAAACTGCCGGCCGGCGCCTCGATACAGCGCGCATCGCGCGGCGGCACCAGAACCCCGCCGATCTTTTCCGCCCGCGCGCGCGCCGCCTGCATCCCCGCAAGGTCGGGCATCGGCAGGGTGTCGATCGGATAACAGATCGTCGGGCGGATCGCGCGGCGCGCCTCGGCGTCTTGCGGCGCAGGGGTTGCGGGGTTTTGCAGCTTCATGGTTCGGGCCTTTCCTCGTGCCCGCCCATTGGTATCCGCCGCGCGATACGAAGCAAGGCCCAAACCCACGCCATTCCCCTTGCAAAATGGCGCGTTCGCGGTCATTGACCCGTTCTGAAACAGAGCCAGATACCCATGACCGAACTCGACCATATCCGCAATTTCTCGATCGTTGCCCATATCGACCACGGCAAGTCCACGCTGGCCGACCGGCTGATCCAGGAAACCAAAACGGTGGCCGACCGTGACATGAAGGCCCAGCTTCTGGATTCGATGGATATCGAGCGCGAGCGCGGCATCACCATCAAGGCCAATACCGTCCGGATCGACTATGTCGCCCAGAACGGCGAGAAATACGTATTGAACCTGATCGACACCCCCGGCCACGTCGATTTCGCATATGAAGTCTCCCGCTCGATGCGCGCCGTCGAGGGCTCGCTTCTGGTGGTCGACAGCACCCAAGGCGTCGAGGCCCAGACCCTCGCCAACGTTTATCAGGCGATCGACGCCGACCACGAGATCGTGCCGATCCTCAACAAGATCGACCTGCCGGCCTCGGAATGCGACCGCGTGGCCGAGCAGATCGAAGACGTGATCGGCATCGACGCCTCGAACGCGATCCGCGTCTCGGCCAAGGCCGGTATCGGCATCGTCGACACGCTCGAGGCCATCGTGCATCGCCTGCCCGCCCCCAAGGGCGACCGCAACGCGCCCTTGAAGGCCATGCTGGTCGATAGCTGGTATGACAGCTATCTCGGCGTTGTCGTCATGATCCGCGTGATGGACGGCGTGATCCGCAAGGGCGACCGCATCAAGATGATGCAGACGGGCGCTGTCTATGGCGTCGATACGCTCGCCGTGCTCAAGCCCCAGATGGTCGCCATTGCCGAGCTTGGCCCCGGCGAGATCGGCGTTTTCACCGCCTCGATCAAACAGGTCCGCGACACCAAGGTGGGCGATACCATCACCCACGAGAAGAAGGGCTGCGAAAAGCCGCTGCCGGGCTTCAAACCCTCGATCCCCGTGGTGTTCTGCGGCCTCTTCCCGGTCGACGCCAACGATTTCGACGACCTGCGCGACGCCATCGAGAAGCTCGCCCTCAACGACGCCTCCTTCACCTACGAGATGGAGACCTCAGCGGCGCTCGGCTTCGGCTTCCGCTGCGGCTTTCTCGGGCTTCTGCACCTTGAGGTGATCCGCGACCGCCTCGAGCGCGAGTATGACATCGACCTCATCACCACCGCGCCCTCGGTCGTCTATCACCTCTACATGAAAGACGGCGAACTGCGCGAGTTGCACAACCCCGCCGACATGCCCGACCTCACCTATGTGAGCCACATCGAAGAGCCGCGCATCAAGGCGACCATTCTCGTTCCCGACGAATATCTGGGCGACGTGCTCAAGCTCTGCCAGGATCGCCGCGGCATCCAGCTTGACCTGACCTACGCCGGCTCGCGCGCGATGGTCGTCTACGACCTGCCGCTGAACGAGGTGGTCTTTGATTTCTACGACCGGCTGAAATCGGTGACCAAAGGCTATGCCTCGTTCGATTACCAACTCACCGGCTACCGCGAGGACAACCTCGTGAAAATGTCGATCCTCGTGAACGACGAACCGGTGGATGCTCTGTCGATGATGGTCCACCGCGAACGCGCCGAGATGCGCGGCCGCGCGATGGTCGAGAAGCTCAAGGACCTGATCCCCCGCCATATGTTCAAGATCCCGATCCAGGCGGCGATCGGCGGCAAGGTCATCGCGCGCGAAACGCTGTCGGCGCTGCGCAAGGACGTGACCGCCAAATGCTACGGCGGCGACGCCACCCGCAAACGCAAGCTCTTGGACAAGCAGAAAGCCGGCAAGAAGAAGATGCGCCAGTTCGGCAAGGTCGAGATCCCGCAGGAAGCGTTTATCTCGGCGCTGAAGATGGATGGGTGAGACTCAAGCGAACAAAGAGTTTTTTATCTGGGTCGCAGTATTTTCGAGGCTGGGAAAGAGATATTCCCTGCTAATGCCAATATAACCTAACTCACTCAATATGCCGGCCTTGTTCTTGGGTGAAATATAGATCTCCTGTGTCGAAAAATCTTCCAGAAAGAAGCGTTTCCGCCTTTCTGATTCCGGTGAAAAGAGCCCGAATAGAAGAAACGCCGCGCTTTGAACCGATATTCTAACATCAAGCTGTCTGGGAATGACCGCAACAATCTTCGTCAAGGTGTCTGGGTCTATGGAGTCCTCGAGTGTTGGTAACTGACGACGGGCTAGCGCAACGAATGCCTTGACTGATTTGTCCTTATTGAACGCTTCGAGAAGGGCGGAATCGAAACTTTCTTGGCTTTGAATGTTCTGATTTCGGCCCACTTTCTCGCGACAATTGAGCAGGTGGTCTTTTATTGACTCTCTGACTGTGTCTGAAAGTGAAGCTAGGCTGGAGAGCAATGCTACTGTCTTGCTATCATAGAACTCGACTTGAACGCTGTCTGGTAGAAAGACAATTACTTCACCTGCGCTTCTTCGTTCTTTGATTTCTCCTCTATTGCTCCCGTCTGCCGGATCCGCATCGCTTTCGTCCTCGCATGCAAAAAAAAGCGCAACAAGGGCGTTGCGGGTCACATCCAGAAGTCTCGTAGGTAGGCCGTAGTGCTGCGCACGCGCAAGCCACTCAAAAAGACTAGAATCGCGGGAAAAGTCGTGAGGCTGCATCGCGAGAAGTCTTTGCAACATTTCGCGTTCGTTTTTTTTCCACCGATCTTCCCGAAAGACGGATGGTTCGGCCTTGAATTTTCGATCCCTATGGCCCCGAAAGAACAACTGCCCACCGCGAAAGTTGTTATTCAAATTCGAAATCTGTGTGATGTATTCCGAAAGATTCTTTACATACATCGAAAGACCTTTTCAGTGGGATAGAATTCATTGATCACCAATAAGCGGAAGAAATCGCCTCTGAATCAAGCCCATTTGAGCCCCCTCACCCCCACCACCTCTTCCGCCACACCCGCCTCGCCCACCACGGGCGTTCCTCCATCAACTCGCCCCCTTCCACCGGTTCCAGCCCGCCCTCGCGCAGGATCCGCCGCTCGTCGGCGCGGTTGAGTTGCAGGGTGCGCAGTTGCAGCGCCGCCTCGCGCTTCGAGACGATCTTGCCGCCGCGGCCGATTTCTCCCGGTGTCCAGACCCGGTGTCTGGAATGCCGGATGTGGTAAAGCGGGTGCCAGATCTCGCCTTTGTCCTGCTCGTCCTGCTGTTGCCAGATGCGCTTGAGGTTGGGCATCGAGACGATCCCCGCCACCGCTTTGCCGTGGCGGAAGAGGATCACAAAGTTGTTGGGATCCTGAACGTGGGTGACGGCGTGGCCGAGGTTCTTGCGGGCATCGCTGAGGGTCAGACGCATGGGGGGGCTCTCCGAAAGGTTTGTACAAACTGCACAAACGGCGCCCGCAGAGTTGTACAAACCGGGTAAAAACCGCCCTTCCGGCCCGCGCGCTGGCCTAGCAGCCGGCCTCGTCCCAGAAGAGGCGCTCGGTCTCTCGGATGGTGCCGAACATGGTCAGGATCGTGCCGAGGCCAAAGCGTTCCTGATCGCCCACGGCCAAGACGTATTTGCCGGAATTGGCCGTGTTGAAGACGCGGACATAATAGGTGCCTGCCGGGTAAACCGTTGTCGAGGCAAAGTTTTCTCCGATCTCGGGTCCGACCCAATACCATTGCTTGCCAAACTCCTCAAACCACGGCCACCACTCGAAATCGCGGCCGTCGCGGCCGTCGATCCGCTTCATGTTGGCGTCGAGAACCTCAAAGTTGAAGGTCTGGGGCAGGGGGCAATCGCCCACCTTGGCGGCGGTCAATCCGACATAGAAATCAAAGGGTTGATCCTCTTCGATCTTGTAGAAGTCGGCGTCGCCATCAAGGATCGCGTAGATCGCCTTGGAGTGTTCGGCATTGTCTATGACGTATGGGGCGTCTGCCGTCTTGGCTTCGGTCGACAAGACCGGTGCATGAGCCGCAACCTGTTGGGAGGAAAGGGAAATTGCGAGGGCGAGAGCGTATTTCATGGCGGTCTCCGGTTGGGATTTGCCATGGATACGCAGGGAAAAACGGATTGGATCACCGACGGAACCCCGCCGCCCGTGCGTTCAAGGCGCACCAATGTGGAGATACCGATGCCCTGTTCCCGCCTCAGCCTCGCCGGCGCCTACCTCATCCTGATCGCGGGTATCGTGCTTGCAACACTGCTCACTGCAGATGGTGCTAACCTGTTCTAGAGATTGAGAAAAGCCCGCACAGCGGCCTCAAACTCACGCGGTTTTTCAGCGTGGAGCCAATGCCCCGCGCCGGGGATTTTCGCAAACCGCGCCTTGGGGAAGAGCGCCTTGATCCCCTCGCGATGCTCGGGCAGGACATAGTTGGAAAGCGCACCGGACAGGAACAAAACCGGCCCGTCGAAGCTTCCCGAAACCTCGGGGAACGACAGGATCGAGGCCATGTTGGCCTCCAGCGCATCGAAATTCAGCCGCCAGCGTTTGTCTTTCATATCAAGGCTTTGCATGAAGAACTCGGCCAGCCCCGGCTCGAGCCCCTGAAGCTGCGCCGCCGCCTCGGCCCGGTTGGTCACGCGTGAAAGATCGACCCGCCGCATCGCGTCGATGTTGTGCTGCTGGCTGTGCCCGTAGGACACCGGCGCAATATCCGCGACGATGAGCCGCCCGACCTTGCCGGGATGCCGCAGCGCCAGCATCATCGCCGACTTTCCCCCCATCGAATGCCCCAAGACATCCGCCTTGTCGGGGATCACCTTCGCCAGATCGTCGGCCAGATCCTCATAGGCATGGTCATCGTGCCAAAAGCTCGCCCCGTGGTTCCGCATATCGACGGCGATCACCTGCCGCTCGTCCGACAGCCGCTTGGCGATCACGCCCCAGTTGCGGCCCGATCCGAACAGGCCGTGGGCGATGACAAGGGGCGGCTTGGCGGTCGGTTCGCCATGGACAATCGTGTTCAACATGCATCGACCCTAGCCAATTGCAGCGCGAAAAGACCAGAGGGATTGAGCGGCGCGGGATGCCCTTGCTACAGGGGGCGGCATGAGCCCGAACGAATTGCAGGATCTGATCGACAAGGTCGCCCGAATGGCGCGGCGGCGGCTGGGTGTGCGCGGTCGGACGGCCGAGATCCGGCTCACCCGCGCCGCGCGTTTGATGCCATCAGATCTGCGCCGCGATATGCAATTTCTGGCCGATGCCGCGCCGATGGCTCTGTCTCCCAAACTGTCCAACATGGTCGATGGGGCTAGGGCCGAGCGCGCCGCCGCCGCCGTCATGGCTCACTTGCGCGGCCTCGATCGGGGCCGGGAACGCTCCGCCGCGATGCTGCGCTGGGTTGGCTGGGCGGGCTTTTACGCGCTACTCGCGGTCGGCGCGGTTGCTTTCATAGCCCTCGGCCGCGGGCTCGTCTGAGCGGGGCCGCACCACAACGGTCACGGTGATGAAGGCAACGTAAAGCAGCAGATACCAGCTCCCCATCTTCGACAGGCTGGCGAAGGAGCTGACGTGTTTGCCAGAATAGACCCAAGTGCCTGTGAGCGTGCCGATATTCTCGGCCAGCCAGAGGAAAAAGCTCGATAGAGCACCGGCCAGAACAAGGTTCATCCGGTGGCGACGGCCGACCCTGTAGGAGATCATCGTTCGTCCATAGACCGCAACGGTCGCGGCAATGAGCGCAAGCCTCAGATCCCAGATGAAATGATGGGTGAAGAAGTTCGCATAAATGGCCAGAGCCAAGAGAAATGTCAGCCCAATCGGCGGATAGGGGGCAAAGCGCATCTCGAAAAGCCGGATCACGCGGGCGATGAAACTGCCGACCGAGGCATACATAAAGCCGGAAAAGAGCGGCACGTCGAAGAGTTTGAACAGGGCCGGTTCGGGATAGGCCCAGCTGCCGGCAGAGACCTTGAACCACTCCATCACGGTGCCGGTCAGATGAAAGAGAAGGATGACCTTGGCTTCCTCAAATGTCTCAAGGCGGAAGATCAGGAACAGCGCCTGTGTGACCAGCGCAAACCCCAAGAGCGCATCATAGCGGGCGATTGGCCAGTCCGCCTGCCAGAAGGCTTTCGATGCGATGATCGCCCCGAGCATCAGCCCGCCAAAGAGGCTCGCCCAGCCCATCTTGAGGCCGAACATGATGAATTCCGCAAGGCCGTGCGACAGGCGCGTGCGCATCCAGCGGCCAAGGTGTTTCTCAAGGGGGCGAGTTTGAAGCATGGCGCAGAAAAGCACAGGCTGCCGGTATTGCCAACGGCAGCCTGTTTGAGAATATCAGTATCCGATCAGAGGTTTTGATAGAGCGGGAAGCGCTCGCACAGCGCCTCGACGCCGGCCTTCACACGGGCCTCGACCTCGGCGTTGCCCTCAGGGCCATTGGTGGCAAGGCCATCGACCACTTCCACGATCCAATCGGCGATCTGACGGAACTCGGCCTCGCCGAAGCCACGGGTCGTCCCTGCCGGCGTGCCGAGGCGGACGCCCGAGGTTACGGTCGGCTTTTCGGGATCGAAGGGGATGCCGTTCTTGTTGCAGGTGATATGGGCGCGGCCAAGGGCCTTTTCTGTCTCGTTGCCCTTCACGCCCTTGGGGCGCAGGTCAACAAGCATCACGTGGCTGTCGGTGCCGCCGGTGACGATATCGAGGCCGCCCTTCATCAGCTGGTCGGCCAGTGCCTTGGCGTTGGCGACAACCGCCTCCTGATAGGCGCGGAATTCGGGGCGAAGTGCTTCGCCAAAGGCCACGGCCTTGGCGGCGATGACGTGCATCAGCGGGCCGCCCTGAATGCCGGGGAAGATGGCCGAGTTGATCTTCTTGGCGATGTCTTCGTCGTTGGTGAAGATCGCGCCGCCGCGCGGGCCGCGCAGGGTCTTGTGGGTGGTGGTGGTCGCCACATGGGCGTGCGGGAAGGGCGAAGGATAGATGCCCGCCGCGACGAGGCCCGCGAAGTGGGCCATGTCGACCATCAGAAGCGCGCCCACGCTATCGGCAATCTCGCGCATCCGGGCGAAATCGATGATGCGCGGAATGGCCGAGCCGCCCGCGATCAGGAGCTTGGGGTTATGTTCTTTGGCCAGCGCGGCGATCTGGTCGTAATCGATCTGGCTGTCCTGCTGGCGCACGCCATACTGGACCGCGTTGAACCACTTGCCCGATTGGTTCGGCTTGGCGCCGTGGGTCAGGTGGCCGCCGGCATCGAGGCTCATGCCGAGGATGGTATCGCCCGGCTTCAAAAGCGCCTGATAGACACCTTGGTTGGCCTGGCTGCCCGAGTTGGGCTGGACGTTGGCATAGGTGCAGCCAAACATCTTGCAGGCGCGCTCGATGGCAAGGTTTTCAGCCACGTCGACAAACTCGCAACCGCCGTAGTAGCGTTTGCCCGGATAGCCCTCGGCATATTTGTTGGTCATCACCGAACCCTGCGCCTCCATCACGGCGGCGGAGACGATGTTCTCCGAGGCGATCAGCTCGATCTCGTGGCGCTGACGGCCAAGTTCGCCACGGATAGCGGCGCTGATCTCGGGATCGCGGGTCGCAAGGCTTTCGGTGAAAAAGCCGGAATCGCGGGTCTTGGCGGTCATGTTCTCAAATCCTGTTGGCGAGAGGGGTTTGGCGGAGGGATAGGCCGAAGTTTCCTATAGGAAAACCCTCAAAGCGACAGGTTTTCACGGGTTGCCGCCATTCGTCGCACCCTTTGCGCGACTTGCGTTTCCTTTCGGCACGGGTCAACACTTTTGGAAACGAGGAGTGCCATGCACGAAAGACCGAAAATCGCCTTCGTCGCCAGCGACTCGCCCCTTGCCCAAGAGGCGCGGGCGGTGCTGTCGGGCCGCTATGGCAACGTCGCGCTCGACAAGGCCGAAGTGATCGTCGCGCTCGGGGGCGATGGCTTCATGCTGCATACCCTGCATGAGACCGAATCCCTCGATGTGCCGGTCTACGGGATGAACCGTGGCACGGTCGGCTTTCTGATGAACGAATATCACGAAGACGATCTTCTGTTCCGGCTGGCGGCAGCCGAGGAAGAAGCCATCAATCCGCTGACGATGGTGGCGACAACCGTTGGCGGGCGCGAACATCGGGCGCTGGCGATCAACGAGGTCTCGCTTCTGCGCGCCGGTCCGCAGGCGGCGCGGCTGCGGATCACCGTGGATGGGCGGCTCAGAATGTCAGAGCTGGTTTGCGACGGTGCACTTGTGGCCACACCTGCCGGTTCGACCGCCTACAACTATTCCGCCCACGGTCCGATCCTACCCATCGGCTCAGACGTTCTGGCGCTGACAGCGATGGCCGCTTTCCGCCCCCGCCGCTGGCGCGGCGCGCTTCTGCCGAAATCGGCGGTGGTTCAGTTCGACGTGATCGACCCCGACAAACGCCCCGTCATGGCCGATGCCGATGGCAACTCGGTGCGCGATGTTTCGCGGGTGGTGATCCGCAGCGAACCGGCGATCACCCACCGGATCCTCTTCGACCCCGGTCACGGGCTCGAAGAGCGGCTCATCCAAGAGCAGTTCGTCTGAGATCAGGCAAAAGTCGCGACCGCCATGATCACGGCGAGAAGCGAAAAGAGGCCCGAGATCATGCCGAGCATCGCCATGGTCTTGCGGTTGGGCGGCGTGCCCGTGCGGCTGGCGGTAATCGCTTTATACTGGGCCATCAGCGCCGCGATGGTGACGATCACCACGAAGATCATCTTGACCGAGAAGCTGCCCGGCAACGCGCCAAGGCCGCCGTCGTGATACCCTTGCAGCATCCAGATGCCGGTGATCCACAGCAGGATCAGCCCGACAAAGCTCGCCCGACCGATCTTGCGCTGCATCGCGCCAAGAACCTTGGCCCCCGCAGGCTCGGCCCCGGCCATCATGCGGCCCGCAATCATATTGCCAACGCCGCCGCCAAGCCCGAGGGCAAGGCCGATAAGATGAAGAACGAGCAATGTCTTGAACATGAGAAATCCCTTCGCGCTAGATTTCCCACGATGTTAGCGTCCCCGCCCCCTTCGCCGCAAGAACCGAAAAGGGCGCCCGAAGGCGCCCTTACGTCAACCTGCCTGGGCTGTGTCAGCCCTTGGCATATCCAAGCGGCTGAAGCGCCAGCCGGATTTCATCAAGGATTGCCGGATCGTCGATCGTCGCCGGCATCTTGTAGTCCTGATTGTCGGCAATCTTGACCATGGTCGCCCGCAGGATCTTGCCCGAACGGGTCTTGGGCAAGCGATCCACCACAACGGCCAGCTTGAAGGCCGCCACAGGGCCGATCTTTTCCCGCACCAGCTTCACGACCTCTCTGACGATCTCGTCATGCGGCCGGTTGCAGCCCTTGTTGAGGCAAAGGAACCCCAGCGGCAACTGGCCCTTCAACTCGTCGCTGACGCCAATCACCGCGCATTCGGCCACATCCTCGTGCGAGGCAAGAACCTCTTCCATCGCGCCTGTGGAAAGCCGGTGACCCGCCACGTTGATCACGTCATCGGTGCGGGCCATGATGTAGAGGTATCCGTCCTCGTCGATCATCCCCGCATCGCCCGTTTCGTAATAGCCGGGGAAAGTGGTGAGATAGGATTTGCGGAACCGCGCCTCGGCGTTCCAGAGCGTCGGCAGCGTTCCCGGCGGCAACGGCAGCTTGATGACGATCGCCCCCAACTCGCCCCGCTTCATCTCCTTGCCGCCCTCGTCCAACACGCGGATATCGAAGCCGGGCAGCGCCACGGAAGGGGAGCCCACCTTCACAGGAAGAAGCTCGATCCCCACCGGATTGCACACGGCCGGATAGCCGATCTCGGTTTGCCACCAATGGTCGATCACCGGAACGCCAAGCGTGCGCTGGGCCCAGTGGATCGTGTCGGGATCGGCCCGCTCGCCGGCAAGGTAAAGAATGTTGAGACAGGAAATATCATAGTCCTTGATCAACTCGCCCTTCGGATCGTCGCGCTTGATGGCGCGGAAGGCGGTGGGCGCGGTGAAAAAGCTGCGCACATTATGCTCGGAAATCACCCGCCAGAAGGTCCCGGCGTCCGGCGTGCCCACGGGCTTGCCCTCGAACACGATGGTGGTGTTGCCGTGAATGAGCGGCCCATAGCAGATATAGCTGTGGCCGACGACCCAGCCCACGTCCGACGCCGCCCAGAACACATCACCGGGATCGACGTTATAGACGTTCTTCATCGTCCAGTTCAGCGCCACCAGATGCCCGCCTGTGGGCCGGACAACACCCTTGGGCGCGCCGGTCGTGCCCGAGGTGTAAAGGATATAGGCCGGATGCGAGCCTTCGACCGGCACACACTCCGCCGGGCTCACGCCTTCCTGCGCGGCGTTCCAATCCACATCACGGCCCGCGATCAGCGCGGCAGGTTTCTCTTGCCGCTGGAAGATCACACAAAACTCGGGCTTGTGCTTGGCCAGTTCGATTGCGCCATCAAGGAGCGGCTTGTAATCCACAACCCGCCCCGGCTCGAGCCCGCAAGAGGCCGCGATGATCGCCTTCGGCGTCGCATCGTCGATCCGCACGGCGAGCTCGTTGGCCGCAAAGCCGCCGAACACCACCGAATGCACCGCCCCGATCCGCGCACAAGCCAGCATGGCCACCAGCGCCTCGGGCACCATCGGCATATAGATGATGACCCGGTCGCCCTTGGCCACACCCTTCGCCGCGAGCGCGCCTGCAAACAAGGCCACCTTGTCGCGCATCTCGGCATAGGTGAACTTGGCCTTCGTGCCGGTGATCGGGCTGTCATAGATCACAGCCACCTGCTCGGCCTGGCCATTCTCCACATGGCGATCCAGTGCATTGTAGCAGGCGTTCACCTTGCCATCGGTGAACCACTCATAAAGAGGAGCCTTGCTGTCATTCAGCGCACGCGATGGCATCTCGACCCAGTCGATCGCCTTGGCGGCCTCCATCCAGAACGCCTCGGGGTCGGCCTTCCAGGCGCCATAGACCTCATCATATCCCATCGCAGTCTCCTCCACTGACCTTGGCAAAGGTGTTAGGGACTGCGCCGCCCCCGGGCAAGACAGTTACCGGTCACAGCGGCGGAATGGCGCGATAAATTTGCAGAACTTGCCGAAATCACCTGCAAATTTTTGCAAACCACCGCAGATCAAGGGTATTTTCGCAAAGCCACCCAGTCTCTGCAAATCTGCAAACCGGGCTTTGCCAACCCGCCGACTCATCACATCTTCTTTTGGCCCCGAAATACTCCGGGGTGAATGGGCCGTCAGGCCCAGAGGGGCAGAGCCCCTCCCTTACCCGTAATGCGCCACCGGCGTTCCGGCGATGGCCGACATATTGAGAAGGCCCCGCGGCGTGATCGAAGGCGTCACGATATGCGCCCGGTTGCCCATCCCCATCAGGATCGGCCCGACCTCAAGGCCGTTGCCCTTCATCTTGAGGATATTCCGCACGCCCGAGGCCGCATCGGAATTGGCAAAGACCAACACGTTCGCGGGGCCCACAAGGCGGCTGCCGGGGAAGATCCGCTCGCGCAGATCGACGTCGAGGGCCGAGTCGACATGCATCTCGCCCTCATAGATGAAATCGCGGGGCTGGCTGTCGAGGATCTCGAGTGCCCCGCGCATCCGGCGGCCGGTGTCGATATCCATGTTGCCAAACTGCGAATGCGAACACAGCGCGATATTCGGCGTCACGCCAAAACGACGCACATGGCGGGCGCAGCCAATCACGGTCTCGGCGATTTGCTCGGGCGTGGGGCTCGGGTGAACCTGCGTGTCGGCGATGAAGAGCGGCCCATCCTCAAGGATCATCAGGCTCAGCGCCGCCACGGGATGCAACCCGCCACGGCCAAGCACCTGGTTCACATAATTGAGGTGCCAGAGAAACTGCCCGAAGGTGCCGCAGATCATGCTGTCGGCCTCGTCGCGATGGACCATGATCGCGGCAATCGCGGTCGTGTTGGTGCGCATGATCGCCTTGGCGATGTCGGGCGTCGCACCCTGTCGCGCCATCAGATCATGATAGGTGCCCCAATAGTCGCGATAGCGCGGGTCGTTCTCGGGATTGACGATCTGGAAATCGGTCAGCGGCCGGATCTTGAGGCCCGCGCGTTCACAGCGCCGCTCGATCACCTCGGGGCGGCCGATCAGGATCGGCGTATCTGTCGTCTCTTCCATGATCGCTTGGGCCGCACGCAACACGCGCTCGTCCTCGCCCTCGGCAAAGACGATGCGGCGGGTGGCGGTGCGGGCGGCCTCGAACACGGGCCGCATGATCATGGCCGAACGGAACACAGAGCCATCAAGCTTCTGCTTGTAGGCCGCCATGTCCTCGAGCGGGCGTTTCGCCACGCCGGTTTCCATCGCTGCCTTGGCAACGGCGCTGGCGACGACGCCGATCAGGCGCGGGTCGAAGGGCTTGGGGATCAGATAGTCGGCCCCGAAGGTCAGCTTTTCGCCGGAATAGGCGGCGGCGGCCTCGGCGCTCGTGGTGGCGCGGGCCAGCGCCGCGATGCCTTCGATACAGGCGAGCTTCATCTCGTCGTTGATCTCGGTCGCGCCCACATCCAGCGCGCCACGGAAGATGAACGGAAAGCACAGGACGTTATTGACCTGATTGGGATAATCGCTCCGCCCGGTGGCGATGATCGCATCGGGCGCCACGGCGCGGGCATCCTCGGGCGTGATCTCGGGCGTGGGGTTCGCAAGCGCGAAGATAATCGGGCGCGAGGCCATCTTGGCGACCATCTCGGGCTTCAACACGCCGGGGCCCGAAAGGCCGAGGAAGAGGTCGGCCCCCTCGATCACATCCGACAGGCTCGCAGGCGTGGTGCCTTGGGCATAGTCGGCCTTCTGCGGCGTCATGTCCTTCTCGCGGCCCTTATAGACAAGGCCTTCGAGATCGCAGAGCCACACATTCTCGCGCTTTACGCCAAGCTTGAGCAGCATGTTGAGGCAGGCAATCCCTGCTGCCCCGCCACCGGTGGAGACAACCTTGATATCCTCGAACGCCTTGCCGGCAACGTGCAGCGCATTGGTCGCCGCGGCACCAACGACGATGGCGGTGCCGTGCTGGTCGTCGTGGAATACTGGAATATTCATTCGCTTACGGCAGATTTCCTCGACGATGAAGCAATCAGGCGCTTTGATGTCTTCAAGGTTGATCGCGCCGAAGGTCGGCTCGAGCGCACAGACGATATCGGCCAGCTTCTCCGGGTTTGGCTCATTCAACTCGATGTCGAAGCAGTCGATATTGGCGAATTTCTTGAAGAGGACGGCCTTGCCCTCCATCACCGGCTTGGACGCAAGCGCGCCGATATTGCCAAGGCCCAGAACAGCGGTGCCATTGGTGACAACGGCGACAAGATTCCCACGCGAGGTATAGTCGAGGGCGGTATCGGGGTCGGCCTTGATTTCGAGGCAGGCCTCGGCCACGCCGGGGCTGTAGGCGCGGGCAAGGTCGCGGCCGTTGGCGAGCGGCTTGGTGGCCCGGATCTCGAGCTTTCCGGGTTTGGGAAGGCGATGATAGTCCAGCGCCGCCTGACGCAGAGAGTCGCGTTGATTGTCCGACATGGAGCACCTCGCCTGAATTTAGTTTAACGTTAAACCAATTTGCTTCCGCTGCGGAAGCCCTTTTTGTCCATAAACGCTTTCACTGGATGCTTGCAAATCCATTCGCGGAGACGCAGTCTCGGCCTGCCATGACACAAGATGCCGCGATCCGCGCCGAAGTCTGCCTGCCGACCCGTAACCTGCGGGAAGATTTGGGTTTCTTCGGCAAGGTGCTGAAGATGCGGCTCGATATGATCTATCCCGCCGACAATCCCCAGATCGCCGTTTATTCGGGCCACGGTCTGCGGGTGCGGCTTGATGCGGGGATCACGGGCGAGCCGGGGCGCCTGCGGATTCTGACCGATGCGGTCGAGACCTTTGCCGACGGTAAACGCGAACTCACAAGCCCCGGCGGCACGATCGTCGAGCTTGACGAGCTCAATCCGCCGCTCGTTCTGCCGGAAACCCGGCATTCTTTCGTCGTCCGCCGCTTGGCCGATCAGGCCCCTTGGGTGATTGGCCGGGCGGGGATGATGTATCGCGATCTCGTCCCCTCGCGGCTGGGGGGCGCGATGATTGCCAGCCATATCCGCATCCCCGATGGTGGGCCGGTGCCCGACATGGTGCATTTTCACAGGGTCGGGTTTCAGCTGATCTTTTGCTATCGCGGCTGGGTCGACGTGGTTTACGAGGACCAAGGGCCAAAGATACGCCTCACAGCCGGCGATTGCTTCATCCAGCCGCCCGAGATCCGGCATCGGGTGCTCGAGGCAAGCGACGGCATCGAGGTGATCGAGATTGGCGTGCCCGCCGAGCATGTGACCGAGATCGACCACGACATGACCCTTCCAACCCCGAACCTGCGGCCCGACCGCGAATGGCAGGGGCAGAAATTCGTTTATAATCAGGCTGCAAAGGCCGAGTGGGAGGGGTTCCGCCTGCCCGGCTTCATCGCCCGCGACACGACGATCAGCGCCAATACCAAGGGCGTGGCTGGTGTCAAAGTGGTTCGCCGCGGCGAGGGCGAAACCCAATGGGCACGGCACGAGGCCGATATTCATTTCACCTTCGTCATGGAGGGCGAGATGACGCTCATGGGCGAGGGCAAGGATCCCTGGCGGCTCTCGGCGGGCGACGCTTTCGTGATCCCGCCGGGGATGATGACGCAATACGCCGAGCCGACCGAGGATATCGAGCTTCTCGAAGTCACCCTGCCGGGAGAATTTGCAACAACTCTTTCCTAGGCGGCTTGCCTCTTGGGGCGGGCTGCTGCTATTTTTTATCACTTGGTAAAAGAGAGATGGCCATGACGTTGATTGATGCCGCCCGCGATGTCTGGGCCCGGGCCTACGCCCCCTATTCCAATTTCAAGGTCGGTGCGGCGATCCGCGGCAAGAATGGCGAGGTCTTCAAGGGCTGCAACGTTGAAAATGTGGCCTATCCTGAAGGCACCTGCGCCGAGGCGGGCGCGATCGCGGCGATGGTGGCGGGCGGCGAGACCGAGATCGCCGAAGTGGCCGTGATCGCCGATAGCCCGATCCCGGTGAGCCCCTGCGGCGGCTGCCGTCAGAAGCTTGCCGAATTTGGCAAGCCGGATGTGAAGGTGACGCTGGCAACAACCGATGGCGTGGTTTTGGAAACCACCATCGGCGCGCTTTTGCCGGGCGCGTTCACCGAAGATTACATGACCCGGACCTGACCCATGGACGCCCGCGCGATCATCGCCAAGGTGCGCGACAAGCACACCCCGACACAGGACGAATTACAGTGGTTTGCCAATGGCTTGGCGGATCGGACAGTCAGCGACGCACAGGCCGGCGCTTTTGCGATGGCGGTTCTGCTAAACGGTCTTGGCGACGAAGGGCGGGTCAACCTGACGCTCGCCATGCGCGACAGTGGCGATGTGCTGGAATGGGATCTGCCGGGGCCGGTGTTGGACAAGCATTCGACCGGCGGCGTGGGCGATTGCGTCTCGCTCCTCTTTGCGCCAGCCTTGGCCGCCTGTGGCGTCTTCGTGCCCATGATCTCCGGGCGCGGCCTTGGCCACACGGGCGGGACGCTCGACAAGATGGAATCGATCCCCGGCGTTTGTGCCCAGATCAGCGAAGACCAGTTGCACGAGGTGACCGCCAAGGTCGGCTGCGCCATTGTCGGGGCCACGGCCCAGCTCGCCCCCGCCGACCGCCGCCTCTATGCGATCCGCGATGTGACCTCGACGGTGGAATCGATCGACCTCATCACCGCCTCGATCCTGTCGAAGAAACTCGCCTCGACCCGCGGCGGCCTGATCCTCGACGTCAAGGCCGGTTCGGGCGCCTTCATGAAATCGACCGACGATGCCCGCAGGCTGGCAACGGCGCTGGTCACGACAGCCAACGGCGCTGGCAGCCCGACCGCCGCGCTGATTTCCGATATGGACGAGCCGCTGGCTCCGGTGATGGGCAACGCGCTCGAGGTGGCGGTCTGCATGGAGGTTTTGGCGGGAAATCGTGCTGCTGCGCCAAGGCTTTACGATCTGACCGTGGCACTGGGCGGCAAGCTTCTGGCGCTTGCAGGCGTCGAGGCGGAAGACGAAGGCGAGGCGGCAGTGGCCAAGGCGATCGACAGCGGGCAGGCGATGGAACGCTTCTCGCGCCTCGTGGCCGAACTGGGCGGGCCGCCGGATATGGAAGCCGACTGGCATACGCATCTGCCAAAAGCACCGGTAATCCGCGATGTGGTCGCGCCCGAAGGCGGGCATCTCGCTGCGGTGAATGGCGAGGCGCTGGGCCTCACGATCGTCGGCCTTGGCGGCGGGCGGCGGATCGAGACCGACAAGATCGATCCTTCGGTCGGCATCACCGAATTCGCGCCCTTGGGGACGAAATTCGCCCGTGGTGACCGGATTTGTCAGGTCCACGCTCGAAGTGATGCCGCCGCGCAAGAGGCCGAAGCGGCGATCCTCGCGGCGATCAGGATCGGCGACAAGCCGACAACACGCCCGCTTGTCAGAGAGGTGATCGGCTGATGGCACGCGCCTTCCTCATTGTGATCGACAGTGTCGGCATCGGCGGCGCGCCGGATGCCGACCAGTATTTCAACGGCGAAGTGCCCGACGTTGGCGCGAATACGCTGGGGCATATCGTGGCGGCCTGTGCCTCGGGTGCGGCGGAAGAGGGGCGGAGCGGGCCTTTGGCGGTGGGCGCTTTGGACGCGCTCGGCCTCGGGGCTGCAATCCGGCATTCGACCGGCATTGCGACGCCGGGCCTCGATGCGGAGCCGTCCGGCGCTTGGGCCGTGGCCCGCGAAATCTCGCGCGGCAAGGATACGCCCTCGGGCCATTGGGAGCTTGCGGGCGTTCCGGTGCCGTGGGAGTGGCATACCTTCCCCGATACCCATCCCGCCTTCCCCGAGGACATCACCAAAGCGCTCTGCGAGGCGGCCGGAACGGAGGGGATTCTCGCCAATTGCCACGCCTCCGGCACCCAGGTCATTGCCGATTTCGGGGCCGAGCATCTGAAAACCGGTTGGCCCATCTGTTACACCTCCGCTGACAGCGTTCTGCAAATTGCAGCCCATGAATCGGCGTTCGGGCTCGAGAAATTGTTGAAAATGTGCAAGTCGGTTGCGCCGCTCCTGCACGAAATGAAGGTCGGCCGGGTGATTGCGCGGCCGTTTTTGGGGTCGGTCGAGGACGGTTTCAAGCGCACGCCCAACCGCAAGGATTTCGCCATCGCCCCGCCCGCGCCGACGCTTTGCGATTGGCTGCACGAGGCGGGCCGCAAGGTCCATGCGGTGGGCAAGATCGGCGACATTTTCTCGATGCGCGGGATCGACGATGTGACGAAAGGGCCGGATGCAAATCTGATGCAGGATCTCTCGGCTTTGATCGATAACGCCGAGGACGGATCGCTCACCTTCGCCAATTTTGTCGAGTTCGACAGCGAGTATGGCCACCGCCGCGATGTCTCGGGTTATGCGCGGCATCTGGAATGGTTTAACGTTGAACTATCGAAGGTCCTGCCGCGCCTGAAGGCGGACGATCTTCTCATCGTCACCGCCGATCACGGCAACGATCCGACGTGGATCGGCACCGACCACACGCGCGAACAGGTGCCGGTTCTGATCCACGGGATCGGCCCGCGCGCCATCGGCACCATCGCCTATGCCGACGTCGCGGCCAGTATCGCCGCCTATCTCGGGGTCCCATCCCAAGGCCCCGGACGGAGTTTCCTGTGAGTTATCGCACCTTCCCCAAGCTTGAATTGCACCTTCACCTCGAAGGCGGCGCACCGCCCGCTTTCATCCGCGGCCTCGCCAAGGAAAAGGGCATAGATATCCATAAGATATTCGATGAAAACGGCGGCTATGCCTACCGCGACTTCGATCATTTCCTGCGCGTCTACGAGGCCGCCTGCACCACGTTGCAAGGCCCCGAGGATTTCCGGCGCCTCGTGCTGGCGGTCCTTGAGGAAAGCGCCTCGAACGGCGTGATCTATTCAGAAACCTTCCTCTCGCCCGATTTCTGCGGCGGCGGCGATCTCGAGGCCTGGCGAGATTATCTGGGCGCGATGACCGATGCCGCCGCTCAGGCCGAGCGGGATTTCGGCATCACGCTGAGGGGCATCATCACTTGCATCCGCCACAATGGCCCGGAGCAAGCCAAGACGGCCGCTCGCTGTGCTGCGGAAACCAAAGGCGATTTCATCACCGGGTTCGGCATGGCCGGGGCCGAGATGATGGGCCGCCCCGGCGATTTCGGCTATAGCTTTGATATGGCGCGCGAAGCCGGCCTGCGGATCACATGCCACGCGGGCGAATGGGGTGGGCCGGATATGGTCGCCGATACGATCCGCGATCTGCGCCCCGAGCGCATCGGGCACGGTATCAATGCGGCCAAGGATCTGGCGCTTGTGGATGAGATCGCCGAACAGGGGATCGTGCTCGAGGTCTGCCCCGGCTCCAACGTCTTCCTCAATGCGGTCGAAAGCTGGGAGAAACACCCGATCCGTCTGTTGCGGGATCGCGGCGTGAAGGTGACCGTTTCGACCGACGATCCGCCCTTCTTTCATACCACCATGACCCGCGAATACGATATGCTGGCCGAGAAATACGGCTGGGACGAAACCGATTTCGCCGAACTCAACAAAACCGCGCTCGAGGCCGCCTTCTGCGATGCGGCCACCCGCGAGCGCATCGCCAAGAAACTGGAGGCTGCCCAATGACCGACCAACATCTGACCGTCGTCGATCACCCGTTGGTTCAGCACAAGCTGACCCTGATGCGCGAGCACGACACCTCGACCGCCTCCTTCCGCCAGCTTCTGCGCGAGATCAGCCTGCTTCTGGCCTATGAGGTCACGCGCGAGTTGCCGATGACCACCAAGCGCATCGAGACGCCGCTTTGCGAGATGGACGCGCCGGTGATCGAGGGCAAGAAGCTCGCGCTCATCTCGATCCTGCGGGCGGGCAATGGGCTTCTTGACGGAATTCTCGAGCTGATCCCGGCCGCGCGGGTGGGCTTTGTCGGGCTCTATCGCGACCCCGAGACGCTTCAGCCGGTGCAATATTACTTCAAGGTTCCGACCCAGCTTGAAGACCGTGTGACCATCGTTGTTGACCCGATGCTGGCGACCGGCAATTCCTCGGCGGCGGCGATTGACCTTCTGAAGGAGGCAGGGGCGAAAAACATCCGGTTCCTCTGCCTTCTGGCGGCGCCCGAGGGCGTGCAGCGGATGAAAGAAGCCCATCCCGATGTGCCGATCGTCACAGCGGCAGTAGACAGCCATCTGAATGACCATGGATATATTGTCCCCGGCCTAGGGGATGCGGGCGACCGTATGTTCGGCACAAAATAGAGGAACAATTCCTTTACTCGCAGGCAATTGTCCGGCAGAATCACCCCAATTTCTCTGGGGGATGAGCATGTCGCGCACGCATCTGAAAGCTTTGGCCGCGGCTTTCGTTGTCGCGAGTGGCCAGATTGCGTCGGGACAGACGAGCTATTCCTTCTTTCCCGCCGAAGAGCCTCCGCAGAACTTTGACGGCGTTCAGTATGTCGACAGCCTCGGCTGCGTCTTCGTTCGGGCGGGAATCGGCGGCGTGGTGACATGGGTGCCACGTCTCACGCGGGATCGCGAGCAGCTGTGCGGGTATGAGCCAACCTTTGCCGTTGGCGCGATGCCGGCGCCAAGTCGGGCACCGGCGCCCGCACCGACGTTGACCTGGGCTGCATTATGCGAAGGCAAATCCGGGCCGCAGCCGGGCTATGTAGATCAACGGACCGGCGAGGTCGTCGATTGTGGTGGCGCCGTCCAGCCCGCCACCGCGGGGCTCGCGTATGGTGCACCATTCTCGAATCCTCTCCCCGTGACCGAGCCGGCAGCACCGCCGCCGGGCTATGTGGCCGTTTGGAAAGATGGACGCCTCAACCCGCAAAGAGGCTATGCCGCCAAGGCGGCGCCTCCGGTCATTCAGGTCTCGACCAAGACCACGCCAGTTGCCGCGCCCGAGGCGGCGGGCGGCTCGCATATTCAAGTGGCGAGTTTTGGCGTCGCCGCCAATGCCGCGCGGGTCGTGGCCAGCCTTGGGGCCTCTGGCCTGCCGGTTCAGACCCAGACTGTCACTCGTGGCGGAACGGTCTTGACGCTTGTTCTTGTGGGGCCATTGCAGGGCGGGGCATTGAACAAAGCACTTGCGACAGTGCGCACGGGCGGCTTTGCCGATGCGTTCGTGCGTGGCTAGCGCCTAGCCGCCACAGATCCCCTGTAGCGCGACCCAATCACCGTCATTGAGCAACACGGCGGGCAGTTTGCCCTGCATCGGGTCGCTGTCGATGAGGCTTTGGGTGCTCTCGCCCGTCGGATCAATGGCCATCGCAAGAGGGATGCTCGAGATCCCGACCGCGCCAAGAAGGTTGAGGGTGACGTCCCCCGAAGCAAGCGCTGTGGGGGTCGAGACAAGGTCTTCGGCATAAGCGCGCAGGGCCTTCTGCGGCAAGCTGCCCGAGGTCACCAGTTTCAGGGTGGCCAATAGGCCCGCGTGATGCAGAAGATCGCTCAAGGGATCAGCTATCGCTGCATTGGCCGACAGGGCGTATCCCGCGACAACGGCCGGGTCCTCGTAGTCCTCGACCAGCCGGCGGTTGATCAACAGGATGCGCCCGGGAAGAACCGCTATCTCGGGGATGCTATCGGGGACCACAACCAGCCGCGGCGGTGTGGGGCCGGAGAAGATCCGCGCCGCGAGTTTGTCCAGTGCCGCAAGGCCCAGAGTATCTCGGCACGTCGCGCCGGACAGGTGCTGGACCTCTTTCGCAAGGCTTTGCCCGATCTCGGCGCGTTGGGCGGGAGGCACAACGCTCAGCGTCTGGCGGGTGAGCGCGCCGGGAAGCCAGACAAATATCACGAAGAGAAGTGCGGCGGTCAGTGCCGTGACGCCCATCACCCGAAGGCGGCCCGGCTTCGGGCGGCGACGGGCGATGGATTTGCGGATCTTCTCGATCGCCTCGATCATCACCTGATCGTCGATCTCGAGCGTTTCGGCAGCATCCGGCCCCGGCAGAAAGACCGCGGGCCGCTCGTCCGGATTGCTCCGGTTGATGGCGGCCAAGGACCAATGGGTGAGCGGGCGCATGGCATTGTCAGAGATGACCAGCGTGGCATCGCCAAAGGTCAGCACAACCTCGCGCCGCTGCTCTTGTGGCGCAGGACGCCACAGGCCCGTGGCCTCAAGCCGGTCGTATTGCTTCAATGCTGTCATGTGCCTGCTCGTCTTTCAGGCATGATAGCTTGGGCCGCGAGGTTTGGGTAGGGCGCTTGGGCGCCCTAGCCGGGGATAACCTTGAACTGGGCGCGCAGCTCGAACTTCTGGATCTTGCCGGTCGAGGTCTTGGGCAGCTCCTGAAAAACCACCCTCTTGGGCGTCTTGAAGCCCGCAAGCCGCGCGCGGCAATGGGCGATCAGATCGGCTTCGGTCAGCGAGGCGCCTTCTTTCAGTTCGACAAAGGCGCAAGGCACTTCGCCCCATTTCTCGTCGGGCATGGCGACCACGGCGCAGAGGCTCACCGCCGCGTGGTGCATGATCGCGCCCTCCACCTCGACCGAGGAGATATTTTCGCCGCCCGAAATGATGATGTCTTTCGCGCGGTCGGCGATCTTGATGTAGCCGTCGGGATGCTGGAACGCGATGTCGCCCGAATGGAAATAGCCGCCCTCGAAGGCCTCAGCCGTGGCCTTGGGGTTCTTGAGATATCCCTTCATGACCGAGTTGCCACGGATCATGATCTCGCCCAGCGAGGCGCCATCCATCGGCACTTGGCTCATCTGCGGATCGAGGACGGTGATATCCTCCATCATCGGCATCAGAACGCCGGTGCGGGCCTTGATGGCATAGCGATCCTCATCGGGCAGGGCGTCCCACTCGTCATGCCAGAGGCATTCGGTGACATGGCCGTAGGTCTCGGTCAGGCCATAGACTTGGGTGACGTTGAAGCCCAAGGGCTCGATGGCTTTGAGCGTCGCGGCGGGCGGCGGTGCGCCGGCGGTAAACACCTCGACCACATGACCGAACGCGCGCCGGTCCTCGGCCTTGGCGTTGACGATCATGTTGAGAACGATGGGCGCGCCGCCGAAATGGGTTACGCCATCGTCGGCGATGGCGTTGTAGACGTTCTTGGCGGTCACATCGCGGCAGCAGACGAGCGTGCCGCCCAGAAGCGGCAGCATCCAGGTGTGGTTCCAGCCGTTGCAGTGGAAAAGCGGCACGATGGCAAGGTAGCGCGGATAGAGCGTCATCTGCCACGAGACGGGCGTGCCCATGGTCATCAGATACGCGCCGCGGTGGTGATAGACGACACCCTTGGGGCGGCCGGTGGTGCCGGAGGTATAGTTGAGCGCGAGGCTCTCCCATTCGTCCTGCGGCATGAACCACGCGAAATCGGGGTCGCCCGTAGCGAGGAAATCCTCGTAGAGGGTCGCGGTGCCGGTGGGCGCGAAATTCGAGGCCGGGTCGTGGGCTTCGATGATCAGGGGCGCGGGGCCTTCCATCTTGGCGATGGCGGCGCGGGCGAGCGGCATGAACTGGCTGTCGACGATCACCGCCTTGGCGGCGCCGTGATCGAAGATATAGCCGACCGTATCATCCTCAAGCCGGGTGTTGATCGTGTTGAGCACGGCACCGCAGGCCGGAATGCCGAAACTCGCCTCGGCCTGAGCGGGAATGTTGGGGATGAGCGTCGCCACCACATCGCCCGCCTTGATCCCGGCCTTGGCGAGTGCGGAGGCAAGGCGGCTCACGCGGGCGTGGTATTCGGCATAGGTCTTGCGGAAGGTTCCATAGACCACCGCCTCATGGTTGGGGAAAAGTTGCTTGGCGCGGTTCAAATGGCTCAGCGGTGTGAGCGGCACGAAATTTGCCGCACATTTCTCAAGCCCGGTTTCATCCTGCATCCAACCCATGGTGTCCTCCCGAAACTTCCCTGTAATGTCGCTTTGGGGCAAGCCTTGGCCCCCGTCGCCAACCTATCTGATAACAAGCAAATTCATCGGGCAAATAAAATGCAGTCTCAGACCAACCGTAACCTGATTGCGGCATCCCTCGTGGTTTCCGCGATGGCGCTCTTCGGTTTGATCGACAATTTCATTCGTCTTGCTGCTGAAACAGGCGGGCTTTGGCAATTCCATTTCTTGCGGTCAATTCTTGCGCTGGCTTGTATCTGGGCGATTGCTGTCTGGCGAGGCATCGCGCTGCGGCCAAAAAGCACGGGACGGGTGCTGTTGCGCTCGGCTCTCACCTCGATCGCCATGGTGATCTATTTCGGCTGCTTGGGCTTCATGCCCATCGCGCAAGTCGTGGCGGGGCTTTTCACCGCGCCGATCTTTGTCGTGGTGTTTTCGGTCCTGTTCTTTGGCGAAAAGGTCGGGCCCCGGCGCACCATCGCCGTTCTGATCGGCTTTGCCGGCGCGATCCTTGCGATCCGGCCCGAGGCCTCGGCCTTCACGATCTGGACGATCCTGCCGGTTCTTGCGGGCGCGATCTATGCCATGGGCAATATCGCCACCCGCCGCTGGTGCGAGGGCGAGGGGACATTCACCCTTTTGGGAGGCTTCTTCCTCACGATGACAGTCTGGGGATTTCTCGGCGTCAGTTTTCTCGCGATCCATCCCTTGCCGGTGCCAGAAGGGGGCGACGGGTTCATCACCCGTGGCTGGTCGCCGCTGGAGGGGATCTTCCTTGTGATGATCATTGTGCAGGGGATCGGCTCGGTTCTGGGCGTCGGCCTGACGATCCGCGCCTATCAGCTGGCCGAGGCGGCCTTCGTCGCTGTCTTCGAGAATATGCTTCTGGTCTTCGCGACCCTCTGGGCGATCATCCTCTGGGGCGAATGGCCGGATGGCCTCGGCCTTCTCGGCCTTTTCCTGATCCTTGTGGCGGGAGTGACCATCGCGCTCCGCTCCGATGCGCCGCCGCCCGAACAGGCCGCCGGGGTGGCCGAATGATCCTTTCACGCGGGCGCCGCTTTATCTTCGTTCATATCCCGAAAACCGGGGGGACGGCGATGGCGCTGGCGCTCGAGGGGCGGGCGAAGGCCGACGATATTCTCATCGGCGATACGCCCAAGGCGGTGAAGCGACGCGGGCGGCTCAAGGGCGTGCAGGCCGAAGGGCGGCTTTGGAAGCATTCGACGCTCGCGGATATCGAAGGGCTCGTGGCCCGTGAGGAGATGGACGATTTCCTGATCTTCACCCTCGTCCGTAATCCGTGGGACCGGATGGTGAGCTATTACCACTGGCTCAAGGAGCAGGGCTTTGATCACCCTGCCGTGGCGCTGGCGCGCGATCTGGGTTTCGCCGATTTCCTGCGTCATCCCGAGACGGCCGCAACCGTCAAAGCCAATCCCTATGGCAGCTATCTGCGCGACGGGTCTGGGCGCGAAAGGGCTGGGCATTTCGTGCGGATCGAGCATTTCGACGAGGATTTCGCCCCCATCGCGGCGCATCTGGGGTTCAGCGTGACACTTGAGCGTGTTAACCAAAGCGACCGCGAGCGCGACTGGCGCGGCTACTATGACGCGGCGCTTGCTGCCCATGTGGCAGACCTCTGCGCCGAGGATATCGCGCGGTTTGGCTATGGTTTCGAGGAGGTCGCGCATGGTTGAACGCAAGATGATCACCGATCCGGATGAGTTCTTCAAGCTCGGCTGCGGCCGCTGCGACCGCTATGCGACACCCGAATGCACCACGCGCACATGGCTTGAGGGCATCCTCGATCTGCGCCGCATCTGCCTCGATCTGGGCCTCGAAGAGGTCGCCAAATGGGGCCACCCGACCTATATGCACGCGGGCCGCAACATCGCGATCATGGGGACATTCAAGGAAAACTATCGCCTGACCTTCATGAACGCCGCGCTGATGAAGGATCCCGAGGGCGTTTTGCAGCGTCAGGGCGAAAACACGCGCAACCCCGACATGATCTTCTTCACCTCAAACGCGCAGGTGAAGGAGATGGAGCCGATCATCCGCGCCTACCTTCGGGAAGCGATGGGCTATGCCGAACAGGGTCTAAAGCCCGAGAAGGTGGTGCATGAGGTCGATATGCCCGACGAGCTGATCGACGCGCTCGATTCCGATCCCGAGCTGGCCGAGGCCTTCGAGGCGCTGACACCGGGGCGGCAGCGCGGCTATGCCTATGCCCTCAACTCGGCCAAGCAATCCAAGACGCGCTATGACCGGATCGAGAAATTCCGCGACAAGATTTTCGCCGGCAAAGGCCCGCTGGAACGCTAGAAGAAAGGCCCCGGAATTTCCGGGGCCTTCTGATCTCAGGCGGCTTTCTTGGCCGGGCCGAAGCGGCCGTAGAAGCTCTGGCCCTTCTCGGCCATCTCGCGCAGAAGCGCAGGGCAGGCAAAGCGGCTGCCAAAGGCCTCGGCAAGCTGGTCGCAGCGGTCGGCGGTATAGGCCGCGCCAAGCATATCGAGCCAGCTGAACGGGCCGCCCGACCACGGGGCAAAGCCCCAGCCGAGGATCGCGCCCACATCGCCTTCGCGGATGTCTGTCAGGACACCGTCTTCAAGGGCGCGGACCGCCTCGAGGGCTTGGGCAAACATCAGGCGGTGCTGGACCGTGGTCAGATCGGGCTGATCCTCGGCCACGGGGAACTGGGCGGCAAGGCCGTCCCAGAGGCCAAGGCGCTTGCCCGCCTCGTCATAGGCATAAAAGCCGCTCTTGGATTTCCGGCCCAAGCGGCCCTGACCCACCATCCAGAACACCACATCATCGACCGCGCTATCGGGATAGGCATCGCCCATCGCCGCCTTGGTGGCCTTGGCGATCTTGGCGCCAAGGTCGAGCGAGGTCTCGTCGATGAGTTGCAGGGGGCCAAGCGGCATCCCCATCATGCGGGCGGCGTTTTCCACAAGCGCGGGGGCGACGCCCTCGGCCACCATCCGCATCCCTTCGTTGAGGTAGGGGATGATGCAACGGTTGGCATAGAAGAACCGCGCATCATTGACGACGATCGGCGTCTTGCGGATCTGGCGCACGAAATCGAGCGCCTTGGCCACGGCGCGTTCGCCGGTTTTCTTGCCCTTGATGATCTCGACAAGGTTCATCTTGTCGACGGGCGAGAAGAAGTGGATGCCGATGAACTGCTCGGGCCGGGCGGAGGCGCGGGCCAGATCGGTGATCGGCAGGGTCGAGGTATTGGTGGCGAAGATGCAGTCGCCGCCGATGATGGCTTCGACCTTTTGGGTCATCTCGGCCTTCACGCCGGGATCTTCAAACACCGCCTCGACGATCAGATCACAGCCCTTGAGGGCAGAGAGATCGGGGGTCGCCGTGATGCGGGCCAGAACCTCGGCCTTCTTCTCGGGCGTGACCTTGCGGCGCTGGATGCCCTTGTCGAGGATGCCTTCGGCATAGGATTTGCCCTTGTCGGCGGCGGCCTGATCACGGTCGATCAGAACCACCTCGATCCCTGCCAGCGCCGAGACATAGGCAATGCCCGCGCCCATCATGCCCGCGCCCAATACGCCAACCTTTTGCACGCGCTGATCGGCGACAGCAGGGCGGTTGGCCCCTTTCTCGAGCGCTTCCTTGTTGATGAAGAGCGACCGGATCATGGCCGAGGACGAAGGGTTCAGCAAAACGTTGGTGAACCAGCGGGCCTCGATCTTGAGAGCGGTGTCGAAGGGCACGAGCGCCCCTTCATAGACCGCCGAGAGGAGCGCCTTGGCCGCCGGGTAGACCCCTTGGGTCTTGCCGTTGACCATGGCCGAGGCGCCGACGAAGGTCATGAAGCCCGCCGGGTGATAGGGGGTGCCGCCGGGCATTTTATAGCCCTTCTGATCCCACGGCTTGACGATATCGGCGTCTTTCGCGTTCAGAACCCACTGGCGGGCCGCTTCGATCAGCTGATCGGCAGGAACCACCTCGTCGATCACGCCCGCGGCCTTGGCGCGCTGAGGATCGTTGAGCTTGCCTTCAAGAAGCAGCGGCGAGGCGGCCATGGCGCCCATCTTGCGCACAAGGCGGGTGGTGCCGCCCGCGCCGGGGAAAATGCCGACGAGGATTTCCGGCAGGCCGATCTTGGCCTTGGGATTGTCGGCTGCAAAGATGCGGTGGCAGGCGAGGGGAAGCTCGAGCCCGATGCCCAGCGCCGTGCCGGGAAGCGCCGCCGCGATGGGCTTGCCGCCCTTCAGCGTCTTTGGGTCCATGCCTGCGCGTTCGATTTTGCGAAGGATCGCATGGGTGTCCATGATGAAGCCAAAGATCGCCTCGGCCGGGTCTTCGCCCGTGCCATCGCGCAGCGAGGCGATGATGTTGAGGTCCATCCCGCCGGCGAAGGTATCTTTGCCCGAGGTCAGGACGATGCCCTTTACAGCGGGATCAGCCAGAGCCTGATCGACAAGGTCGCTGACAAGGACAAAGGCCTCGCGGCTCATCACGTTCATGGATTTGCCAACGGTGTCCCAGGTGATGATGGCAACGCCGTCGGCGTCAACTTTCATGGTGAAATCGGTCATGGGTTCGATCCTCAGAGGCGTTCGATGATGGTGGCCGCGCCCATGCCGGACGCGATGCAGAGGGTGGCAAGGCCGGTGCCTTTGCCGGTGCGCTCAAGCTCGTCAAGCAGCGTGCCGATGATGATCGCGCCGGTGGCGCCCAAGGGGTGGCCCATGGCGATCGAGCCGCCGTTGACGTTGACCTTGGCATCATCCACGTCGAAGGCCTGCATGAAGCGCAGGACAACGCTGGCGAAGGCTTCGTTGACCTCGAAAAGATCAATGTCCGAGATCGCCATGCCGCTGTCGCGCAGGATCTTCTCGGTCACGGGCACGGGGCCGGTGAGCATGATGGTCGGGTCGGTGCCGATCTTGGCGGTGGCGCGGATGCGGGCGCGGGGCTTGATGCCCCATTTCTCGCCGAATTCCTTGTTGCCGATCAGGATGCCGGCCGATCCATCGACGATGCCCGACGAGTTGCCGGCGTGGTGGATGTGGTTGATCGCCTCGAGGTGCGGATATTTCATCAGCGCGACCTTGTCGAAGCCGGGCATCACCTCGCCCATATCCTTGAACGAGGCCTTCAGCGCGCCGAGCGACTGCATATCGGTGCCGGGGCGCATGTATTCATCGCGATCAAGGATGGTCAGGCCGTTGATATCGCGCACGGCGACGATCGACTTTGCGAAGCGGTTGTCGGCCCAAGCGGCGGCGGCACGCTTTTGGCTTTCAACCGCCAGCGCGTCGGCGTCATCGCGGCTAAAGCCGTATTCGGTGGCGATGATATCGGCGCTGATGCCTTGAGGGACGAAATAGGTCTCCATCGCGAGCGAGGGATCCACGGCAATCGCTGCCCCATCCGAGCCCATGGCCACGCGGCCCATCATCTCGACACCGCCAGCGATATAGGCCTCGCCCGCACCGCCGCGCACCTGATTGGCGGCAAGGTTCACGGCTTCCATGCCGGAGGCGCAGAACCGGTTGATGGCAAGGCCGGGGATCGACTGGTCGAGGTCGGAGGCCAGAACCGCGGTGCGCGCAAGGCAGCCGCCCTGTTCGCCCACTTGGGTGACGTTGCCCCAGATCACATCTTCGACGGCATGGCCCTCAAGCCCGTTGCGCTCTTTCAGGGCATTGAGCACCTGCGCCGAGAGGCGCACCGAGGTCACCTCGTGCAGGCTCCCGTCGGGGCGGCCCTTGCCGCGCGGGGTGCGGACGGCGTCATAGATATAGGCTTCGGTCATTGGTCTTTCTCCGAATGAGTTCAGGCCCGGTCAGCAGGGCTGCCGGGCATCATGTCGTAGGGGTGTTTCCAGCCGGGCAGGGCCGAGATGCGGTCTAGCCAGCGGTCGATATGGGGGTATTGGGCGCGGTCGAAGGTGAAGGGCTCGGGGTAGTAGAGATAGCCACAGCAGGCGAGGTCGGCGATGGTCGCCTCATCGGTTGCGAGCCAGTCGCGCTCTTCAAGATGGGTGTCCATGATCTTGAGCGCCGAATGCATCCGCATCGACAGAAACGAGATCACGTCGGTGTTGCGCTTGGCCTCGGGCAGGAAATTCATGTTGAACCGCAGGGTGCCCGCGACACCCGAGACCTTGTGATTATCGAAGAACATCCAGCGCAGAACCTCGCGCCGCTCGGCCGCGCTCTTGCCGCCGAGAAGGCCCGTCTTGGAGGAGAGATAATCCTGAATAACGCCCGATTGGGTGAGGATCAGATCGCCGTCGATCATCACCGGCACCTCGCCCATGACGTTGAGCTTGCGATATTCGGGCGTGCGGGTCTCGCCGTTGAAGAAATCGACGTAGACCGGCTCCCAGTCGATGCCGGCCACGTTCATTGTCAGCGCCGCTTTATAGGCGTTGCCGCTTTCTCCGAAGCAGTAGAGCTTGATGGTCATGGCCGGTTCTCCTCGTCTGGGTTGTTGTTTGCGCTGGCGGCCGCGCCGATCAAGTGTAACCCCACGTCATTTCTTTCGCGCCTCCAGCTCGGCGTTGAAGAGGCGCAAGCGGTGGCCGAGAGTATCGGCGTCGGTCACGCTGTCGAAATTCTCGAAGAGAAAGGACAGCGCCTCGCCTTCGTCCAGACCCGCCTCGCTCGCAAACTTCTTGAGGCGGCGATAGCCATCCTCGGTCATGGCGACCGGAAAGCGGCGGGTCAGGCGAAAGCGTTTGGGCATCTGTCCTCTCCTATATCAGAAGCTCTCCGCGCCAAGGGCCATGACCGTTTCCGCCCCGCTTTCGATGCGCTGGAGGTGCATCGCGCAGGCCGGAAGCTGGCGGGCCATATAGAAGCGGCCCGTGGCGATCTTGGTCTCGTAGAAATTCTTGTCCGAAGCACCGGCATCGAGCGCATCATAGGCCGCCTTGGCCATGCGGGTCCACATCAGGCCGAGGCAGACATGGCCCATCATGTGCATGAAGTCGTAAGAGCCAGCGAGGGCGTTGTTGGGGTTCTTCATGCCGCTTTGCACGAAATACATCGCCGCCGCCTGAAGCTGTTTGGAAGCGGCCTTCATCGGCTCGACAAAGCCCGCCATCCGCGCATCCTCAGCGTGTGCCTTGCACTCGTCCTTGACCATCTCGAAGAAAGCCATGACGTGCTTGCCACCATCGGCGGCCAGCTTGCGGCCCACGAGATCGAGCGCCTGAACGCCGTTGGCACCCTCATAGATCATGGCGATGCGGGCATCGCGGGCAAACTGCGACATGCCGTGCTCTTCGATATAGCCGTGCCCGCCATAGACCTGCTGGGCCTGCACGCACATCTCGAAGCCCTTGTCGGTCTGGAAGCCCTTGATGACCGGCGTGAGGAGCGAGATCAGCCCCTCGGCCGCCTCGTCTCCCGTCTTGTGGGCGCGGTCGATCAGATTGGCGCCCCAGACGGTCAGCGCGCGGGCGCCTTCGACAAAGCTTTTCTGTTCCATCAGGTTGCGGCGAATATCGGGGTGGACGATCAACGGATCGGCGGGGCCATCGGGGTTTTCCGTGCCGGTCACGGCGCGGCCTTGCAGGCGGTCCTTCGCATAGGCGACCGCGTTCTGATAGGCGGCCTCGGCCACCGCATAGCCCTGCAGGCCGACGCCGATGCGGGCTTCGTTCATCATGGTGAACATGGCCTTCATGCCCTTGTGCTCTTCGCCCACCAGGAAGCCGGTAGCCCCGTCATAGTTCATCACGCAGGTCGAATTGCCGTGGATGCCCATCTTCTCTTCGATCTTGCCGACCGAAACGCCATTGCGTGCGCCAAGCGAGCCGTCGGCATTCACAACAAACTTGGGCACGATAAAGAGGCTCACGCCCTTGATGCCCTCGGGGCCACCGGGGATCTTGGCAAGGACGAGGTGGATGATGTTCTCGGCCATGTCGTGATCGCCAGCAGAGATAAAGATCTTCTGGCCGGTGATCTTGAAGCTGCCGTCGCCCTGCGGCTCAGCCTTGGTCCGCATGAGGCCAAGGTCGGTGCCGCAATGCGGCTCGGTCAGGTTCATGGTGCCGGTCCACTCACAGGTGACCATCTTCGGCAGATAGATCGCCTTCAATTCATCGCTCGCGTGTGCGTGGATCGCCGAATAAGCGCCGTGGGTCAGGCCCTGATACATATTGAAGGCCATATTGGCCGAGACAAAAATCTCGCCCACGGCGGTGCCGAGCGTATAGGGCATCCCCTGACCGCCATAGTCAGGATCACAGTCGAGCCCGGTCCAGCCGCCCTCGCGCACCTGATCGAAGGCCGCCTTGAAGCCCGTAGGCGTGCGGACCACGCCGTTTTCCAGATGACAGCCTTCAGTATCGCCCACGGTGTTGAGGGGCGCGAGCACTTCGGATGCGACCTTGCCGGCCTCTTCAAGCACTGCCGAGGTGAAATCGGCGTCAAGCTCGGCGTAGCCGGGGATGTCCTGGGCGGAGACTTTCAGCAGATCATGAAGAACGAACTGAAGATCGCGGGTCGGGGCAGCAAAAATGGGCATGGTCTTTTCCCTGAACTGAAACGTGTCGGATTAGGCGGCAGAGGGTTTGGAGCGGCGGGCGGCAAGTTCACGCTCGCCCCATTTGATCTGGTGGCGGAGTTCTTCGATCGCTTCGGTCAGCTCGTCGCGCTGGGCCTCCATCGCCCTTAGATGGCCAAGCGCCGTCTCATAGGTGCGCTGAAGTTGGGTCTGCTGACTGTCGCCCATGTGATAAAGATCGAGCAACTGACGGATTTCCTCGAGGCTGAAGCCGAAACGCTTGCCGCGCAGGATCAGTTTGAGCCGGGCGCGGTCGCGCTTGGAATAGAGGCGCTTCTGCCCGTCGCGGAGCGGAAAGATCAGCTCTTTGGCTTCGTAAAAACGCAGCGTGCGGGGCGTGACGTCGAAGGCTTCGCACATCTCGCGGATGGTCATCTGGTCGGTCATGGGCGCTCCTATTCAAAAAGCGTCGGGCCAATGGGTGGAATGCAGCCAATATAGAGCAAGTTGACGTTAACGTAAACGTAACGCCACGTAACAGTCATGTTGACCTAGCGTCAACCGGCGAAGTTTAGCCCAGGGTGTTTGCAACCTTGTCGCGCAGGCCAATCAGCTCGTCGATGATTGCATCAAGCTGCTCGCGCTGCTCGTTTAACTCAACAACCTTGAGGCTCGCCATATCGACCCATTTGCGCATCTGCGCCTCGGTGCCGTCTTCATCGTAGATCAGGAGCCACTGGCGCATATCTTCAAGGCTGAAGCCGAAGCGGCGGCCCCGCAGGATCAGGGTCATGCGGGCAACTTCGCGCGGGCCATAGAAACGCGCGCGGCCTTCCTTCATCGGGGAGAGGAGCTCGATATACTCGTAATAGCGGAGCGTTCGCGCCGTCACGCCAAAGCGCGCGCACATTTCCTTGAAATTCAGAAGCTGCTCCGACATCCGGCTCCTCCTGCCGCTTTGATAGCGGCTGGTCGGTCACGCGGCAAGAAGGGGTCTGGATCAGCTCATAAAGCCGGGGGCGAGGAAATAGAAGCTATAGGCGACGATGATCGCGGGAACGGTGGAATAGAGCGTCGCCATGACGGCTGCGCGCGGGTTGAGGGCAATGGCTGGGAAGAGGGCGTCGCCGTCATTGGAGATCGCATTGCCGACGAGCGCCGAGAACGGGATCAGGCCGTTGACGAACAGAGTTGTCACCAGAACCTGAGGGCCGCAGCCGGGGATAAGTCCGATCAAGATACCGGCGGCGGGCAGGAACGGGGCGACCGAATTGAACAGAGCCGCAAGATCAAGGCCCGAAAAAGCCATCGTATATTCAAAGGCAAGATAGGCGCCGATGACCCAAACCGAAATGAACGAGGTTTCTTCCGCCACGCGGGTCAGGGGCGCGTCGGCAGCATTGGTCATCGCCTGAACCGGCGAGGTGGCCCAGATCCAGAGGCCGATAGCCGTTCCTGTCAGGCCGACAATCATCGGCAAGCTGCCTGCGGCATCGTAAAGAGAAAGCCGCAGAAGCTGCGAGGCGCCAAGGACAATTCCGGGCAGGAAGACCGCGAAATAGGCGCGATCACGCGGACGAATGCGGCCGATGAGCGGGACATAGGCGCAGCCCGCCGTGGTGGGTTGCAGGCGGATCGCCGGTAGCGCATCGACCACCCAACCCGACAGGATGCCAACCGCGAAAGAGAGAGGCAGGACAACGGCGGCGGCGTCGGGGCGGGTGGCGATGAGGAGGAAGGCAGCGTCGCCCATTGTCGAGGTCAGCGCCGCGACAACGGCGCCAAAGCCCACGTTGCCCGAGGAATAGGCAGCCACCACGACGATCGCGCCGCCGCAGCCGGGGGTCGCCCCGAGGATCGACGCGATTGGCACTTGCCAGCGTTTGGAGCCTTTGAGCGCCTGCCCCATGTCGAAGCGAAAGAGCCGCTCTGCGCCGTAGAAAATCAGGAGTGTCGCCGCGACGAAGGCCGAAACCTGCAAATAGGCATCGGTCATCATCTGGCGGGTAATCCCGCCGATCTGTCCGGGCATCACCGCAAGCATGACAAAAGCAAGCGCGACCAGGACCCTGCGGCTCCGGATCGGGCCCAGCAGCGCCAATACGCGCGGGGCGCGGCCTTGTGGGAGGGTTGTGGAGGGCGTGCTCATGGGTTCCAACGATGCAATTGCGAATAATTCTCAATAACAGATATAGCGCTTGCGCCCGACAGTGCAAGTGCCAAGTTGCGGGCAAAGCGAGGACGACCCATGACCACCGATGAAATGCAGGACCGTCGCGAAAGACTGGCCAAGCAGTTTACCGAAGCCTTGCCTCATGCGCGGGCGCTTGGAATGCGAATGGATGCGGTGGGCGAGGGGGTTGCGACGATCTCAATGGGCTATGACGCGCGGTTCGTGGGCGATCCCGAGACCGGCGTGATCCACGGCGGGGCCGTATCGGCCCTGATGGACACCTGCGGCGGCGCGGCGGTCATGGCGCATCCGGCGGCGATCATCGGGACGGCGACCCTCGATCTGCGGATCGACTATATGCGCCCCGCGACCCCCGGCCAGCGGATCGTCGCACGGGCCGAGTGCTATCACGTCACCCGCTCCGTCGCCTTTGTCAGGGCCGTGGCGATGGACGACGATACGGCGCGGCCGGTGGCAACGGCGCACGGGGCTTTCACAGTCGAGCTTCTGAAGCGGGAGGCCCGCCCATGAGCCGCCGCCCCGAACCTGTGCAGGTCGTCAAGCAGCGCCGCGATGCGGCTTTGCAAAAGCTCGTGGGCAGCGTGCCCTATATCCAGTTTCTCGGCGTAAAGTTTGACCGCCGCGGCGACGAGTTGACCGCTTTTCTGCCCTATGAAGATGCGCTGATCGGCAACCCGGTCCTTCCGGCGCTCCATGGGGGCGCGATTGCTGCCTTTCTCGAGATTGCCTGTGTGGTCGAGCTGAGCTGGGCGCAGATGTGGGAAGATATGGAGGCCGCCGCCCGCGAGGGTGTGGGCTCGCCTACTGAAGCTAAGATCCTGCTGCCGAAGACCATTGATTTCACGGTCGATTATCTCCGCTCCGGCCTGCCGCGCGACGCCTACGCGCGGGCGCGGGTCAATCGCTCGGGGCGACGCTATGCCTCGGTCCATGTCGAGGCCTGGCAGGACAACCGTTCGCGCCTATTCGCGCAGGCCACGGGCCATTTCCTGATGCCGCAACGCCATGAATGAGGCGCTGACGCACCGGCGGGTGCTTACGATCGCCATTCCGATCGTCTTGTCGAACGCGACCGTGCCGATCCTCGGGGTCGTGGATACCGGTGTGGTCGGGCAACTTGGCGAGGCCGCACCGATTGGCGCGGTGGGCATTGGCGCGATCATCCTCACGGCGATCTATTGGGTTTTCGGGTTTCTGCGGATGGGCACGACCGGCCTGACCAGTCAGGCCAAGGGCGCGAAGGACGTGGCCGAGGAGGCGGCGCTCCTGTTGCGGGCCTTGCTTGTGGGGGCGGTGTCGGGCCTTGCGATCATCCTGTTGCAGTGGCCGCTTTTCGCGCTGGGCTTCAAGGTCTCGCCCGCAAGTGCCGAGGTCGAGAGCCTCGCCCGCAGCTATATGGCGATCCGCGTCTGGTCGGCGCCGGCGGCGATCTCACTTTATGGCATCACCGGCTGGATGATCGCGCAGGAGCGGACGCGGGGGGTCTTGGCTATTCAGGTGGTGATGAACGGGCTCAATATCGGGCTCGATCTTCTTTTTGTTCTGGGCTTTGGCTGGGGCGTTGAAGGCGTGGCCGTTGCGACAGTGATTGCCGAGTGGTCGGGGCTGGGCCTTGGGCTTTGGCTCTGCCGGGGTATCTTTGCCGGGCCGCACTGGAAGGATCGGGCCCGGGTTTTCGATCTGGTGCGCCTGAAGAGGATGGCATCGGTCAACGGCGATATTTTGATCCGGTCGGTTCTGTTGCAGGCGATTTTCGTGAGCTTCCTTTTCTGGGGCGCCAAGTTTGGCGATCTGCAACTGGCCGCGAACCAGATCCTCCTGCAGTTCCTTCATGTCACGGCCTATGCCCTCGATGGCTTTGCGTTTGCCGCCGAGGCTCTTGTCGGGCAGGCCTTGGGCGCGCGCGACCGCCGGACATTGCGCGGCGGGGCGATCCTGACGAGTGGCTGGGGCGCGGTTGTCTGTCTTCTTCTCTCGCTGGCCTTCTGGGCCTTCGGGCCGCAGATCATCGACGTGATGACCACCGCGCCCGATGTGCGGGAGGCGGCGCGGAAGTTCCTGCCGTTCATGGTTGCGGCACCCCTCATAGGGATCGTGCCGTGGATGCTCGACGGGATCTTCATCGGCGCGACGCGAACGCGGGATATGCGGAACATGATGCTGGTTTCCGCGGTGGCCTATTTCGCGGTGGCGGTTCCCTTGATGGGGGCCTTCGGCAATCGGGGCCTTTGGGTGGCGCTCTTGGTCAGCTTTGTTGTGCGCGGGGTGACGCTTGGGCTTCGCTATCCGGCGCTGGAGCGGTCGGCGGAAGGGTAGGGGCTCTGCCCCTCTGCCCTGCGGGCATTCACCCCGGAGTATTTGGCGGCCAAAAGAAACCTAGAGGAGTGTCAGGACGTTTTCCGGCGGGCGACCGAGGGCGGCCTTTTGGCCGTGGAATACTACGGGGCGCTCGATGAGGATCGGGTGGTTTGCCATGGCGGCGATCACGGTGTTTTCGTCGGCGGTGGCGAGGTCTTTGTAGGGGGCTTCGCTGTGGCGCAGGAGCTTGTGGGCCGGAAGGTCCAGGGCTTTGAGGGCGGTGCGGAGTTCGGCCTCAGTGGGTGGGTCTTGCAGGTAGGGGCGGATCTTTGGCGTCAGCCCGCGTTCCTCGAGAAGGGCAAGGGTCTGGCGCGATTTGCTGCAGCGCGGGTTGTGCCAGATCGTCAGGTCCATTTGGCTCGTCCTTTGCCGACCGCCTCGGCAACATTGGCGTAGCCGTCGCGGGCGAGGAGGCGGTCGAGGCCGCGGGTGATCTCGTCGGCGAGGCTGATGCCGCCATAGACGAGGGCGGTGTAGAGCTGCACCGCAGAGGCGCCGGCGAGGATCTTGGCATAGGCGTCTTCGGCGGAAGAGATGCCGCCGACGCCGACGAGCGGCAGGTCGGTCAGGCCCGCGAGGCGGGCGAGGATGCGGGTCGATTTCTCGAAGAGAGGGGTGCCGGAGAGGCCGCCTTTTTCGCCTGCGTGCGGGCTCTTGAGGCCGTCGCGCGAGAGGGTCGTGTTGGTGGCGATGATGGCCGAGAGGCCCGCCGAGGTTGCGACTGCGGCGATGTCGGCGAGTTCGGCGTCGGTCAGGTCGGGGGCGATCTTGAGGAAGATCGGGATCGGGCGGGCGAGGGCGGCGTTGGCCGCCATCACGCCGTCGAGGAGGGCGGCGAGGGCGGCTTTGCCTTGCAAGTCGCGCAAGGATTCGGTGTTGGGCGAGGAGACGTTGACGGTCGCGAAATCGAGGTGCGGGCCGCAGGATGCGAGGACCTTGGCGAAATCCGCTGCGCGATCGTCGCTGTCCTTGTTGGCGCCGAGGTTGAGGCCGAGGGTGCCGCCCTTGGGGCGGTGGGCGAGGCGGGCGGCGATGGCCTGCATGCCGTCGTTGTTGAAGCCGAAACGGTTGATCGCGGCGCGGTCTTCGGTGAGGCGGAAGAGGCGGGGGCGCGGGTTGCCGGGCTGGGGGCGCGGGGTGGCGGCGCCGACCTCGACAAAGCCGAAGCCGCAACGGGCGAGGGGGGCAAGCGCGGTGGCGTTCTTGTCGAAACCTGCGGCGAGGCCCACGGGATTGGGCAGCGAAAGGCCAGCGAGGGTGGTTGCGAGGCGTGGCGAGGTGAAGGGGCCGCCCTTCGGGCCGAGGCCCATTTGCAGCGCCTTCAGCGCCAGCCCATGCGCCGCTTCGGGATCGAGGCGGCGGAGCGCGATCATGCCGAGGGCTTCGAGGGGCGGGGTCATGTCAGGTCCGGGAATTGGTGGGCGCCGTTTGCGAGCGGCAGGGGCGCATCCCAGAGGACGTCCGTCAGGCGCAGCTCGCGATAGAGATGCGGGAAAAGCTGGCCGCCGCGCGAGGGTTCCCAGCGAATATCGGGGGCGAGGGCATCGGCGTCGAGCGCGAGGAGCACCAGACCTTCTTCGCCCGCGAAATGCTTGGCGGCGGTCTCGGCGGCCTGAGCGGCGGTCGAAAAATGCACATAGCCGTCGGCCACGTCGATCGGGGCACCGAGCGTGGCCCCTTTGGCCGTGAGGTCGGCCCATTCGGGGCCGCGGAAAATCTTGTAGATCAGCATGGCGCTCTCATGCCCTTTGGCCCGCCCGTGGTCAATGGCGGGCTGTCACTGGCCTGTTTCATCGGGTCCGCATCCTGCGAGAGGAATCTTTGACTCGGTGGTCAAATCGCGCAAACATCCGGCCACCAAACCCTGGGAGGTATTTTCAATGAGACTGTTCAAAAAGACTTTTGCCGCGACTCTGCTCGGAGCGACGGCGCTGGGCGCGAGCGTGGCGCTGCCCGCGGCGGCCGATAGCGTGACCATCACCATTCTGGGCGTCGGCGACATCTATGAATTCGACGAGGGCTTTGCCCCGATCAACGCCATTGCCAGGGCGGAGCGGGCGGCCAATCCGAACACGATCTATGTGATGGACGGCGATATGCTCTCGCCTTCTCTACTTTCGGGTTTTGACGGCGGGATGAACACCATCGACCTGACCAACCTCGTGCCCTTTGACCTTGCCGTTCCGGGCAACCACGAGTTTGACGCCGGAACCGCCAACTTCCTCGAGAAGATGGCCGCCTCCAACTATCCTTGGGCCGCGATCAACATCACCAATGAAGACGGATCGCCCGTGCCGGGCCTCGGCGGTGTGATGCATATGGAGGTGGGCGGCATCAAGGTCGCGCTCATTCCGGTGGCGCAGGATACAACGCCCGAAGTGGCGAGCCCCGATGGGCTTGCCTTCCAGTCCACGGTCGACACCGGCATTGCCGCCGCCAAGCAGGCGCGGGCGGACGGGGCCGAGCTGGTGATCGGTGTGGTCCAGACCAACATGGCCAATGACCGCGCCATGATCGCAAGCCACGCCTTCGACGTGATCATGTCGGGCGACGACCACTCCTACGCGACCTCCTACGATGGCATTACCGCCTATGTAGAGACCTCGATGGATGGCCGCTTCCTCTCGCCGCTCGATCTCAATATCGAGATCACCAACAAGGATGACGGCACCCGCTCGATCAAGTGGACGCCCAACTTCCGCTTCATCAACACCGCGGATGTCGAGCCGGATCCGGAAACGCAGGCGATGGTTGACAAGCTGGCGGCCGATCTGGACGCAAGCCTCAACATCGAGATCGGGGCGACCGCTGGCGCGCTCGACAGTCGCCGCAATGTCGTTCGCGGCGAAGAGTCGGCAATGGGCAACCTGATCGCAGACGCCATGCGCGATGCGACCGGGGCGGATGTGACGATCACCAATGGCGGCGGCATTCGCGCCGACCGGACCTATGACGCCGGCACCGTTCTCACCCGCCGCGATATCCTCTCGGAACTGCCATTCGGCAATGTCACAGTCGTGACGGAACTTCCGGGCAGCCAGATCCTTGCCGCGCTCGAGAACGGGGTGAGCCAGGTCGAAAAAGGGGCCGGCCGGTTCCCGCAGGTCTCGGGTCTGAGCTTCGTCTATGATCCTTCGGCACCTGCCGGATCGCGGATCACCGAGGTTACGGTTGGCGGAGCGGCGCTTGAGGCGGACAAGGTCTATCGCGTCGCGACCAACGACTACATGCTTGGTGGCGGCGATGGCTACGGAGCGCTCGGTGGCGGCCGGGTTGTCATGGATAAGGGCAACGGCAGCCTGATGGCCAATGATGTTATCAACTACATCATCGCCAACGGCGGCGCCTCGGCCTCTGTGGAAGGCCGGATCAAGACTGTTGGCCAATAGGCCCTGGTATTCCGACAAAAAAGAGCCCCGCGGAGCGATCCGCGGGGCCTAGTCTTGGGAGAAGGGCTACTATTGTCGCGCGGTTGCCGGATCCATCATGCCTGTAACTTCGGTGATGATCGTCGCCGGAAAACCGCTGAGTTCAGCGTGCTTGTGGATCGCGTCTTCGTCTTCGGCGAGGTAGATGCAGAAGGTCTTGTCCGCTGTGACATAGGAATGAATCCACTGAACCTTGGGGGCGAGTTCAGCCAATGCTCCGTTCGAGGTGCGGGCCGCGCCGCCAAGCTCGGGGTTGCTTAGTCCGCCAACGCCCGGAAGGGCGCGTTCGATCACAAATTTTCTCATGTCTGTCTCCAGTTCCGATGTTAGGGTTTGAGAGACAAGGCGCCTTGATGAAGACAGCTTGCACCAGTGAGCCGCTGCCCGCACGTCAGGAAAATTGTTTGCGCCGAAAGAAAATCTTTAGCGTCGAACGTGGATTCGCCCAAAAAGGAAGGTTGTCAGAAATGTGCGGGCGTATGGCTATCACTCTGCCACAAGACGCGATGGCGCGACTTTTCGCGGCGACACCAGACAACGATCTGCCGCCGGGGCCTAACTATAACGTCTGCCCGACGATGCCGATCTCTGCCGCCACGTCGGACGGCGGCCACCGCCGCCTGAGGGCGATGCGCTGGGGCTTCGTTCCACGTTGGTACAAGACGCCGACCGACGGCCCGCTTCTGATCAACGCCCGCTCCGAGACCATCGCCGAAAAGCCCGCATTCCGCGAGGCCTGCCGCGAACGGCGCTGTCTCGTGGCGGCGGACGGGTTCTATGAATGGAAGCGCGAAAAGGGGCAGACCCCGCTGCCGTGGTTCGTCACCCGCGCCGACGGGGCGCCCCTCGTCATGGCCGGGATCTGGCAGACTTGGCAGGGGTCGGAGGGTGAGGCCATCGACAGCTGCGCCATCGTCACCTGCGCCGCCAACGAGACCATGGCGCCGGTGCACGACCGCCTGCCGGTGATCCTTGAAGCGAAGGACTGGCCGCTCTGGCTTGGCGAAGAGGGCAAAGGGGCGGCCACGCTGATGCGGCCTGCGGGGACCGAAATCCTGAGAATGCACCGGGTCGGGACCGAGGTAAATTCCAACCGGGCAACCGGGCCGGGCCTGAATAAGCCGGTTGGGCCAGCGCCGGATCCTTCGGCGCAAGCAGAGCCGTCGCCGGAAAGCTAGGTCAAAATCTCTTTCGATGTTAGGCTAGGCAAAGGCCAACGATACCGGGGGGGATCATGGCGCTTGAGGAGTTCTTCAACAGGTCGAACATTCTCGACCTCAGTTTCTTCAATTTCCGCAATGCGATCACCGCCTGCTATTTTGCAGATCGCGACCTGCGGATCCAAAGGACCAACGATAATTTCAAGATGTTCTTTCCCAGGATCGGAAATGTCGCCAATGCGCCTTTTCTAGGGGTGCTTGAGCAGCTCGGCGTTGAGGCGGAACATATTGACAGCTTCACCGCGCAACTCGAAGCCGATGGCCACGTCTTTATTCCCAAGATTCCGATCCGCGTCGATGGCATGGACAAGGTCTTTTCGCTCATGTCGACCTATACGAAGGATCCGAGCTTCAGCTATCTCAACGGGGTTCAAGGCCAGTTCGTCGACCGGACCGCGGAATGGGAACTGCGCAAGGAGCGTGAAAGTCTGCTTGAGGAAAAGCTCCGTGACAGGGAGTTGATCGAAGACAAGACCCGCCAACTTGAACGGCTGGCGAGCCGGCTCGCCAAATACCTTTCACCACAGATTTACGACTCGATCTTCTCTGGGAAAAGCGAAACCCGCGATCCCTTGGCGCGAAGAAACCTGACCATCTTCTTTTCCGATATCGAAGGGTTCACCGACATCAGCGATTCAATGGAGCCCGAGCGGCTTTCGTTCTTCATGAACACCTATCTGAGCGAAATGTCGAATATTGCGCTCCAATATGGCGGCACGATCGACAAGTTTATCGGCGACGCCATTCTTGTGTTTTTCGGTGATCCAGAAACCGAAGGTGATCGCAATGACGCCCTCAAATGTGCCCGGATGGCCGTCAGGATGCGCGAACGGGTCAAGGAATTGCAGTCGGTTTGGCACGAGAATGGAATTTCAAAACCTCTGCGGGTTCGGATGGGGATCAATACCGGTTTCTGCACGGTGGGAAATTTCGGATCAGAACACCGACTTGAATATACCGCGCTCGGAAGCCCGGTGAATCTGGCCTCCCGGCTTCAAACAACGGCTGAGGCCGACACGATCCTTATGAGCGAGGCGACCCATGTGTTGATCGAGGATCTGGCCGATTGCGTGCGAATGCCTGACATAACGGTCAAGGGCTTTGCCCGCCCGGTGGCCACATTCAAGCTCAACGGTGTGAAAGACGATGATCAGGCAGCGATCCAACGCATGACACGCATCGGCAGGCATGTGGCGGTCGACATCCCGGATGCCCGGCATATCCGCGAGGCGATAGAGGAGCTTCGCAACATACAGGGCGAATTGGAAAAGCACCTCGTCAAAGACTGATCGCGATACCTCGGCCAGACCAGCTTGACGATCTGCGCCTCATATCATACGCACAGAAAACCTGGCGGGTGTTGTGTAATGGTAAGACCTCAGCCTTCCAAGCTGATGACACGGGTTCGATTCCCGTCACCCGCTCCAGGTTTTCCGATTGAATTTATGATTTGAGGTCTGGCGGGTTGTGCAAGTCGGGCGCGATCTCTATGTCGGCTCTGCAATGAAAGATCGAGAGCCATGGCTGACGCATCGGTGAACGCCGCCCAAGACCGTCCGACATCGCGCCATGTGGGCTCGCTTGGCGGGCTTTGGCCCTTCATGAAACCTTATGGCATGATGATGACCGCCGCGGGGATCGCTCTTGTCCTCACTGCGATGATCTCGCTTGTCCTGCCGCTCGCCGTGCGCCGCGTGGTCGACAATTTCGAGATCGGCGAAGGTTCGCTCCTCGATCAGTATTTCGCCATGGCCCTTCTCATGGCCGGTCTGCTCGCGATCGGGACGGCGGTTCGCTACTATCTTGTGACCCGCCTCGGCGAACGCGTGGTGGCCGATATCCGCAAGGCCGTTTTCGAGCGTATGATCAACATGAGCCCGGCCTTCTTCGAGAAGGTCATGACCGGCGAGGTTTTGAGCCGGATCACCACCGACACGACGCTGATCCTGTCTGTCATCGGCTCGTCCATTTCGGTGGCGCTGCGCAATGTGCTGATCCTGTTCGGCGGCATGATCCTGATGTTCTTCACTTCGGCCAAGCTCACCGGCCTTGCGCTGCTGATCGTGCCGGCGGTGATCATTCCGATTGTGTTCCTCGGCCGCCGCCTGCGGACCCTGAGCCGTGAAAACCAGGACTGGATCGCCGCTTCGTCGGGCAATGCCTCCGAGGCGCTCTTGTCGGCACAGGCGGTGCAGGCCTTTACCCAAGAGCATCATGCCTCTGTCCGCTTCGATGACGTGACAGAGCGCAGCTTTGTCGCCGCCCTGAACCGGATCGTCACCCGGGCGGTGATGACCTCGATCATCATTTTCATGATCTTTGGCGGCATCGCGGTCGTTCTTTGGATCGGCGCGTGGGACGTGCGCTCCGGCGCGACGAGCGTGGGCGAGCTTGTGCAGTTTGTCATTTATTCGGTGATGGTCGCCGGCTCCACCGCCGCGCTCAGCGAGATTTGGGGCGAGGTGCAGCGCGCCGCTGGCGCGACCGAGCGATTGATCGAGCTTTTGAACACGGTTGATACCGTGGCAGATCCGGCTGCGCCGAAGGCTGTGCCGGATATGCGTGCGGGCCGGATCGAGTTTGACAATGTCACCTTTCACTATCCTTCGCGTCCGAACACGGCAGCGCTTGAAGGCGTGACATTGACTGTCGAGCCGGGCGAAACTGTCGCGCTCGTTGGCCCTTCAGGTGCCGGCAAATCGACGATCATGCAGCTTCTTCTGCGCTTCTTCGATCCCCAGAGCGGCGCGATCCGAATGGGAGGCGTCGAACTGCGCGACCTCAAGCGTTCGGATTTCCGCAAATTCATCGCACTGGTGCCGCAAGATTCGGTGATTTTCGCGGATACCGCCCGTGAAAATATCCGTTTTGGCAAGCTCGATGCGACCGATGCCGAGGTCGAGGATGCGGCCCGCGCCGCAGCGGCGCATGATTTCCTGTCGGCTTTGCCCGAGGGCTATGAAAGCCCGGTGGGCGAGCGTGGTGTCCTTCTCTCGGGCGGTCAGAAGCAGCGCATCGCCATCGCCCGCGCGATCCTGCGGAACGCGCCGATCCTGCTTCTGGACGAGGCGACCAGTGCGCTCGATGCCGAAAGCGAGCGGCTGGTTCAGGATGCCGTCGATAAATTGGCGGAAGACCGCACGACCCTCATCATCGCGCACCGTCTGGCCACAGTGAAGAAAGCCGACAGGATTGTCGTTTTCGACGAAGGTCGGATCGTCGCGGAAGGCACGCACGACGATCTTGTCGCGGCAGGAGGGCTTTATGCCCGCCTGGCCAAGCTCCAGTTCACGGAAGGCATTGCCGCCGAGTAAATGTCGTTGGGTAATTCTTGAACCTTGGCGCAGATCAACTATCGTCATGGGAAAGCCGCGCAGACGGCATCAAGGGAGACCACCATGACATTCGCCAGCATCGCTGACATCAAGGCTATTGAAAAAGAAGGCTCCTGGGCCGATCGGGATATGCCGACAACAACCTTCGGCTTTCTGTCGCAGACGGCGCGGAAGTTTTCGGATCGCCCCGCCGTCAGCTTTCAGATCCTGTCTGACCCGACATCGAAGAACGAAACCCTCTATTGGGGCGAGCTTTTTGAAAAGACCTGTCAGACAGCAAACATGCTGCGCAGTCTTGGCATCGGCGAGAATGATGTCGTCGCCTATCTTCTGCCCAACAGCAACGAAACGGTTTTGACCTATCTGGGCGGCCAGATCGCCGGCATCGTTAGCCCGATCAATCCGCTTCTGGAGCCCGAGCAGATCGCGGCCCTCCTGCGAGAGACGGGCGCCAAGGTCTTGGTTACGCTCAAGGCATTCCCCAAAACGGATGTCGCGCAGAAGGCCGCCGAGGCCGTTCGCCTCGCGCCGAATGTGACGACCGTTCTTGAGGTCGATCTTGTGCGCTATCTCGGCGGAGCCAAACGGCTGATCGTGCCGCTCATCCGCCCAAAGGTCGCGGTCAAGCACAACGCCAAGGTTCTCGATTTCAATCGTGAGATGGCCAAGCATACCGGCCACCTGACCTTCGAGGATGCAAAAGGCGACCGCGTGGGGGCGCTTTTCCACACCGGCGGCACAACCGGGATGCCCAAGCTGGCGCAGCTGCGTTACAGTGGGATCATCTATAATGGATGGCTGGGCGAGCGGCTTTTGTTCGACGAGAACGATTGCCTGATGTGCCCGCTGCCGATGTTCCACGTCTTTGCGGCGATCGTGTTGATGGGGGCGTCGCTGGCCTCGGGGGCGCATCTCGTTTTCCCGACGCCCGCCGGCTATCGCGGCGAAGGCGTGTTCGACAATTTCTGGAAGTTGGTTGAACGCTATAAATGCACCTTCATGGTGACGGTTCCGACAGCCATGTCGGCGCTCATGCAGCGCCCTGTGAATGCCGATATCTCGACCTTGCGTCTGGCCTTCTGCGGCTCTGCGCCGCTACCTGTCGAGCTATTCAAGCGGTTCGAGAAGGCGACGGGCGTGACCATCTGCGAAGGCTATGGCCTGACCGAGGCGACTTGCCTTGTCTCGATCAACCCCCCCGACGGGGAAAAGAAGATTGGCTCGATCGGCCTCGCCTTTCCCTATTGCGACGTCAAGATCATGGATCTGGCGACCGGAAAAGAGGCCAAAACCGGCGAACAGGGCGAAATCTGTGTCTCCAATCCCGGCGTCTCGATGGGCAACACATATACGGATGAGAGCAAGAACAAGGATCTGTATTATCCGGGCAAAGACTCCAAGACCCAATATCTGCGTACCGGCGACCTTGGTCGGATCGACGCCGATGGCTATCTCTGGATCACCGGCCGCGCCAAGGACATCATCATTCGCGGCGGCCATAATATCGACCCCTCGGAAATTGAAGAAGTGCTTGCGGGCCACCCGCAGGTGGCGTTTGTCGGCGCCATCGGCCAACCTGACGCCCATGCCGGTGAACTTCCCATCGCCCACGTCGAGTTGATCGCCGGGGCGACCGTCAGCGTCGAAGAGCTTTTGGCCTATGCGCAGGAGCACATCAAGGAGCGCGCCGCGCATCCCAAGCACATCGAGATCATGGCTGAGCTGCCGAAAACCGCAGTCGGCAAGATCTTCAAGCCCGACCTGCGCAAGATGGCGATCAAGCGGATCTACAATCACGCCCTTCACAGCGGCGGCATTGCGGCCTCGGTCGTTGATGTCGTCGAAGACAAGAAACGCGGCCTCGTCGCGCAGCTTGAGCGGAGCGGAACGGCGACCGACGATGATGTGATGAAGGCGCTCGGTTCGTTTACCCATCCCTGGGTGTGGAAGGGCGAAGAGGAATAGGCGCTGAAGGAAAGGTGCTCTGGAGGCGGGTACCGGAATCGAACCGGTCTACACGGATTTGCAATCCGCTGCGTAACCTCTCCGCCAACCCGCCGGAGCAGGGGTGGGATATACTGCTTCCCGGGCTTGTGCAAGCGGCCGTGGGGGCAAAAATCGGCGGTGTTTCAGGCGTTGCCCCTCGGGGCGAGTTGTGGCATCACCACGCCGTGGTAGCTGAATGAAAGAGTTTGCCCGTGGCCGATTTTTCCACCCGCCGGACCATGATGGTCGACACCCAGGTTCGCCCCTCGGATGTCACCAAGTTCCCGATCATCGACGCTATGCTGAGCGTTCCGCGCGAGGACTATGTGCCCTCGACCCAGCGTGAAGCCGCCTATATCGGCGACAACGTCGATCTCGGTGGCGGCCGGACCCTTCTGGAACCGCGCACTTTCGCCAAGATGCTGGATGCGCTGAATATTCAGCCGACCGAGGTGGTGCTCGATATCGCCTGTGGTCTTGGCTATTCGACAGCGGTCCTCTCGCGTCTGGCGGAATTCGTCGTCGCGGTCGAGGATGACGAGACCCGCGCCGACGAAGCTCAGGCGCTGCTTTCCGAGCACGGCGTCGACAATGCGGCGGTGATTTCCGGTGCGCTGGCGGAAGGTGCGGCCAAGTCTGGCCCCTATGACGTCATCATTCTCGAAGGGGCTGCCGAAGTGATCCCTGATGCCCTTCTGTCCCAGCTCAAAGATGGCGGCAGGATTGGCTGCCTCATGGCAGACGGCAGACTTGAGGTGGCGCGTGTCGGCCAAAAGATCGACGGTCGCATGAATTGGCGCGATGTGTTCCATGCGGGTGCGCCGGTGCTACACGGTTTTGCAAGAAAAGCGGCCTTCGCGCTCTGAGACTAATCCGGTCACGTGCCGGAAGCGTAAAGGTTGACGGAGGCAGGTATGGTTACAAGACGGCTCGCGATTTTCGCTCTTTCTCTGGCGATTGGTTTTGGCGCCCCTTCGGCGCGCGCCGAAACCTTGGGCTCGGCCCTTGCAAGCGCCTACGAGACCAGTGGCCTTCTGGCACAGAACCGCGCCCTCTTGCGGGCCGCTGACGAAGACGTGGCCCGCTCGGTGGCAGCCTTGATGCCTGTCCTGAGCTGGTCGGCGAATATCAAGGCGACCGTCCTTGGCGATCCGCCGCCGATGGTCGATCAGGTCAGCTGGGAGACCTATGCGGCCATCACCGCGCAGATGACGCTTTATGATTTTGGTGCCGGCGATCTTGCGGTGCAGGCTGCCCGCGAAACCGTCCTTGGGACGCGCGAACAGCTGCGCGGGATCGAGCAGCAGGTTTTGCTTCGCGCGGTCCAGGCTTATGAAAATGTCCGTCGCGAGACATCCTTTGTCGAACTGCGCCGCAGTGCGCTTCGTGTGATCGAGGAAGAGGCCCGCGCGGCCAAGGATCGGTTTGACGTGGGCGAAATCACCCGAACCGATGTTGCCCTCTCTGACGCGCGGCTTGCCGCAGCCAAGAGCCAGCTTGCGGCCGCAGAAGGTGCGCTTGCCCGCGCGAGCGAGGAATACGCCGCCGTTGTCGGCCACCGTCCCGGACGGCTTGACCCGGCTCCCGCAGCGCCGCTTCCTGACTCTGAGGCCGCCGCGCGCCAGATCGCGATGCAGAACCATCCGAGCCTTGCCGAAGCACAGCACAAGGTTTCGGCGGCAGAGCTGAACCTGCAGCGGGCCGAGTTGTCGCTCCGCCCCACAGTGAACGGCTCGGCGCAGGTTGGTGTCGATGGCGATGGCAATACCGCTGGTCAGTTTTCAGTGACGATCGGCGGGCCGCTCTATTCCGGCGGGGCAATCGAAGCCTCGATCCGCCAGGTTGCTGCCTATAGCGATGCCTCGCGCGCCGGCCTTCACCTTGCGAGCGGCTCGGTCAGCCAAGGGATCGGCAATGCTTTTGCCAATCTATCGGTGGCGCGGGCCGGACGGCAGGCCTTCGAGCAACAGATCGCAGCGTCGAGCGTGGCCTATGACGGAATCCGCGAAGAGGCCGAACTTGGCGGACGCACCTCGATTGAGGTTCTAAACGCCGAGCAAAGTCTTCTCGACGCCCGCGCGAGCCTGTTGTCGGCGCAGTCGGACGAGGTCATCGCGAGCTATGTCGTTCTTTCGGCGATGGGCCTTTTGACGGCTGAGCATCTGAAGCTCGCGGTGCAGATCTATGATCCCGCAGCCTATTATGACCTGGTGAAAGACGCCCCCTCGACTACCTCGCCGCAAGGCGAAGCGCTTGATCGTGTCTTGCAGGCCATCGGCGGCAATTAATTCCTCCTTCGGCTTTTGCCGCTATCAGTTGTCTGAAATTTTCTGAGCGGCTAGAGTTCTGATTGGGGCAAGGCAGGAAAATTATGTCGGATCGCGTCACAAACGTCGAAATCGAAGATGTGCTGACATCTATTCGAAAGCTTGTGGCTGATGGTGAGTGGATTCGTCAGCGTGCGGCCGAAACCAATGCAGCAAAGGGCGTTGAACCGGCGGTCTCTGTGATCGAAGCTGTTGATGATGCCGGAAAATTCGTGCTCACGCCTGCATTGCGCGTGATCGAAAGCCGCGCCGAAGTTCGTGGCAAGGGCGAATCGCTCTTGCGGTTCCGCCGCAACGCTGAGCCCGAGGCCATGAACAATGCGGATCAAGAAGCGCTCGTCACGCCCGAAGCGGAAACAGCAGAGCCTGAAGCCGCTGAAGCGCCGCGCGGGGTGAATGACGAGGCGACGGATCGCGCCGAAACCTTTGACAACGTTCTGGACGAGGACTCGGACGAAGAGACCACCGCCGAGCCGGAAACGATCTCCGACATCCTCGAGATGTTCGATGAGGATAAGGACGAGAGTGTCGAGGACCGCTCAGAGGAAGACGAGGCGGAGCGGGGCGGCTATCAGAGCCTCGGTGCGGCAATCGCGGAATTGGAAGCCGCCGTCGGTAGCGAGTCGGACGATTGGGAACCGGACGGAAGCGAGACCGTCCTGAATGATTTCACCACCCCGCTGCGTGCGGTCGGTGGGAGGGATATGCCCGACATCGTCGACGACGAGGACGGTATCGACGAGCCTCAGCCTGAGATTTCTCGAATTGGGGAAACGGTCCTAGAAGAGGACGAGGCCTCGATGGATATGCTCGACGGCGAGGCCTCGTCAGACGCGGCTCCGCTCGATCTTGCTTTCTTTGCGCGCCCCCGTGAAACGTTTTCGGAGCCGACCCAAGGCAAGCCGGGCGATAACGTCGAAGAGGGGGCCGCTGACGAGAGTTCTTTGTCGTTCAGCCACGCTGCCTTTGACTATTCCGACGACGCCGAGGATGAGGACACCAAGACCGAGGCAGAGGCCGACGATTTTGGGGGCATTGAGGCTCTTGTAGAAGAGCCGGAAACGGGCCTTGTCGAAGAAAACCTGACCGAGGAAGACTTGGTTGAGGACGAGGCGCAGCAGGCAGCTGTCGATACGGATCAGATGATCGATCAGATCGCCGATGCGATCACTGAAACCGCCATTGTAGGCGCCGCCAGTGCAATCGAGGACGAGATCGATGAAGATCTCGCGGCCTATCTGAGCGAGGAGACCGAGCTCGACGAAGATATGCTCCGGGATCTTATTACGCAGGTTGTCCGTAGCGAACTTGAGGGTGAGCTGGGCGAACGGATGACCCGCAATATCCGCAAGCTTGTCCGCCGCGAGGTTTTCAGCATTCTGGAAAGTCGCGAGGCCGAGTGATCAAACCTCGGCCGCGAGGCTCAGGATTGCATCAAGGTCAAGGTGGGCTTCCATGTGATCGGCCAAAGCGTCGAGCGCGTTCTCCACGTCCGCGCCATAGTTGGCTTGCGTTCCCGCAAGGCCGAGCTCTTTGAGGAATGCCGCGCGGAAACCGTCGGCGGTGAAGAGCCCGTGCAGATAGCAGCCGCGGACGCGCCCGTTCTCGCTTGCCGCCCCCTCGCTGCGATCACCGACACGAAGCCAGCCCCGCGCCCGATCCGGCCCCTCTGTCTCGCCGATATGGATCTCATAGCCGCTGACCTCTTCGCCCGAGGCGATATGAACCGCGTCTGTGAGGGCGAGCCGTTTGAGGGGCTTCATCTCGGTCACGACATCAAGAAGGCCCAACCCCGCCACGCGCCCCGGTGCGCCTTCGATCCCGTCAGAATCGACGATCTCGCGCCCGAGCATCTGGTAGCCGCCGCAGATCCCCAAGACCTGCCCGCCGCGCCGCATATGAGCGAGAAGGTCAATGTCCCAGCCTTGCGCGCGAAAGTCGGCCAGATCGGCGATGGTCGATTTCGAACCGGGGATCAGGACGAGATCGGCGTCGCCCGGTAGGGGCCGCCCCGGTTCGACGATCTCGACCGTCACGCCCGGCTCTGCCGAGAGAGGATCGAGGTCGTCGAAATTGGCGATCCTCGACAGGCGCGGCACGGCGATCTTGAGGGGGCCGCCGGGCCGGCTTGCGATGTCCATCACGTCTTCCGCCGGAAGCTTCCACGCCAGCGGGAACCACGGCAGGATGCCGAGAGGGGTCCAGCCGGTGCGCTCTGTGACGAAGTCCATGCCGTCAGCGAAGAGCGTCGGATCTCCGCGAAACTTGTTGACCGCAAAGCCCTTGATCCGGTCGCGGTCCTCGTCGGGCAGGATCGCATGGGTGCCGACAAGCTGCGCCATGACCCCGCCACGGTCGATATCCCCCACAAGGATCACCGGCACATTCGCCGCCTCGGCAAAGCCCATATTGGCAATGTCGCCGGCCCGCAGGTTGATCTCGGCAGGGCTCCCTGCGCCTTCAATGACAATCAGATCGCGCCCTGCGGCGAGCCGTTGGAAGCTTTCCAGAACCTTCGGCATCAGGGTGGATTTCAGCTTGCCATAGTCCCGCGCCTTGAGCGTGGTGAGGCGCTTGCCCTGCACGATCACCTGTGCGCCGATATCGGTCTCGGGCTTGAGGAGCACGGGGTTCATATCGGTCAAGGGCTCAAGCCCAGCCGCCCGCGCCTGCAGCGCTTGCGCCCGCCCGATCTCGCCACCATCGGCGGTCACGGCGGCATTGTTCGACATATTCTGCGGCTTGAACGGCGCGACCCTGAGGCCCCGACGCGCATAGGCTCGCGCCAGCCCTGCGACGACAAGCGATTTGCCGACGTTCGAGCCCGCCCCCTGGATCATGATCGCCTTGGCCATCGCCACCTCCGGCCTTGGTTCTAGGGGCAAGGGCAGGGCAGGGGAAGGGGCAGAGCGGCGGCCCCGCAACCATTCCCGACGCGCAAAAGAAAAACGGCCCCCGCGAAGGGGCCGCTCAAACCGGACTGGCCGGGATAAATCAGGCGGCTTCGGCGGCCAGCTCGGCGGCGTGGCGACGCTCGCTCTCTTCACGCGACAGCGCGACAGAGGTGCGCACACCCTTCGAGACAAACTCCATCAGGCCCTTCACAACACGCTCGTTCGGGTCGATCCCGGCGCAGGACAACACTTCACGGCCATCGCGCGAGCGGGCCCAGCGAGCGATCTGCTCGGGGCCGTTGCCGTATTTCTTGTCGTCGGCAATGGCGTCATCCAGAGCGGCAAGCACAACGGCGGCAAAAAGCTTACGCGCGCGGTTGCCCTGCTCGTTATTGAACGCGGTGCCGTCAACGAAATCCTTCATCATGTGTCCTTTGTTCTTTTTGCTCTTGTAGTTCGGGCGTGCGGGGCAATATGCCTATTTTGATCCGATTCGGGGGGTCTCTTTTGGAATGGCAGCTATGCGCCATACGCATGGCTCATTTTGCTTGGATAGCATATCTGCTAGTGACAAGTCACCCCTTCGTCGACATATAGGCCCCAATTCGCGATCATCAACCAAACCGCCACTTTTTTGACGAAAACGAGCCATGCCCAAGATAAACGGTAACGAAATTCGCCCCGGTAACATCATCGAGCACGATGGTGGCCTGTGGGCCGCAGTCAAAGTCAGCCACGTCAAGCCCGGCAAAGGCGGGGCTTTCGCCCAGTGCGAGCTGAAAAACATCCGCGACGGCCGCAAGCTGAACGAACGCTTCCGCTCGGAAGACCGCGTCGAGCAGGTCCGCCTCGAGCAAAAGGATCAGCAGTTCCTCTACGAGAGCGACGGCCGCCTCGTGTTCATGGACAGCGAGACCTTCGAACAGACCGAGATCGACGCTGATCTTCTTGGCGAGCGCCGCCCCTTCCTGCAGGACGGGATGACCGCCACGGTGGAATACTACGGGGAAGAGGCGCTCAACGTGTCGCTGCCGCAGAAGGTCATCTGCACCATCGTCGAGACCGAGCCGGTCGTGAAGGGACAGACCGCCGCCAACAGCTTCAAGCCCGCGATCCTCGACAACGGCGTGCGCGTCATGGTGCCGCCCTTCGTCGGCACCGACGAGCGCATCGTCGTCAACACCGAGACGATGGAATATTCCGAACGCGCCTGATCGCGCGATAAGGACAGAGACAAGGGAGGGACCGGTGATGCTGACAGAGGCGCGCCGGTCCCTTTTGCTTGAGGCCGTGCGGGACGCGGCACGGCAAGCGATCCTGCCCCGCTTTCGCAACCTTGCAGAGAGCGAGATTGGCCAGAAAAGCGGGCCTGCTGATCTGGTTACTTTGGCCGATACCGAGGCCGAGGCGCTGATCACGGCGATGGTCGCCCCCGAATGGCCCGAGGCGGTTGTCTTGGGCGAAGAGGGTGTCGCCGCCGATCCTTCCGCCCGCCAGCGCATGGCCGAGGCCGAATGGGCGGTGATCGTCGATCCGGTCGACGGGACATGGAATTTCGCAAAGGGCCTTGCAACCTTCGGCGTGATCCTTGCCGTCTGTCACAAGGGCCAGCCGGTGTTCGGCGCCCTTTATGATCCGGTGATGGACGACTGGGTGGAGGCCAGCGCAGGGCAGGGCGCCACATTGCGTGGCCCGTCCTTTTCGCGCCCTTTACGTGTTTCTCAGGAAACCGAGCGGCGGCGGATGAATGGTTATATCCCCATGGGCCTTTTCCCGATGGAAACGCGCCGCAGGCTGGTGCAGGACTTCCCCGATTTCGGCCGCGTGACCAGCCTGCGCTGTTCTTGCCACGAATACCGCATGGTGGCGCAGGGCCATTCCGATTTCGTCCTGAGCGGCCCGACCCCGCATCCGTGGGACCATGCGGCGGGGGCGCTGGCGGTGATGGAGGCAGGGGGCGTCGTGCGGTTTCTCGATGGCGGGGCCTACCGGACAGAGCGGCTCAAGGGTGTTCTGCTGTCGGCCTCGAATGAGGTGCTCTGGCAGGAGCTCGCCGCGCGTTTCGCCTATTTGGCCTGATCAAGCGTGACGGTCGCGCCGCCCGCCGTCATCTCGCCCTCGGCCCGGTCAAACCGCAGATAGGCCAGCGCATGGTCGCCCGAGACGGTGTGAAGCGTGCCGACCTCTTTCTCGCCCGCCATGATCGGTGTGCCCGGCTGCGCCTCGCCTTCAAGGCGGACCCGAGCAAGGCCCTTGCGAAGCTCGGTCTTGTGCTTCATCCGCGCGGTGACTTCCTGACCCACATAACAGCCCTTGCGGAAATCGACACCGTGCAGGCGCTCGAAGCCCATCTCGAGGATATAGCTCTCGCCGGTCAGTTCCTCGCCCGATTGCGGGACGACAAGCGCCACGCGCTGGGCGTCCCAATCGGTGCCGTCGCTCAGGTCGGTCGCCCCGTAGGCCCGCCATCCCATCGCCGGATCACGCGGATCGGCGAGGGCGCCTTCGGGGGCCGGCCCCGTCCCGCGAGAAACGATGAGATCAGTCTCGGTGATCCGCACATCCGCGCGCAGGCGATACATCGACAGTCGCTGCACCAGCGCATCGCCAGCCGTGGCATCTGCATCCAGAAGGATGCGATCGGGCTGACCGACAAGAAAGAAATCGGCAATGAACTTGCCCTGCGGCGTCAGAAGAGCTGCATAGGCGATGCCGCCCCGCGCCTTGGCGATATCGTTGGTGACGAGGCCCTGAAGGAAATGCTCCCGGTCCTTGCCGGTAATGGCGAATACGCGGCGTGCGGTCATGCCTCGGTCTCCTCGGCCTTGAACTGGAGCCGGTATAGCTCGGCATAAAGCCCGCCGCGCTTCAACAATTCGTCATGCGTTCCCTGATCGACGACCTGACCCTGATCCATCACCACGATCTTGTCGGCGTTGCGCACGGTCGAGAGGCGGTGGGCGATGACAAGAGTGGTGCGCCCCTCGGAGAGACGGTCCAAAGCCTCTTGCACGATGGCTTCGGACTTGGTGTCGAGCGCCGAGGTCGCCTCGTCGAGGAGGAGGATCGGCGTATCGCGCAGAAGCGCGCGGGCGATGGCGACGCGCTGGCGCTGGCCGCCCGAGAGGTTCGAGCCGCGCGGGCCTGCGGGGCTGTCGAGGCCCTCGGGCAGGCGGTCGAGGAAATCGCTCACATGGGCGGCGGTCAGAACCTTGTCGAGGTGCTCGGGCGAGACGCCCGTCCGCCCCAGAAGGATATTGTCGCGCAAGGTCTCGTCGAACAGGGCCGCATCTTGGGCCACGACCGAGATGAGGCCGCGCAAGCCGGCCAATGTCATCGCCGCCACCTCGGTGCCGCCGATGGTAACAGAGCCGCCCTGAGGATCGACCAGACGGGTCAGAACATTGAACACCGTGCTCTTGCCTGCGCCTGACGCGCCGACAAGGGCGGTGGTCTTGCCTGCTTCGGCGATAAAGCTCGCGCCCTTCAGAACCGGAAGATCGTCATAGGCCAGTCCGACCGCCTCGAGCCGGATCTCCGGCGCACCAGTTGGCGCGGCCAGCGGGGCGGCGGGCGAGGTGATCCGCGGTTCCTCGCCAAGGATCGAACCGATCCTGTCGATGCTCGCCGCCGCGGTCTGCATCTGGCCCGAGAGGGTGCCGAGCCGGCGCAGCGGCTCGAAGGCCAATGCCATCGCGGTGAAAAAGGCCATGAATTCACCGATGGTCTTGTTTCCGGCGATGATCTGGCTGCCGCCATAGGCGATGACGCAGAAAAAGCCGATCCCGCTCATCAGGTCGATCAGGCCCGGAATCGTCGCCTCGCCAAAGGCCTTGCGGACCTCGGCCCTCACCTTGCTGTTGATCAGGCTGCGATAGCGCCCCGCCTGATAATCCTCGAGGTTGTTGAGCTTGATCGCGTTGATCCCGTGGAACACCTCGTCGAGCCGGATCGAAAGCCGCGCCGCGATCTCGCGGGCCGCTTTGGCGCGGCGGCGGATGAAGCCCTGCACGGTAAGCGAGGGCAGAACCAGCAAGGGGATGCCGACAAGGGCAATCGCCGTCCAGCGCCAGTCGATATAGAGCGCCGCGCCGAAGAGCCAGACAAGGGCTATGCCGTCGCGGGCAAAGCTCGCCAGTATATTGGCCCAGACCGATCCCACCGCCGAGACATCGCCGTTGACCCGCTCGATCAGGTTTCCCGGCGGGTTCTGCTGATGATAGCGGGTGTCGAGCACCATGAGATGCCGCAAAAGATCAATCCGGATATCGGCGCCGGCCAACTCGTTGGCCTTGGTCATAAAGATCTTCTGGCCCATGGTCGCGATTGCCCGCAGAACGAAGACGCCGATGATCGCGATGCCGAGGCTCCAGATCGCGCCGCCGTTGCCGGCCACGAAGATGTCGTCGAACATCGGCTGGATGAGCCAGCTTAAAGCGCCCAGCATCGACCCTTCGAGCGCCATGAAGAACACGGCCGCCGCGATCGTCCAGAAATGCTGGCGCATATAGCTGCGCCAGAGCCAGCCCAGAAGCGCCCCGGAAGAGGCGTCTTGCGGCGGTATCTTGCGGTCTTTGGGCACGCGGGCGGATCCTGCTCTTCTCGTTCCGCTGATCTAGCGGCATTCCGCCCCCGGGGGCAAGGCGCGGGCGCTTGTCAGGGCGGATTGACGCCGCCGCAAGGCGCTGTAGGGTCCGGCAAAACCTAGCAAGGAATACCCGATGACACTCGCCCACGGTCGCCAGTATCTTGCCATCCCCGGCCCCTCGGTCGTCCCCGACCGCGTGCTGCAGGCGATGCACCGCGCCGCGCCGAACATCTATGGCGGGCCGCTTTATGACCTGACCTATTCGCTGATCCCCGATCTCAAGAAGATTGCCCGCACCGAAAGCGATGTCGCCATCTACATCGGCAACGGCCATGCGGCTTGGGAGGCTTCGCTTGCCAATGTCCTGTCGCGCGGCGACAAGGTTTTGGTGCTGGCGACCGGGCTTTTCGGCCTTGGCTGGGCCGAGGTCGCACGCGGGCTCAGAGCCGAGGTCGAGGTAATCGACTTTGGTGTTCAATCCGATGTGGCGGTTGAGCGGCTCGACTTCGCCCTGCGCGCTGATACCGAGGGCAGGATCAAGGCCGTGATGGTCTGTCATGTCGATACCTCGGCCGGCGTCCGCAACGATATCCCCGCGATCCGCAAGACGATGGACGCGGCCGGCCACGGCGCGCTTTTGATGGTCGATTGCATCGCCTCGCTGGCCTGCGACGTTTACGAGATGGACGCATGGGGCGCCGATGTGACGGTCGCCGCCAGCCAGAAGGGGCTGATGACGCCGCCGGGCCTCGGCTTTGTCTGGTTCAATGAAAAGGCCGCGAAGGTGCATGAGACAGCCGATTGCGCCACCGGCTACTGGAACTGGAAACCCCGCGCCAATCCCGAAGGCTATTGGCAGCTTTTTGGCGGCACCGCGCCCACCCATCACCTCTACGGCCTGCGCACGGCTATCGACATGATCATGGAAGAGGGGTTGGAAAACGTCTGGGCCCGCCACGGCAAACTCGCCCGCGCGCTTTGGGCGGCGGTCGAGGCTTGGGGGCAAGGCGGCCCGATGGCTTTCAACATCACCGATCCGGCAAAACGCTCGCACGCTGTCTCGGCGTTCGGCATCGGCGCGGGCAACGGCGATAAGCTGCGCGGCTGGTGCGAGGAAAAGGCGGGCCTGACGCTTGGTATCGGTCTCGGCCGCGAACCGGCGGACGCCTATTTCCGCGTGGGCCACATGGGCCATGTAAACGCCCAGATGATCCTTGCCGCCATCGCCACGATCGACGCGGGCCTCAAGGCGACCGGTATTGCCCACGGGGCAGGGGCGGTCGAGGCGGCCACAGCGCTGATCGCCGCCGAAGCCTAGCCCCGCGCGGCGGCAAGCGCCTTGGGCAGCGCCTCGGCGAAAGCCTCAAGATCGGCGGGCGTGCCGCAGCTGACGCGGATACAGCGGTTCTGCGGCGCGACAAACGGCATCCGCACGAAGATGCCCTGATCCACAAGCGAGGTCAGCACCGCCTTGGCGAAGGTGCCGTCGCGGCCGCAATCTATGGTGACAAAGTTCGTGGCCGAGGGCAGCGGCACAAGGCCGTTGGCCAGCGCAATCGCCCCGATCCGGTCGCGCGCCTTGGCGACCTCGCCCTGCACATGGGCGAGCCACGCCTTGTCCTCAAGCGCCGCCAGCGCCCCTGCCTGACTAATGCGGCTCATGCCGAAATGGTTGCGGACCTTGTTGAAGGCCTCGATCACCTTCGCCGCCCCGATCGCATAGCCGACGCGCGCGCCTGCAAGCCCCTGTGCCTTGGAAAAGGTCCGCATCCGGATCACCCGCGGATCGGCGGGATCGACCCGCGGCGCGGTGCCTTCGGGGGCAAATTCGATATAGGCCTCATCGAGGATGAGAAGCGCCCCTTCCGGCACCTCGGAAATCATCCGCTCGACCGTTTCGGCCTCGTGCCATGTCCCCATCGGATTGTCGGGGTTGGCGAAGTAGATGAGCTTGGCGCCCACCTCGCGCGCCTTGGCGATGAGCCGCTCGGGGTCTTCCCGGTCGCCGGTATAGGGAACGGTATGGACCGCCGCGCCGAAGCCCGCGACATGGTAGTTGAAAGTAGGATAGGCGCCTGCCGAGGTGACCACCGCCTCGCCGGACCCTACGAAGAGCCGCACGACAAGGCCCAATAGCCCGTCGATCCCTTCGCCCACCATGATGTGGCTTGGATCCATGCCCAGATCCAGTGCCAACGCCCGCCGCAGATCGTGGCTTTCGGGGTCGCCGTACATCCACGCGCCAGAGGCGGCGGCCTGCATTGCGGCGATGGCCTTGGGCGAGGGGCCGAAGACGGATTCGTTGGCCCCAAGCCGCGCCCGAAACGCCTTGCCCCGCGCGCGCTCCTGCGCTTCGGGGCCGACGAAGGGCACAGTGGCGGGAAGCGAAGCGGCGAGCGGGGTGAGGCGGGGATCGTCTTTCATGGCGTGAGTAAGCCCCGCCCCCGCAAAAGGAGCAAGGCCCTCGCTTCTTTTGGCCCCAAAATACTCCCGCCGGAGGCAGCCCGGCGCAAGCCGGGCTATCCGATCTCCGAAAGACGGGCGAGCGCGGCCTTCAGCTGCGCCTCTTCCCCTTCGCGCAAGCCAAGGTTCTCGCGCGCTTCTTCCACCACCTCTTCGGGGGCAGACGCCACGAAGCTCGGGTTGTTCAGCCTCCCGCGCAGGCCGCCAAGCTCTTTGCCAAGCTTTTCGAGCGCCTTTTGCACGCGGGCCTTCTCGGCCCCCACGTCGATGATATCCGCGAGCGGCAGGGCAAAGGTCGCGCCATTCGTCGGAATGGTGATCGAGCCCTTCGGTGCGGTGGCGGCCTCGCTCACCTCGCCGATCCGCGCAAGCCGTTTGATCATCACCTCGTTGTTGGCATAGGCGCCGCGGGCGGCGCCATCGGCCTCGGTCATCACCACCGGCACATAGAGCCCCACCGGCACGTTCATCTGCGCCCGCGCCGAGCGGATGCCTTCGATCAGGCTGATGGTCCAGGTCATCTCGGCATCGGCCGCCGGATCGACGAGATCGGCGGCGGTATAGCTCGGCCAGTCCGCATGGACGAGCATCTTGGCCCGCGCGCCGGCCACGCCCCAAAGCTCTTCTGTGATGAAGGGCATGATCGGGTGCAGAAGGACCAGACACTGATCGAGAACCCAAGCCATCGTCGCCTGCGTCTCGGCCTTGATCGCGCCCTCGCCATCGAGGAGAAGCGGCTTTGACAGCTCCACATACCAGTCGCAGACCTTGCCCCAGACAAAGCCGTAAAGCGCGCTCGCCGCGTCGTTGAAACGATAGGCGGCCAGCGCCGCATCGACCTCTTCGCGCACCTTGGCAACCTCGCCGATGATCCAGCGGTTGACTGTGGCCGAGGGCGCGGGCATCGCGCCATCGCCGCCCAGAGCGCCGTTCATCTCGGCAAAGCGGCAGGCATTCCAAAGCTTGGTGGTGAAGTTGCGATAGCCCTTGATCCGCTCTTCCGAGAGCTTGAGCACACCGCCAATCGCCGCCATCGAGGCATTGGTAAAGCGCAAGGCATCGGCGCCGTATTCATCGACGATCACCAGAGGGTCGATCACGTTGCCGGTGGTCTTCGACATCTTCTTGCCCTTCTCGTCGCGGACAAGCTGGTGCAGATAGACGGTGTGGAAGGGTATCTGATCCACCACGGCAAGCTGCATCATGATCATCCGGGCGACCCAGAAGAACAGGATATCCTGGCCGGTGATGAGAACATCGGTCGGGAAATAGCGCTTGTAGGCGTCGGTCTCTTCCGGCCAGCCGAGCGTGCCGATCGGCCAAAGGCCCGAGGAGAACCAGGTGTCGAGAACGTCGGGGTCGCGGGTCAGCGCAACACCGGCGCCAGCCTTGGCCTGCGCCTCGGCCTCGGTCGGCGCACAATAATGATTTCCCTCGGCGTCATACCACACCGGAATCTGATGCCCCCACCAAAGCTGGCGGCTGATGCACCAGGGCTCGATATTCTCAAGCCAATGGTAATAGGTTTTCTCTCCGCTCTCGGGCATGATCGTGATCTTGCCCGATCGCACAGCCTCGAGCGCGGGGCCGACGATCTTTTCGGCGTCGACAAACCACTGGTCGGTCAGCATCGGCTCGATGACAACCTTCGATCGGTCGCCAAAGGGCTGCATGATCTTCTTGCCCTCGACAAGCGGCACAAACGCCGGTGCTTCCTCCGTAGGCCGGGCCTCGGCCCGGCCCTTCCCAAGCCGAGGATCATCGGCAGCCGTCATCACCGCCAAACCCTCGGCCGTGATCTCGGCCACCACCTTCTCCCGCGCCTCGAACCGGTCAAGCCCGCGCAGGTGATCCGGCACAAGGTTCAACGCATCGGCCTCGGCCTCGGTGAGGCTCCGCTCGCCGCGCGCAACAGCGCCGGCAATCGTCGCCGCCTCTTCATAGCTCGCGCCATCCGCCCGCATCGCTCCGCGCACGTCCATCAGGCGATACATCGGAATGCCGCCGCGCTTGGCCACCTGATAGTCGTTGAAGTCATGCGCGCCGGTGATCTTCACCGCGCCCGAGCCGAAACTCGGATCGGGATATTCGTCGGTGATGATCGGAATGAGGCGCCGGTGCTCCTTCGGCCCAACCGGAATTTCGCAAAGTTTGCCGACGATTGGCGCATAACGTTCATCCGATGGGTGAACCGCAACCGCCCCGTCGCCCAGCATCGTCTCGGGCCGCGTCGTCGCGATCGAGATATAATCCCGCTCCTCGGTGAAGACGACGTTCCCTTCCGCGTCTTTCTCGACATAGGTATAGGTCTCGCCGCCCGCGAGCGGATATTTGAAGTGCCACATATGGCCGTCGACTTCGATATTCTCGACCTCGAGATCCGAGATCGCCGTCTCGAAATGCGGGTCCCAGTTCACCAGCCGCTTGCCGCGATAGATATAGCCCTTGCCGTAAAGATCGACGAAAACCTTGATCACCGCGTCATGGAAATTGCCCTTGGCATCCGCCTCCGGCGCCCCCGGCGCGCCCGACATCGTAAAGGCATTGCGCGACCAGTCGCACGAAGAGCCGAGGCGCTTGAGTTGATCAATGATCGTATTGCCGTATTGCGCCTTCCACTCCCAAACCTTGCCGAGGAAATCCTCCCGGCTCATGTCGGTGCGGCGCAGATTGCTCGCCGCCTTCAGCTTCTTTTCAACCTGCAACTGCGTGGCGATCCCCGCATGGTCCTGCCCCGGCTGCCACAGCGTGTCAAAGCCCCGCATCCGGTGCCAGCGGGTGAGGATATCCTGCAGCGTATTGTTGAAGGCATGGCCCACATGCAGCGCGCCCGTCACGTTCGGCGGCGGGATCATGATGCAGAAACTCTCGGCCCCCGGCTTGGCATTGGCGCCCGCCTTGAAAGCCCCCGCCTCCTCCCACATCCGGTAGAGCCGCGGTTCGGCCTCGGCCGCATCAAAATTCTTTTCCATCGCCATCGGTCTGATCCTCGAAACGTTCAGGGTGCTCTCTAGCGAAAGCGCAGGGAAAGGAAAAGACGCACCTCCCTCTCGGAGGCCCCTAAATATCCCGGGGGCCTGCGGGGGCTGGCCCCCGCGCTCCGCCGCCCTCTTGTGACACGTCCAAAGGAATGCGATTGTCACGCCCGACCTCAAGGAGCATGGCGCCAATGATCCCAACCCTCACCGCCTTCGATGCCTCCCCCGACCGCGGCCGCGGGCTCGCCCGCGACACGCGCGTGCGCTGGGCGCTTGAAGAGGTGGGTCAGCCCTACGAAGTGCGCTACCTCAGCTTCGCCGAACTCAAAAAACCTGCCCACCGCGCGCTTCAGCCCTTCGGCCAGATCCCAACCTATGAAGAGGGCGATCTGGCGCTCTGGGAAACCGGGGCGATCGTGCTCCATATCGCCGAAACCCATGCCGGCCTCCTGCCCAAGGATCGCAACGCCCGCGCCCGGACCATCGCCTGGATGTTTGCCGCCGTGAGCTCGGTCGAGCCCTGGATCCTCGAAATCGAGTCGACGCATTTCCACGACCGGGGCCAGGCCTGGGGCGCTGACAGGCTGGCTCAGGCGGAAAACCGGCTTCGGGTCCGGCTGGACGATCTCGACCGCGCCCTTGGCGACAAGGATTGGCTCATGGGCGAGTTCACCGCCGCCGATATCCTGATCTGCTCGGTCCTCTTGCGCGTCAGAGGCGAGCCGGTTCTCGACGAGCGGCCCCGCCTTGCAGCCTACCTCGCCCGGGGTGAGGCGCGGCCCGCCTATCAACGCTCCTTTGCCGCACAGCTTGCGCATTATCAGCTTCGGCAGGCAGCCAAATCCTAGACGGTGCGGTCGATCCGCGTGGAGAGGTGAATGAGGCTCTCCATCGCCAAAACGCCGTCAATCTCGCCGATCCGGTCGAGGGTCTCGTCAAGGGCAAGGGTCGATTGGGTGCGCAGCTGGCAGGCCAGATCAAACCGGCCCGAAGTGGTGTGAACCCGCTCGACCGCCGGAAGGCGCTCGAGCTGGCGCAAAACAGCCGATTGGGCGGCCGGGGTGATGTGGATGAGAACGGTAGCCCTGATCTGCCCGGCCCGGGCGTCTTCCGAAAGTTTCACGGTATAGCCCGCGATGACCCCATTGCGTTCGAGCCTGTCGAGCCGCGCCTGCACCGTTGTGCGCGCGAGCCCCAGCTTGGTGCCCAGCTTTGCCACAGGCGTGCGGGCATTGGCCCCCAAAAGGGCCAGAAGTCGGCGGTCTGTTTCGTCGAGTTCGATCATAACGACGAAAATAGCGGCAAAACGCCGATTATAACAGACAAATCTTGCAAGGTGCCGAGTCATACTGACGAATACCCCCTGTAGAGTGAAAAGAAATACCAGCAGGCAGAGGTCTCCATGCTCCAGCGTCCCGTCGTCTCTGAGTCCCCCGCGAAGCATCTCGCATCGGAGGCGGGCGAGCTGCCGGTCCATTTCTTTGCCCCCTCCGCGCTGGAGGCACGGCTTCGGAGCTTCAAGGCGCATTTCCCCGGTGTCGTGACCTATGCCGTCAAGGCCAACCCGGCCGATCACGTCATCAGCCAGCTCTGGGCCGGCGGCCTCGACGGCTTCGACGTGGCTTCGCCCGACGAGATCTCCCTGATCCAGCGCCTCTGCCCCGGTGCGGCGATGCACTACAACAATCCCGTCCGCAGCCGCGCCGAAATCAAGTTTGGCATCGAGGCCGGCGTTGTCTCCTGGTCGGTCGACGATATGGGAGAGCTGGAAAAGTTGATTTCCTGCGGCGTGCCGCAGGCCAGCGAGGTCGCCGTCCGCTTCAAACTCCCGGTCGCGGGCGGCGCCTACAATTTCGGCGCCAAGTTCGGCGCGACCGAGGACGAGGCCACCGCACTCCTGCGCCGCGTGGCCGAGGCCGGCTTCCGCCCGGCGATGACTTTCCACGTCGGCACCCAATGCAAAGAGCCGCAGGCCTTTGCGAGTTACATCGCCGCCGCCGCCCGCATCGCCAAAGAGGCCGGCGTCACCGTTGGCCGCCTTAATGTCGGTGGCGGCTTTCCAGCGGGGCGTGATGGTCAACCGGTCGACCTCCTGCCGTTCTTTACTGCCATCGACAAGGCGACCGAGGCCTTTGAAACCCGCCCGATCCTCGTCTGCGAGCCGGGGCGCGGCATGGTGGCCGACTCTTTCGCCTATGCCGTGCAGGTCAAGTCGGTCCGCGCGGGCCGCGTCTACCTCAACGATGGGGTTTACGGCGGCCTTGCGGAATTCCCCTCGATGGTGATCTCTCTCCACACCGTCGTCGGCCACATGGGCGAGGCCCGTAGCGCCACGCGGCAGCCGATGACCGTCTTTGGCCCGACTTGCGATTCGATCGACCAGCTGCCGGGCACGCTCGAGCTGCCCGTCGATCTTTCCGAAGGCGACTGGATCCTGTTCCGGTCGATGGGGGCCTATCTCACCGGCATGACCACCCGCTTCAACGGCTACGGCGACTGGCACACCGTCACGGTGCAGAGCCTTTGGCCCTAAGTTCGGCAGCTTCACTGGACACTAGGACTTGACGCGCTAGGCTGAAGCTGTCGGCGGGAATTGGTTCGCCGTTCGGGCAGAGCAAGTCGTATGTCGCCTGTGCAGGATTGGTTTCTTGGCCTTTTGGGCCGCAGACCCAGACGGGAAGAAGGCCGTCCGAGAGGGCGCGGGCCCGCCACGCACGTCATCATCCTAGATGGCACCATGTCGACCCTCGACGATGGCTATGAAACCAACGCAGGCATCACTTTCAAACTCCTCAAGGAACTCGGAGCGAAGCACAACGTGACGCTCCATTACGAGGCCGGCATCCAATGGCGCGACTGGTCGGGAACCTATGGCGTTCTGACAGGCAAGGGCCTCAATCGTCAGATCGAGCGGGCCTACGGGGTTCTCGCGTCGCGTTATGTGCCGGGCGACCGGATCTTCCTCATCGGCTATTCGCGCGGCGCCTATGCGGTGCGCTCGCTTGCCGGGGTGATTGATCGGGTTGGCCTCGTCCGCGCCGATGTGGCGACCGAGCGTAATATCCGCGAGGCCTATCGCCATTATCGCGCCGAGGCTGCCTCGCCCGCGACGGCCGAATTCCGAAGGCTCTTCTGCCACGATAACGTCTGGATCGAAGCGATCGGTGTCTGGGACACGGTCAAGGCGCTGGGCCTGCGGCTGCCGATCCTGTGGCGCTTTACCGAAAGCAAATACAGGTTTCACAATCAGGATGTGGTGCGCCACGTCCGCCACGCCTTCCATGCCCTCGCCATCGACGAGACCCGCCAAGCCTATGATCCTGTGCTCTGGAGCCGCCCCGCGGGCTGGCCCGGCGAGATGGTGCAGATGTGGTTTCGGGGCGCGCATGGCGATGTGGGCGGGCAGGTTGACGACAGGATCGAGGCGCGGCCCCTGTCGAACATCCCGCTCGTGTGGATGCTCGAGCAACTCGAACGTTCGGGCCTGCCCCTGCCGGACAACTGGCGCCTGCGGTTTCCGACCGACGCCGAGGCGCCGTCGGTCGGCACTTGGGGCGGTTGGGCCAAGCTTTTCATCCTGCGCCACCGCCGCGAGGTGGGCCGCGATGTGACCGAGCGGGTGCATTTCACCGCCCAGACCCACCGCCGCGCGCGGCACCTGCGGTTTCTGCCCTAGCCGGCCTTGGGCTGCATGATGAGGCAGGTGGTCGAGCCGGTGGCATAGAGGCGGCCATCCTCGGCCCCCCGTATCTCGCCGTGGGCCACCGCTGTCGTGCGGCCCGCGTGATCGACGGTTCCGGTGGCGATCACCTCCATCCCCTCGGGGATCACCCGCAGGATATTCACCCGGTATTCGAGCGTGGTGTAGATTGATCCCTTCGGCACCATCGTCATCACCGCGCAGGCCATGCAGCTATCAAGAACGGTCCCATACCAGCCGCCGTGGGTCGCGCCCATCGGGTTGCTGTGCTCGAACTTCGGCGCGCCGCGGAAGGCCACTTCGCCCGAGGCAACCGCGCTGACGCGATAGTTCAATGTCTCCGCCATCGGCGGCGCGGGCAGATCGCCCCGCAGGACGGAGTGCATGAAGTCGAGCCCCGAGATCGACAGGGTCTTCTCGAGGCCGGGCAGGTCGGCGCGGGATTTGGCGTGAAACAAGTGAACCTCCGGTCGGGGACGCGACCGGAGGCTCTCCTGTCAGGCGACGTTTTGCAAGCGCACCTTGGGGGAGACTCCGAGGGCGTGGCAAACATCGCGGGTCAGCTCGGGGCGATTGAGGGTGTAGAAATGCAGGTGATCGACACCGCCCTCGATCAGATCGTCGCAAAGCTCGGTGGCAAGGGCTGTCGCCAGAAGATCGGTATTGCCATCGCGGGTTGCGTGTTCAAAGGCGTCGCTCACGACCTGCGGGATCGAGGTGCCGCAGGCCTCGGCGAAGCGGCGGGCGCCGGCCCAGTTTTCAATGGGCAGGATGCCGGGGATGATCGGCGCGGTGATCCCGGCCCTGGTCGCGGCATCGCGAAAGCGGAAGAAAGTCTCGGCTTCAAAGAAGAACTGGGTGATCGCGCTGGTGGCACCGGCGTCGAGCTTGGCCTTGAGCCAGTCGATGTCGGCGGCAAGGCTCGAGGCCTCGGGATGCTTTTCGGGATAAGCGCCGACGCGCAGGGTGAACTTGCCGGTATCGGCCAGCGCCGAGATCAGCTCGACCGACGAGGCAAAACCCTCGGGGTGGGCGGTGAACTTGGCCTCGCCCTTGGGCGCATCGCCGCGCAGGGCGACGATCTGGGTCACGCCGGCCTGAGCATAGGTCTCGGCGATCTCGAGGGTCTCGGCGCGCGAGGCGTTGACGCAGGTGAGATGCGCGGCGACCGGCAAGCCGGTGGCGCGGTGCAGGGTGGTCACGGCCTCATGGGTCAGCTGGCGGGTGGTGCCGCCCGCGCCATAGGTCACCGAGATGAAATCAGGGGCGAGGGGGGCGAGGACATTCACGCAATCCCACAGCCGGAACGAGGCCTCGAGGTTGCGGGGCGGGAAGAATTCGAAAGAGACCTTGGGATGCGACATGATTCACCTTTTTGCAGTGCTCCCTTGTCGCCCAAACCGTTATGTGAGACAAATTCATAATCCTCAAGATCAATATGAGAATGGCTCATGAATATCGAGTTCCGCCACCTGCGGACCATCAAGGCGATCCACGACACCGGCGGCGTCGCGCGCGCGGCGGACCTCTTGAACACCACCCAATCGGCACTGAGCCACCAGATCAAGGGGATCGAAGAGCAATTGGGCGTGCCGCTTTTCGTGCGTCGCTCGCGGCCCCTCAAGCTTTCAGCGGCGGGGCAGCGGTTCCTCGCGGCGGCCGAGGCGATCCTGCCGCAAGTGGCCTCACTCGAAGTGGAATTCACCCAGATCGCCGAAGGGCGCATCGCGCGGCTGCACATCGCCATCGAATGCCACGCCTGTTTCGAATGGCTCTTTCCGGTTCTGGAGCAGTTTCGCAAGGCCTGGCCCGATGTGGATGTCGATATCCGCCCCGGTCTGGCTTTCGATGCTATCGGCGCGCTCGCGCGGGAAGAGGTGGACGTGGTGATCTCGTCTGACCCCGAAAAGATCGACGGCATAGAGTTTGCCGCACTTTTCGATTATTCGCCGGTTTTCGTCGCCGCCGCGAACCACCCTTTGGCGACCCGCGATTTCGTCGAGGCCGAGGATTTCCGCGGCCAGACGCTGATCGCCTATCCGGTGGATCGCTCGCGGCTCGATATTTTCAAGCTGCTCCTTGGTCCGGCCCAAGTCGAGCCGGCGGCGATCCGGCGGGTCGAGCTGACGGCGGTGATCCTGATGCTGGTGGCGGCGGGGCGCGGGGTGTCGGTCCTGCCCGACTGGGTGGTGCGGGCGGTGCGGAAATCGTCCGACTATGTCGCCTGCCCGATCACCGAGCAGGGCCTCACGCGCCGGATGTATGCGGCGACCCGCAGCGAGGATACAGCTCGGCCCCACATTGCCTATTTCAAGCGCCTCGCCCGCCAGGAAGCGGTCAAGCTGCAACGGGGTCAGGCCTGACGCAACTGTTCTTTGTGAACCGCTCTGCGAGCCGTTTCACTGCAAACTCGCTCCCGGAACTCTTCAAAGGGTCCCGCACGACCAAAGTAGAAACCTTGACCATAGGCGCAGCCCAAACGCTGCAATATGGCAAGCTGGCCTGTGGTTTCGATGCCTTCGGCGACCACCGATACCCCTAGTCCTGCAGCCATCGACAGAAAGCCCGAGACAATAACCTCGGCGCGCTTGTCCGTGCCGAGACCATGCAAGAAGCTGGGATCAATCTTCAATTCGTCGAATTCCAGCTGGCGCAAATGCTGAAACGAGGCAAATCCGGTCCCGAAATCGTCGAGAGCGACCCGCAATCCCATTCGGCGAAACCGGGCAATGCTTTCCATGATGGTGTCTGTCGCGCGCTGAATGAACACGTCCTCTGTGATTTCGAGGGTCAGCTGAAGCCGGGCTGCCGGATGCTGATCCAACAATTTCCGAAAGTCTCTCCTGCCACTCCGTGTCGCAAGGGCAATCTCGGGAATGTTGATCGAGATATCGCCGGGAAACAGCTGTTCTTCGATGAGGGTATCTATGTCCGCAAGCACCCGGCCTGCCATATAAAGGAGGAAATCCCCCTGTAGCCCAAGCTCGTTGATCTGCGGCAAGAAGGCGCTTGGGGGAATAACGCCGGTGTCGGGGCGGACCCATCGGGCCAAGGCCTCGTGGCCATAGATTGCCCCCGTCTTTAGGTCGACCTTCGGTTGGTAGAAAGGGCGAATCTCGCCGCGTTCCATAGCCCTAAGAATAGTCCTGCGATCTTCGAGAGAGGTGCGTCGCGTGAAGGATTCCGCCTCATAGAGAACGACCTTGGCGCCATGGCTCCCTTTGGCGCGATACATCGCCTGATCCGCCGCCGTGCACAGGTTTCCGACCGTCTCTTTGCCTGTGGCGGCCAGCGCCACGCCAACGCTTGCCGAAACCTGCAACGCCCGTCCGCTGTGGTGGATCGGCTGCTGGATCGATAAGACCAGTTTGCGCCCGAATTCGAGAGCCGCCGCCTGATCGACCCTGTCCTTCAAGACCAGCGCAAATTCATCGCCGCCGAACCGGGCGGCACAGCCATGACCACTCACCATCTCGGTCAGACGGTCTCCAATCGTCTTCAAGACCATGTCGCCCGCGTCATGGCTGTAGGTGTCATTGATCGGCTTGAAACCATCGAGATCCAGAAGAAAGACGGCCACAGACGGATTAGGGCCCGTACGGTTCAACAGATCGGCGAGGCTCAAATCGAACCCGCGACGGTTCAGAAGGCCTGTCAGTGAATCGTGGCGGGTCAAGCTCTCAAGCTCCTTGAGCCGGTTGTTGGCTTCCTTCCTGGCCCGATCGAGGGCGCGATGGGTGTCGGTTTGCTTATGAAGCGTCTCGAACGTGTTGAAGACATAGACCACAAGCATGGTCATTGCGACGAACCATTGGCTTCGCGTCTCGGGGTTTTGTTCCATCTGGGCCGCCATCCAAAGAACACCGAAGGCTGCTGAAAAAGACGGCAGCATCAGAGTCCAATTGTAGAATGGCATTGAAAAGAAGGTATTCGTGATGTGGACGAAGATTCCCGACAACCAAAGAAACGCCGCGAGAAACATCGGCGCGGTCCCTTGCAAGGTCAGATGAAAGGCAGGGCTGAGGTAGACAATTGTCGAGCCGATCTGGAGAAACCAGACGAAAGAGATGAACCGCTTCGAGATTTCCGCGTCTTCTTTTGGAAGTTTGCGTACCGCTATCGCGGCGGCGACCTCGAACGGGGGTAGAAGGATGAGAAGCGAAATTGCGAACGGGACTTGATCAAGCCAACAGAAAATAGCGACCATCATGGCCGTCGTGCTCATTCTTTTGAAGATGTCCCGCTCCACGATGTGAAGGACAAAACGGGTCTGATGACGGATGCTATCGAGGCTGTCGTTGACCATGAAATTCTCGCTTCCCCAAGCACTCGATAGCCATTTAGGGAAAACGCCCAGTTAACTGCTGCAAAGAAAGTCGGTGCTCAATGCTGGCCCCCTTGCCCCGCCGCCCCATTGACCCTATACGCGCGGCTTGATCCGCAGACGGAGGCCCCGATGGCTGGCAGCGCAAACCTCAACGTGATGATGAAGACCGCCCGCAAGGTGGGCCGTGCTCTTTTGAAAGACTTCACCGAGGTCGAGCAACTGCAGGTCAGCGCCAAGGGCCCCGGCGATTTCGTCAGCCGCGCCGACAAGCGCGCCGAAGAGACGATCCGCACCGAATTGATGGCCGCCCGCCCGAGCTATGGCTTCCTCGGCGAGGAGGGCACCATGATCGAGGGCGAAGACCCGACCCGCCGTTGGATCGTCGATCCGCTCGACGGCACCACCAACTTTCTGCACGGCCTGCCGCACTGGGCCGTCTCGATCGGGCTCGAGCACAAGGGCCAGATCGTCGCCGGCGTGATCTATGATCCGGTCAAGGACGAGATGTTCTATGCCGAAAAGGGCATGGGCGCCTGGCTTAACGAAAGCCGCCTGCGCGTCTCGGCCCGCCACAAGATGATCGAGTGTATCTTCGCGACCGGCCTGCCATTCGGTGGCCGCGCCGATCTTCCCGAGACCCTCAAGGATCTTGCCCGCGTTCTGCCCGCCTGCGCTGGCGTCCGCCGCTTCGGCTCGGCCGCGCTTGATCTCGCCTATGTGGCCGCCGGCCGCTACGACGGCTTCTGGGAGCGTCGTCTCAACTCGTGGGACATGGCCGCCGGCCTCGTGATCGTTCGCGAAGCGGGCGGTTTCGTCGAACCGCTGCGTGAGGGTGGCGATATCCTGACCGATGGCGAAGTGATCTGCGGCAACGAGGCCATTTTCCCGGCCTTCGCCAAGGCAATCCGCGGCGCCTGACGCCCTATTCTTGCCAAATTGGCCCGCTAGGGCCGGGGCATGACACAGCTGACCAAAATAGCCGCCTATCTCAAGAAGTTCCACGCCGAGGAATCCGGTGCGGCGACTATTGATTGGGTTGTAGGCGTTGCCGCCGCCGTGTCTCTGACGATGGCAGTCACCAGTTCGGTCAACGAAGGGGTTATGGCGTTATCCGACAAGATCGCCGATTCTATCGGCAATCTCGAATTCGGTTGGGAACCAGCCCCGCCGCAAACGAGCCTCAGCAACGAATAATCAGCGCCTGCGCCGGACGACCGGTATATCGCTTCGGCCGATCCTGTAGGGGCGATTGGGATAGCTCGGTCTGCCCGAGTTCTGTTGCCAACGACGTCGCCCGCCCCGCGCAAGCCAGGTCGGGATCATCAGGACAAATCCCAGTGCAAAGCCGCCTGCATGGGCGAGATACGCGACCCCTCCGCCATCGGCGCTGGTACCGACCCCGCTCAGAAGCTGAACCACGAACCAATAACCCAGCATCGCCCAAGCGGGCAGGGTGATGATGCGGATGATGAAGATCAGGAAAAGGATTAGGTCGACCTGAGCCCTAGGGAACAGCAGAAGGTATCCACCCATCACGCCTGCGATTGCGCCCGACGCCCCGACGAGCGGCACCATTGAATTTGGCGCCGCAGCGTATTGCGTGAGGTCCGCGCCGACGCCGGTGATCAGGTAGAACAGCAAGAACCGGACATGGCCAAGAACGTCCTCTAGGTTGTCGCCAAAGATCCACAGAAACAGCATATTGCCCAGAAGGTGCATCCAGCCGCCGTGCAGGAACATCGAGGTGAGGAAGGTATGATAGCCATCGCCCGCGCTGATCCTTGCGGGGATCATGGCGTAGTCCGAGTAGAAGCCCATCAGCGCCCGGTCGGTGGGATAGGTGCCGATCATGCCGATAAAGACCACGACATTTATCGCGATCAGGGCGTAGGTGACGAAAGGCGCCCGGACAGAGGCGTTATGATCGCGGATCGGGAACATGGGCTAGATGTGGCATCTCCGCCCCGCTTCGTCCAGCGGGGCGGAGGAACGTTCACGCAAGAGTGCCCTCAGGCGCGGCCCACTTCCGCAAGCAGAGCCGCGTTGCCGCCCGCGGCGGTGGTGTCGATGCAGACGTGCCGCTCGTGCAGAACATGGGCGGCATCGGGCATCGTTGTCACCAGCGCGACGATCGGGCCGGAGCGGCGCGAAAGGGCGGCCTCGTAGGCGCGGCCTGCGTCCTCTTCGCCCCACCACAGAACCGCACCGAGCGGTGCGAGGGTGGCCAACGCCTCGGTCTCCAGCGATCCCTCGCAGGCGACCGCAACGCCACCCAAAGCCTCGACCGCCGCCACCTGCCGCGCCACGGCGTCCGATCCCGGCCCGAGGCAGAGGATCGGCCCGCGCGGCGAGGCGGTGAGGCGGTTCGATTCGCCCGTGGGCCCCGGCATATCGCGGGTTGGTTGGGCAGCGCCTGCGGGAGCCTCGGCCAGCGCTTGGTTAAGGGCGGCAACATCCGCCTTCTGGTTCCAGAATGAGCCAAGGGCAACGGCCTCTGTCGCCCCGAAGCGCGGCAGATAGAACGGTCCGCCCGCCTTCGGGCCGGTGCCCGAAAGCCCCTCGCCCCCGAAGGGCTGGCTGCCGACAACCGCGCCGATCTGGTTGCGGTTGACATAGACGTTGCCCGCGTGGATCGCATCGACCACCGTCTGCACCCGGTCGTCGATCCGGGTGTGCAGGCCGAAGGTCAGGCCATAGCCGGTGGCGTTGATATCGGCGATCACCTTGTCGAGTTCATTGGCCTTGAAGGTCGCCACGTGCAGGACCGGCCCGAAGATCTCTTTCCCGAGATCGCCGATGCCATTCACCTTGATGACCGTGGGCGCAATGAAGGTTCCCGCCTGCGGCACGCTCATCTCGTGCAGCACGCGCCCCTCCGCCCGCGCCTGTGCCACATGGTCGGCGATGGTTTTGTGCGCGGGGGCGTCGATCACCGGGCCGACATCGGTCGCGAGATGCCACGGGTCGCCCAGCGTCAGCTCGTCCATCGCGCCCTTGAGCATTTTCAAGAGCTTGGGCGCGATATCCTCCTGCACATAAAGGCAGCGCAGCGCCGAGCAGCGTTGGCCGGCCGAGCGGAAGGACGACATGACGATATCGCGCACCGCGTGCTCGGGGAGCGCGGTCGAGTCGACGATCATCGCATTGAGGCCGCCGGTTTCCGCAATGAGCGGCGTGCCGGGGGCGCAATGGGCCGCCATCGAGGCGCGGATCTTGAGCGCGGTCGCGGTCGAGCCGGTGAAGGCCACGCCCTTGATGCGCGGGTCAGACGAGAGGCCCGCGCCGACCATGCCGCCGCCGGGGAGAAGCTGGACTGCGGCAGTTGGAACCCCCGCCTTGTGCATAAGGCTCACGGCGAAATGGGCGATGAGCGGGGTCTGCTCGGCGGGCTTGGCGAGAACGGCGTTGCCGGCGGCCAATGCTGCCGCGATCTGGCCGGTGAAGATGGCGAGGGGGAAGTTCCACGGGCTGATGCAGGTCCAGATGCCGCGGGGGGTAAGGGCATCGCCCGCCGCCACGGCCTCGGCCGCGTAGTAGCGCAGGAAATCGACCGCCTCGCGGACCTCGTTCACCGCATCGCCAAGCGTCTTGCCGGCCTCGCGGGCGAGGATGCCGAAGATCTCGGTCGACTGCGCCTCATAGGCATCCGCCACGGCATTGAGGATGCGCGCCCGCTCGGCCACAGGTGCGGCCCAAGGCTTGGCGGCGTCGAGGGCGGCGGCGATATCCTCGGGCGTGGCATTGGCGACGGTGCCGACCGCAAGGCCATTGGCCGGATTGATCACCGGGACGGCCTTGTCACCGGCCTTCTTGCGGCCCGCGATCAGCGGCGCGGCGTGGCGGGCGGTATCGCTGGCCTCGCGGCCCGCGTCGATCCTGGCCAGCGTCGGCTTGTGGGTGATATCCCATCCGGCCGAATTGGGCCGCGACGGCGCGAAAAGCTCCGGGCCCTTGGTGACGATGGCCTGATCCCGCAGCGCCGCGAAGGGGCAGGCGGCAACGGTCTCGGCGGGCACGCTTTCATCGACGATCTGGTTGACGAAGGACGAATTGGCCCCGTTCTCCAGAAGCCGGCGCACGAGATAGGCCAAGAGGTCTTCATGCGCCCCCACCGGCGCATAGATCCGGCAACGCGTGCCCTCGGCCTTGTGGACGATATCGTGCAGCGTCTCGCCCATGCCGTGCAGGCGCTGGAACTCATAATCCTGCGCACTGCGCCCCATGCCGCCCGCCATGTCGAGGATGGCGGCGACCGTGTGGGCGTTGTGGGTTGCGAACTGCGGATAGATCCGGTCGGTCATGCCCAGAAGACGGCGGGCATTGCCGACATAGCTGATGTCGGTCGCCTGTTTGCGGGTGAAGACAGGGAAGCCCTCCATCCCCTCGACCTGCGCGCGCTTGATCTCGGCGTCCCAATAGGCGCCCTTCACGAGGCGGACCATGATCTTGCGGTCAAGCTGCGAGGCCAGATCATAGAGGTGCTCGATCACGAGGCCCGCCCGCTGGCCATAGGCCTGCACGACGATGCCGAAGCCATCCCAGCCCTTGAGCGCCGGATCAGACAGAACCGCCTCGATCACATCGAGCGACAGTGAAAGACGGTCGGCCTCTTCGGCGTCGACGTTGAAGCCCATGCCGGCGGCCTTGGCGAGAAGCGCAAGGCCCTTCACGCGCGGCACCAGCTCGTTCATCACGCGGTCGCATTGGGCGACCTCATAGCGCGGATGCAGCGCCGAGAGCTTGACCGAGATGCCGGGGTTTTCGGCCACCGAGCCATGCGTGCAATCGGCGGCGATGGCGGTGATCGCGCGGGAATAGGCGAGGTGATAGGTGCGGGCGTCGGCCTCGGTCCGGGCCGCTTCGCCGAGCATGTCGTAGGAATAGGTATAGCCGCGCGCCTGCATCTTGGCGGCCCGTTCCATCGCGCCGGCGATGTTTTCGCCCAGAACGAACTGGCGCCCCATCTCCTTCATCGCCCGGGCCACGGCGGTGCGGATCACCGGCTCGCCCAGCCGCTTGACCGCGCCCTTCAGCGCCCCGGTAAGGCCTGCGCGGCGCTCATCAAGAACGCGGCCCGTCAGCATCAGCGCCCATGTCGAAGCATTGACCAGCGACGATGTGGAATGGCCAAGGTGCTTGCCCCAGTCCGAGGGCGCGATCTTGTCTTCGATCAGCGCGTCGATCGTGTCGGCATCCGGCACCCGCAAAAGCGCCTCGGCCAGACACATGAGCGCGATGCCCTCGTCGGTCGAAAGGCCGTATTCGGCAAGGAAAACCTCCATCAGCCCCGGTTCCGACGAGGCCCGGATCTGCCGCACGAGATCGGCGCCCTTGGCGGCAATCCGCGCACGATCCTCGCCCGACAAAGCTGCCTTTTCGATCAGCTTCGGTAGAATCTCGTCTTCGGATATATAGAGGCCCGAGTCGATCTGGTCGCGCAGGGGGGCAGTGTGCGTGGCGGGCATTGGTCTCTCCCAGGTGGATGGCCCACAGTATCCCATTGTCAGAAAGCTTTTGGCCTGCTAATGCGCGGGACATGAGGTCTTTCGACCAAATTGAGGGGTTAATCGTGACCGAACGCCTTTCCGATCTGGATAGTTTCGACCGCAAGATTCTCGACGTTATGGCCATCGACGGACGAATCTCCGTCACGGAACTGGCCCGCCGCATCGGCCTTTCGAAATCGCCCACACAGGCGCGGCTGAAGCGGCTGGAGGAGACCGGGATCATCCGCGGCTACCGCGCTTTGTTCGATCCGATCCGCCTTGGACGTGACCATGTGGCCTTTGTCGAGGTGCGCCTGTCCGACACCCGCGAAAGCGCGTTGGCGGCCTTCAACGCGGCTGTCCTGCGGATCCCCGAGGTCGAGCAATGCCACCTGATCGCCGGCTCTTTTGACTATCTCCTCAAGGTCCGCACCTCGAGCATGTCGGACTACCGCCTCGTTCTGGCCGAGAAGGTCTCGACCCTGCCGCACTTGTCGAGCACCTCGACCTATGTCGCTATGCAGGCGGTGAAGGAAGAGGGCGTTGGGCCTGCCGCCTAAGTTCGCTTGCCCCGCCGCAGGCCGCCCCTTAGGAAGGGACGAGGCCCGCGTGGTGGAATGGTAGACATCGGAGACTTAAAATCTCTTGGCCGAAAGGCCGTGCCGGTTCGAGTCCGGCCGCGGGTACCACCTCTTCAGCTGACATGAGGCGCAGATGGGCAAGAAGGCTTCCAAACTGAAATCCGGCGAAGTGAAATCTGCGTTGAAGGCAATCGGCCTCGGGTTCACCAAGCCCGAGCGCAAGCAGATGGCGGTGGCGCTGGAAGAGCAGATCACCGCGGCCAAGGCGCAGCGGAAAGTCGCCTTCCCGAACGATCTGATGCCTGCCCAGCGGTTCGATCCGCGGCTGCCGGGCTTTGTCATGCCAAAGGTCGAGGACGGGGTGACGCTGCCCAAGGGCAAGGCCAAGCTGCCCGCCGCCGAGGCCGATATCGCCTTTGCGCCCCTGCCGCATCTGGCCCAGTGGATCGCCAGCGGCCAGATCATCAGCCGCCGCCTGACCGAGATCTATCTCGCCCGCATCGAGCGCCTTGCGCCCGACCTCTTCTGCTTCGCCACCGTCATGGCAGATGCCGCTCTGGCCGAGGCCGATGCCCGCGATTCAGAGACGGCAAAGGGCCAAAGCCGCGGGCCGCTGCACGGGCTGCCCTATGGCCTCAAAGACCTCTTCGACACCAACGGCGTCCCCACCGGCTGGGGCGCCGAGCCCTATGCGGGGCGGGTGCCTGAAAGTGACGCCAGCATCGTCACCCGCCTGCGCGAGGCGGGGGCTGTGCTGATCGGCAAAACGGCGGTCGGCGCGCTCGCCTATGGCGACAAATGGTATGGCGGCGTGAGCCGCAACCCGTGGAACCCCGCGGAAGGATCGAGCGGATCGTCGGCGGGATCGGCTTCGGCTGTCGCCGCGGGGCTTTGCGCCTTCGCCATCGGCACCGAGACGCTGGGCTCGATCGTCTCGCCCTCCGAACGCTGCGGCAGCACCGGCCTGCGGCCGACCTTTGGCCGGATCAGCCGGGCCGGGGGCATGGCGCTCTGCTGGTCGCTCGACAAGGTCGGGCCGATCGCCCGCGGCGTGGCCGATTGCGCGATGGTGGCCGAGGCGCTCCACGGCGCCGATCCGGCCGACCGCGACAGCATCAGCGCGCCCTTCGGGGGCAACCTTGCTCGTGCGCCCAAGGGGCTGCGGCTGGGCTATCTCAAGGGCACGCTCGACAAGGCCCAGCCGGGGATCGGTGCGGCGCTTTCGGCGTTTCTCGAAATGGGGCTCGAGCCGAAAGAGGTGACGCTGCCCGATCTGCCCTACGCTTCGCTTAATAACGTGGTTCTGGCCGAGGCGGCGGCGGCTTTCGAGGATCTGACGCTGACGGGCCGCGATGATGAGCTTGGCTGGCAGGACGATGCAGCCTGGCCCAACCTGTTCCGCGCGGCGCATCTTCTTTCGGCGGTCGATCATGTCCAACTCGACCGCCTCCGCACCCGCGTCATGCAAGCGCTCGACGCGCTCTTCGCCGAGATCGACGTTCTCGTCGGCCCGCCCTTCGCCGGGCCGATGCTGATCGCGAGCAACTTCACCGGCCATCCCTGCCTGCATCTGCGGGCCGGGTTCACCGAAGAGAAAACCCGCGCGGGCGGGACGCTGAGCGTCGGCGGCAACAAGGCGCCGGGCGCGGCCAAGGGCAAGTTCCGCGTGCCGCATGGCGTCTCGCTCTGGTCCGGGCTCTATCGCGAGGACCGGCTCCTGGAGGTCGGGCAGGCGTTGGAAAAGGCGCTGGGCGTGGCCGCCGAGCGCCCCAAGGGCTATTAGGTCCGCACTCCGGCGAAGCGGGTCTGCCAGTCTTCGCGCTGTTCGTCGGTGATCTTGGCGAACAGAACGTCCGGCACCGTGAAGGCGTGGCCTGCGGCCAATCCCGCGAGGAAGCCCGCCACATCGTCGGGCCAGCCCGCGCCTTCCGCATTCATCGCTTTCAGCATCGTGGCCGAGGCATCGGGGATGAAGGGGGCCGAGAGAACGGCATAAAGCCGGATCAGGCCCAGCCCGAGGCGCACCTGCATGGCGGCCTTCTCGGGGTCTTCCTTGAATGTCGACCACGGGGCTGCCGATTGCAGGTATTCGTTGCCCGCAACCCAAATGGCCCGCAACTCGGCCGAGGATTTACGGACCTCCATCGCGTCCATCGTGCCCTGATAGGCGGCAACGCGGGCGGCAAGGTCAGCAATCAGCGCCTCTTCCTGTTCCCCATAGGCACCGCCCTCAGGAACGACCTCGCCGAATTTCGAACGGCAGAACTTGGTGATGCGGCTGACGAAATTGCCCAAGACATCAGCCAGATCCTTGTTCACCGAGGCCTGGAAGTTGTCCCAGGTAAACTCGCTGTCCGAGCTTTCCGGCGCATGGCTCAGAAGCCACCAGCGCCAGTAATCGGCGGGCAGGATTTCCAGCGCCTGATCCATGAAGACCCCGCGCCCGCGCGATGTCGAGAACTGGCCGCCGTCGTAGTTGAGGTAATTGAACGACTTGATGTAATCGACAAGCTTCCACGGCTCGCCCGATCCGAGGATCGTCGCGGGGAACGACAGGGTGTGGAACGGCACGTTATCCTTGCCCATGAACTGGGTATAGGTCACGTCCTCCGCGCCCTTGTCGGTCCGCCACCAGCGCTCCCAATTGTCGCCCTTGCCCGCATCGACCCATTCCTGCGAACAGGCGATGTATTCAATCGGCGCGTCGAACCAGACGTAGAAGACCTTGCCCTCCATGCCGGGCCAGTCCTTCTCGCCATCCCGCACCGGAATACCCCAATCAAGATCGCGGGTGATGCCGCGATCCTGCAGGCCGTCGCCGTCGTTGAGCCATTTCTTGGCGATCGAGGTGGTCAGGATCGGCCAGTCTTTCTTTGAGTCGATCCATGCCTCGAGCTGATCCTTCAGCGTCGATTGGCGCAGGTAAAGGTGCTTGGTCTCGCGCATCTCGAGGTCGGTCGAGCCGGAAATGGTCGAATGCGGGTTGATCAGGTCGACAGGATCAAGCTGTTTGGTGCAGTTGTCGCACTGGTCGCCGCGGGCGCTGTCAAAGCCACAGTTGGGGCAGGTGCCCTCGATATAGCGGTCGGGCAGGAAGCGGCCGTCGGCGTGGGAATACATCTGCTTCTCGCTGACCTCGCGAATGAGGCCCGCCTCGTGCAGGCGGCCGGCGAAATGCTGGGTCAGCTTGTGGTTCCGGGCCGAGGAGGAGCGGCCGAAATGATCGAACGACAGGCGAAAGCCCTTGGCGATCTCGGCCTGAACGCCGTGCATCTCGGCGCAGTATTCCGCCACCGGCATTTTCGCCTTGGCGGCGGCCAGCTCGGCGGGCGTGCCGTGTTCGTCGGTGGCGCAGAGGAACAGAACCTCATGGCCGCGACCGCGCAGGTAGCGGGCATAAAGATCGGCCGGAAGCTGCGACCCGACGAGATTGCCGAGGTGCTTGATCCCGTTGATATAGGGGATCGCAGAGGTGATGAGATGGCGCGCCATGGGTCTTCCTTCGGGTTTGGCGGACTCATAGACGCAACGAACCGGCAAGGCCAGACGGGGTTTGCGCCGAAAATCTCCAGAATTGATGACTCGTTTACCGGGAATCGGGTTATGATGATCGCGTGGGGCCAAGGAGATGAGCGATGCGTCGCGCGTTAGCCCTCGTTTTGTTTCAGCTCGAGATCGGCCTTGTCGCCGTTCCCGCTCTCGGACAAGCACAGGATTTTTACGGCGGCATTTCCTACGACTACGCCTTAGATGGCGAGGGGCAAGGCGGCCTTGCGGCTTATGCCGGCGTGCGTTTTGGCGAAGGCGCCCTGAGCTTTGGGGCAGAGTTGACCCATGGCTTTGGTGACGGTGACCCTTTCGAGGCAACGCGGGTCCGGGGCCTAGTGCGGCAAGCGCTGGGCGGCTTTGGCCTCTTCGGCAGCCTCGGCCTCTCGCAATTCGATCTCTTCGGGGGCGGCGTTGTCGACGGGATCAACCTCGGGGTCGGCGCAGACTATGGTCTGACAGACGCCACCTCGTTGCGTTTCGAAATGATCGTCGATCGTGTGCCTGACTATGGCCCGGACGTAACCTCGCTGCGGATGAGCGTGGCCTTCGGCTTTTAGCGCTGGCTGTCGCGGCTGCGCCCCAAAAGGCGGCCGATCACGAAGGAGGTGCGGGGTGCGTAGACATAGGGTGTCTTGAGCGCCCGCGTCGGGCGGGCCCGCATCCGGATCAGGCCGAAGACCACAAGAACCACGTGGCCTGCCGAGATCAGAGCGAAAAGAGCGCCCGAGCCGAAGGCTTCGATCAGCGCTGAGGCGGTATAGGGTGCGCCTATGGCACCGACCGCATAGAAGAACATCAGCGCCGCCGAAAGCTCGACCCGCTCTTCGTCGGTGGCGAAATCATGCGCGTGGGCGGCCGAGACGGAATAGATCGGAAAAGTGGTGAAACCGAAGATCGCCGCCGATGTCAGAATTGCCGTGGTGCCGTTTCCGGCGATCAAGACGGTGATCGCGCAAGCGGCAACCGCCGCGACAGAGAGCCAGATCAGGACCCAGCGCCTGTCGAACTTGTCGGCGAGCCAGCCGACCGGATACTGCGCGATGGCCCCGCCCGCCACGAAGCTGGCAAGGAAGATGCCGATCTGGTCGGGTGTGAGGCCGACCTCTTGCCCGTAGATCGGGCCCACCATGCGGAACGAGGCCGCCGACAGGGCAGCGACGATCACGCCGGCCGTTGCGAGGGGCGAGCGCGCCCAGGCGATCGAGGGGCGGAGGCGCGTGGCGGCGGGGGTAAGCGGCTGTTCGGCGCGGCTGATCGCCATCGGCAGAAGCGAGGCGCAGCAGATCATCGTCAGGAGGTTGTAGGCCAGATAGGTCTGCATATCGGCCAGATAGCCGATCATCCCTTGGGCAATCAGCGAGGCCCCCACGTCTAGGATGCGGTAGACGCCCATCGTCCGCCCGCGCGACTCGTTCGTCACCTTGGCCTGCAGCCACGACTCGATCACCGTATAGCAACCTGCCACGCAGATCCCTTGCAAGATGCGGAAGGCGGCCCACCAGGAGGGGTCGGTGATGGTGATATGCGCCGCAAGGCCGATCGCACCCATTGCGGTAAAGGTAGCATAGGAACGGGCATGGCCGACATCGCCCAGAAGGCGCGGCGCCCACCAGCAGCCGATGAAAAACCCGAAGAAATGCGCGGAACCAAGAAATCCGACCTCCGGTTTGGAAAAGCCCGAGGATAGCCCCGTCAGGGCGTCAAGAGGGCCGACAGCGCCCGACGAAATTTGCAGCAGGACAACCGAAAGAAAGAGCGAGGCGAAGGCCAGAACGATGCGCATAGGGGCAGTCTATGCAGGGGCATATCGGCCGGCTTGGCCGTTTGCGTCACCATCGGTCGTTTCGGAAGTGCCGAAAAAAGTTGTCATATCGACTTAATCGCATAACATGATTGAACGGAATACATCACAAAAACGAGGGAGAATAACGTGAAGAAGCTTCTACTTGCACTGGTACTTGCTGTCGCGCCGGTCGTGTCGTTCGCCGCCGGGGCAGTCCATCATGTGGCCTTTCATGTCGATGAAAACGATGCGGCCTTGATGAATTTGGTTCTCAATAATGCCCAGAACGTCTCGCAGTTCTATGCCTCGATCGGCGACGAAGTTGAAATCGAGATCGTCGCCTACGGTCCGGGTCTGAATATGTACCTGCCCGAAAGCCCGGTGAAGGACCGCATTGCCCAGATGTCGCTTGCGATGCCGAACATGACCCTGTCGGCCTGCGGCAACACCATGGCGAAGATGGCCGAGAAGGCCGGCCATGACATTACCCTCCTTCCGGAAGCCACGGTTGTTCCGGCCGGGGTTGTCCGCCTGATCGAACTTCAGGAGCAGGGCTGGGCCTATATCCGGCCGTAACCTGACTTGACCATGTCGCCGGCCAAAGCGCATCTTGGCCGGCGACCGCGCCCCCGAGGGGCGCCAAAGACAAAGGAAATCCCCGACATGAAGACCCTCACCCTCGGCCGGACCGACATCCGGGTGCCCGATCTTTGCCTTGGCACGATGACTTTCGGCAACCAGACGCCGGAAGCGGACGCGCATCGCCAGATCGATATGAGCCTCGAGGCGGGTTTGAATTTCATCGACACCGCCGAGATGTATCCGGTCAATCCGGTCCGCAAGGAGACTGTGGGGCGTTCGGAAGAGGTGATTGGCAACTGGTTCGCCAGAACGGGCCGTCGCGCCGAGACGGTGATTGCCACCAAGGTCGCGGGCGATACGGCTCAGGTGCGGGATGGCAAGGGCTATGACGGCAAGATCGTGCGCGAGGCGGTGGATGCCTCGCTCAGGCGGCTCCAGACTGATGTGATCGACGTCTATCAGCTGCACTGGCCCATGCGCGGCTCTTATATGTTCCGGCAGAACTGGCACTATGACCCGCGCGGCAAGCGGCGGGGTGAGGTGGTCGAGCATATGGTCGAGGTGCTCGAGGCGATGGCCGAGATGGTGAAGGCGGGCAAGGTGCGGGCCTTTGGCCTGTCGAACGAGGGGGCGTGGGGCACACTGCACTGGATTTCGCTCGCCGAAGAGATCGGCGCGCCGCGGGTGGCCACGGTGCAGAACGAATATTCGCTGCTTTGCCGCCTCTACGACACCGACATGGCCGAGACCTCGGTGATGGAGGACATCACGCTTTTGTCGTTCTCGCCCTTGGCCGCGGGCCTGTTGACCGGAAAATATCAGAACGGGGCAATCCCCGAGGGCAGCCGTATGTCGCTGAATGGCAATCTCGGCGGGCGCAAGAGCGACAGGGTGTTTCCAGCGGTGCAAGCCTATCTCGATGTGGCGGCTAGGCACGGGCTTGATCCAGTGCATATGGCGATTGCCTGGCAGCGGAGCCGGCCCTTCCCGATTTCGGCGATCTTTGGCGCGACGACCTCGGCGCAGCTGGAGCATATCCTTGCCGGCAAGGATCTGGTTTTGGGCAAAGAGGTGATCGACGATCTCGAAGCGGCGCATCGGCAGCATCCGATGCCCTATTAGGGAGGGGGCTCTGCCCCCGCGCCTTTCGGCGCTCCCCCGGAGTATTTTCAGCCAAAAGAAGATCAGAGGCGCTGGCCGCGGGCGCGGCGCAGCTGGCTCACGGATATGTTGTAGGCGGCTTTGAAGGCGCGGGCGAAAGCGGCGTGACTGGCGAAGCCTGTGGCGAGCGCGATGTCTTGCACAGGCTGGTCGGTATCGGTGGCGAGGCGGCGGGCTTCGGAGAGGCGAAGTGCCAAGCCGAAGGCGTGGGGGGAGTGGCCGGTGGCGGCGCGGAAGCGTTGCTCAAAAAGGCGGCGGGAGACGCCGAGGCTTTGGGCGAGGTTTGCGATCGAGGGGGGCGTGTCGAGGTCGGCTTCTAGCCGGGCGATGGCGCGGGCGATAAGCGGGTCGCGGCGGGCGAGGGTGGCGGTGGGGACGAGGCGCTGGGGGGCGTCGCCCGACTGGACCGGATCGTAGATGAAGGCCGAGGCCACGCGGGCGGCGAGATCGCGGCCGTGCAGGCGGCCAATGAGGTGGAGCATCATGTCGAGGCAGGGGCTGGCGCCGCCGGTGGTGAGCATCCGGCCCGAGATGCGGAAACGGTCGCGCACCACCTGAACGCGCGGATAGCGGATGGCGAAATCGTCGAGGTCTTCCCAGTGGGTGGTGGCGGCGAGGCCGTCGAGGAGGCCGGAGGCGGCGAGGAGCTGAGAGCCGCCGTCGACGCCGGCGAGAGCGGTGCCTGCGCGGGCGATGCGGCGGATCTGGGCGGCGAGCGCGGGAGTGGTCTGCTCGGCGATGCGGAAGCTTGCGAGGATCAGGAGGAGGTCGGGCGGCTCGGCTGCAGCGATGGGCTGGCCGGTGATCGGGAAGCCTGCGGTGATCTGGGCGGGCAGGTCGGTGGCCGTCAGGAAGCGCCAATCGAAAAGGCGCCGCTCGGCGCGGCGGTTGGCGGCGCGCATGGGATCCACGGCGGCGGCGAGGGACAGCATATTGGTCTGGTCGAGCACGAGGATGCCGACCGTCAGCGGGCGCTCGCCGGTGGGATCGTATCGTGGGAACAGGGGGGTTGCGCTATTCATCAAGAAGATTGCGTAAAACGGAAAGCGTGAAAGCGCAAGCTGCGGGATACTCGGTCGACTCATAAAGGAGATCTCCCATGCCCCTGCAAATGAACCGTGAGGTTTTCATCACCTGCGCCGTGACCGGCTCGGGCGCCACCCAAGACCGCAGCCCGCACGTTCCCCGCTCGCCCAAGGAAATCGCCGACAGCGCGATCGAGGCGGCAAAGGCTGGTGCGGCGATTGTCCACTGCCACGTCCGCGATCCCGAAACGGGCAAGCCGTCGCGCAAGGTCGAATACTATCGCGAAGTGACCGAGCGGATCCGCGAGGCCGAGGTGGATGTGGTCTTGAACCTGACCGCCGGCATGGGCGGCGACATCATCTTCGGACCGACCGAGAACCCGATGGCCCTCAGCCCCGCGACCGACATGATCGGAGCATCGGCCCGGGTCGAGCATGTGGCCGAATGTCTGCCCGAGATCTGCACCCTCGATTGCGGCACGATGAACTTTGCCGAGGCCGACTATGTGATGACCAACACGCCGGGGATGCTCACGGCGATGGGCCGGATGATGACCCATCTCGGCGTCAAGCCCGAGATCGAGGCTTTTGACACCGGCCACCTCTGGTATGCCAAGCAGCTTGTCGAGGATGGCGTGCTGCATGGGCCGGCGCTGGTGCAGCTGTGCATGGGGGTTCCGTGGGGGGCGCCGGACGACCTCAACACCTTCATGGCGATGGTCAACAACGTGCCGCAGGACTGGACCTTCTCGGCGTTTGCGCTGGGGCGCAACCAGATGGCCTATGCGGCGGCGGCGGTTCTGGCGGGCGGCAACGTGCGCGTGGGGCTTGAGGACAACCTCTGGCTTGGCAAGGGCCAGCTGGCGACCAACGCCCAGCTTGTCGAGCGGGCCGCGAATATCATCGAGAACATGGGCGCGCGGGTGATCGGGCCGGACGAGGTTCGCAAGAAGCTCGGCCTGACCAAGCGCGCACCGGCCGCGCGCGGCTGATCGGCGCAAGAATGATCCGGCGGGGCCGCCGCAGCGTAGACCTTTGCAAACGGGCCGTCATGGGGGCGGCTCCGGATGCGAGAGAGGTCTTCCGCGATGCGTCTGGTTCTGCTGGCTTTCCTGATTGTGGCCCTGTCACCTTTGCAGGCGCAGGCCGCCTATCGCGACAAGACCGTTCCGATGCAGACCGTTTCGGGGTTCGACCTCGGGCGCTATCTCGGCCTGTGGTACGAGATTGCCCGCTATCCCTTCAGCTTCGAGAACGGCTGCGCGGGGGTGACGGCCGAGTATTCGATGAAGCCCGATGGCAAGGTGCGTGTCGTCAATTCCTGCCGCGAAGGGGCGGTGGATGGGCCGCTGCGGGTCTCGGAAGGGACGGCCGAATTGGTCAGCGATGGCAAGTTGGAGGTGGGCTTTGTCTCCTTCTTGCCGTTCATCACCGGCGACTATTGGGTGATCCATCTGGAGCCGGACTATTCGATGGCCGTGGTTGGCTCGCCCAACGGCAAGACGGGCTGGATCCTGTCGCGCAGCAAACAGATTTCACAGGCGAAATTCGACCGGGCGACCGCAGCTTTGGTCGCCAATGGCTACGACCTGAGCGCGCTCGAACTCGTCGCCCAGTAACCCTGGCCCGCGCGGCATGAGGCTGCGCGGGATCCTCCTTTTGGCGGCCGTTGGGCTGGCGGGCTGCGTTCCTGTCGGCCCCTACCGCGATCCTGACAGGATCATCTCTTCGAAAGCCGTTCTGGATCTTCCCCGCCTCAGCGGCGATTGGTCGGTTGTCGGCTATTTCCCCACAACTTTCGAGGCCGGCTGCGAGGCGATTGACCTTGCCCTCGTGCTCGGGTCTCTGGGCCGGACCTGTGAAGCCTCCGGCGCGAAATCTCGCCATGACCAAGCCCCGCTTCGCGCAATCGACGTGGGGCGCTTTGAAACCACGCTCGTTGGCGTCGGCCCGACCGATCTTTGGGTCTTGTGGGTCGACGAGGGCTACCGGACCGCTGTGATCGGCGAGCCGCAGGGCAGGTTTGGCTGGGTCATCAATCGCGACCCGACGATCCCGACGGATCGATGGGTCGCCGCACAACGCATTCTTGATTTCAACGGATATGATCCCGCGGCGCTGGTGCGCCTCGGGCACTGAAGGAGACGACCATGACCAAGACAGCAGCAATTATCGGCGGTGGGGTGATCGGCGGCGGCTGGGCCGCGCGGTTCATGCTCATGGGGTGGGATGTGCGGGTGTTCGATCCCGACCCGGAGGCAGAGCGCAAGATCGGCGAGGTGCTCGCCAATGCCCGCCGCTCGCTACCGGGCCTGTCGGATGTGGCGCTGCCGGACGAGGGCAAACTGACATTCCACGAGACCATCGGCGAGACGGTTGAGGGCGCGAGCTGGATTCAGGAAAGCGTGCCGGAGCGGCTTGATATCAAGCACAAGGTTTATCAGTCGATCCAGCAGGCCTGCGCGACCGATGCGATCATCGGCTCCTCGACCTCGGGGTTCAAACCCTCCGAGCTTCAGGAAAGCGCCGCCCGCCCCGAACAGATCGTCGTGACCCACCCGTTCAACCCGGTCTACCTTCTGCCGCTGATCGAGCTTGTCCCTTCGGAGGCCAACCCCGCCAATGTGGTGGCCGCCGCCAAGGAGATTCTGACCTCGATCGGCTGCTATCCGCTGCACGTCCGCAAGGAGATCGACGCCCATATCGCCGACCGTTTCCTTGAGGCGGTCTGGCGCGAGGCGCTGTGGCTCATCAAGGACGGCATCGCCACGACCGAAGAGATCGACAACGCGATCCGCTATGGCTTCGGGATGCGCTGGGCGCAGATGGGCCTGTTCGAGACCTACCGCATTGCGGGCGGCGAGGCGGGGATGCGCCATTTCATCGCCCAGTTCGGCCCTTGCCTCTCGTGGCCCTGGACCAAGCTGATGGACGTGCCCGAGCTGACCGACGATCTCATCAACGCGGTGGCGGGTCAGTCCGACGAACAATCGGGCGCCTATTCGATCCGCGAGCTCGAGCGCATCCGCGACAATAACCTCGTGACGATCATGCGCGGGCTCAAGGCGCAGAACTGGGGTTCGGGCAAACTCTTGAACGCGCAGGACAAGCGGATCAGCCGCCTGCCCGAGACGCTCGAGGATGTGGCCGACCTGTCGCGGCCCGTGGTGACGGTCGACCGTGCGGTGCCGCTCGACTGGACCGACTACAACGGCCACATGAACGAGGCGCGCTATCTTCAGGCCTTTGGCGATGCGACCGACCGGCTCATGCTGATGGTCGGCTGCACGGCGGAGTATATCTCTTCGGGCGGCAGCTATTTCACCGCCGAGACCCATATCCGCCATATCGACGAGGTTCATGCCGGCAAGCGCATCCATGTCGAGACGCAGGTGATCCTTGGCGAGGGCAAGAAGATGCACCTCTTCCACCGGATGTATGAGGGCGACCGTCTTTGCGCCACGGGCGAGCATATGCTGATCCACGTCAGCCTCGAGACCCGCAAAGCCTCCGTTCCCGCGCCGCAGGTGGCCGCAGCGCTTGAGAAGATCGCCGCCGCCCACAAGGCCTTGCCAATGCCCGAAGGGGCGGGGTCGGCTGTCGGCAAACGGGCATGAGCCGGGTTCTCATCACGGCGGGCGCGGGCGGCATCGGCCGCGCCATTGCCGATGCTTTCGTGGCAGCGGGCCATGATGTCTGGGTGACGGACGTCAGCGCCGGGGCCATCGCCGCGCTGCCGGATACGATCCGGGGCGATGTGGTCGATGTCTCGGACGAGGCGCAGATGGCTGCGTTCTTCGCCAAGCTCGAGGCCGTCTGGGGCGGGCTCGATGTGCTTTGCGCCAACGCGGGCACCAAGGGGCCGACCGCGCGGGTGGCCGAAATCGCGCTCGAGGATTGGCGGGCCTGCCTCGCCGTCTGCCTCGACGGCGCTTTCCTCGCCGCGAAATTCGCAAGCCCCATGATGGAGCGGCAAAGATCGGGCGTGGTGATCTTCACCTCCTCGACCGCCGGCGCCTACGGCTATCCCAACCGCGCCCCCTATGCGGCGGCGAAATGGGGGATGCATGGGTTGATGAAGACCGTAGCGATGGAGCTTGGGCCGTTCGGCGTGCGCGCCAACGCGATCCTGCCCGGTTCGGTCGAAGGGCCACGGATGGAGGCTGTTCTCGAGGCCGAGGCCAAGGCCAAGGGCATGACGCGCGATCAGGTCTATGAGGGCTATGCCAAGGGCACCTCGATGCAGAGCTTTGTCGAGGCGAGAGACATCGCCAACATGGCGCTTTTCCTCGCCTCGGATGCCGCCCGCTTTGTCTCGGGCCAGATGATCGCGGTGGATGGTCATACGGTGAATCCCGATCCGCAAGTGTAGGGCGCGATTGCCGAGCATTTGACGGCATGGTATTTTGACCTCAGGCGCCGGGACGGGCGCCTCGGGACAGACCATGAAAAACCAGACCCTGTTGGCAGAATGGCCGACGATTGCGTTGCTTACGGCCACCTACGCGCTCTGGGCCGTTGCCGTTTTCCTCTTGCCTGAGGTGAGCCTCTGGCTGGCGGTGCCGCTCGTGGCGATCACCGCCGCACAACATTCCTCGCTGTCTCATGAGGCGATCCACGGCCACCCGTTCCGAAGCGCCTTTTGGAATGCTGCTTTGGTGTTCCCGTCGCTCGACCTTTGCGTCCCTTATTTGCGGTTCAAGGACACCCACCTTGCCCATCACAACGATCCCTTGCTGACCGATCCTTACGATGATCCGGAAAGCAACTACATGGATCCCGGCGATTGGGAACGGCTCGCGCCTTGGCTCCAGCGGCTTTTGAGGTTCAACAACAGTCTGATCGGCCGCCTTACGGTCGGGCCGATGATCGGCCATGTGTTCTGGTTGCGCGGCGATGTGGCGGGGATCCGCAAGGGCGACCGGCGTATCGTTCTGAGCTGGCTTTTGCAGATCCCGGCGGCGGCGTTGGTGATCTGGCTTGTCCTCCTTTCGCCGATGCCCTTCTGGGCCTATCTCATCGGCGCGTATGCGAGCCTGTCGCTCCTGAAAATACGCACTTTCCTCGAACATCGCGCCCACGAGAAATCCCGCGCGCGCACGGTGATTGTCGAGGATCGCGGGCCGCTGGCGCTTCTCTTCCTCAACAACAACCTGCACGTCGTCCACCACGCCCATCCCAAGGTGCCGTGGTATCGCTTGCCCGCCATGTATCGGGCCGATCCCGAAGGATTCTTGAAGCGCAACGAGGGCTATCGCTACCGCTCCTATGCCGAGGTCTTTGCCCGCTATTTCTGGCGTGCCAAGGATCCGGTGCCGCATCCGCTCTGGCGCCGCTAGGCCCGCGCGGGCATAACCCCGCCCATGGACGCCTGGATCTTCCTCAGCCTCGGGGCCGCGCTCGCGCAGACGGTGCGCTTCATGCTGCAAAAGCAGCTGCGCGCCACGCGCCTGTCGACCGGCGGGGCGACCTTTGCCCGGTTTATCTATTCGGCCCCCCTCGTGGCGCTGGCCGCCTTCGCCTATTCTCACCAGTCGGGGCAGGCGATCCCTGCGACCTCCCTCCGCTTCTGGCTTTTCGCGCTCTCCGGTGGTGCGGCGCAGATCGTGGCGACGATGTGTGTGGTCGCCCTGTTCAGCCACCGCAACTTTGCCGTGGGCACGACCTTCAAGAACACCGAGGTGCTGATGAGCGTGGGTGTCGGCTTTGTCCTTCTCGGGGAATGGGTGTCAAACCTCGGCCTTGCGGCCATCGTGATCGGCCTCTTTGGAGTGATCCTTTTGTCCGATCCGCCCGCCGCGACCGGCAAGGGCCTCGCGCGCCTCTTCAACCGCGCGGCGGGGCTCGGCATCGCCTCGGGCTTTCTCTTCTCGATTTCCGCCGTGGGCTATCGTGGCGCTGCACTCTCACTGAGCGGCGGCGACGCTTTCCAACGGGCGGTGGTCACGTTGGCCTGTGTGACTGCCTCGCAGTTGATCGCGCAGGGGCTCTGGCTTGTCTGGCGTGAACCGGGCGAGGTTCTGCGCGTCATCAAGGCGTGGCGGATCGCCGGTCTTGTGGGCCTCACCAGCATGGCTGGCTCGCTCTGCTGGTTCACCGCCTTCGCGTTGCAGAACGTGGCCTATGTGAAAGCGGTCGGGCAGGTCGAGATGGCGTTTTCGCTGGTGGTGGGCTGGCTCGTGTTCGGCGAGCGGATATCGCGCCGCGAATGGCAGGGGATGGCGCTTTTGGGCGGGTCGGTCCTGCTTCTGATCCTCGCGTCCTAGTCGTCGCGGTCGATGAGGCCAAGGCGGGCGACGATCCCTGCCTCATCGTCATTGCGGAAGAAGGGCACGAGCGCGGGCGGGGCGGAATCGTGGATCCGCCCCGCGATCTCGGCCAGCACCACCTCGGTGATGAAGGGCAGATCGAAGGATCGCGCCTCGTCCAGGGGGATCCATTGCAGGTGCGCCAGCTCTTCCTCGGCGCCGGAGAAATCGTCGGGATCCGACGAAAGCGCTGCGGCATCGACCAGAAAGAACCGCGCGTCGAACCGGCGGGGCAGGCCCGGCGGGGTTATGGCGCGGAAGACGAACTGAAGGCCCGAAGGGTCGGGCAGGTGGCCAGAGGCGGCAAAGCCGCGCCAGCCGCGCGGGGCGGCGTCGGGCCATGCGCCTGTCGCGCCAAGGATCAGGCCCGTTTCCTCCCAAAGTTCGCGGATCGCGGCGGCGGCGAGGCTCGCGGGGGCAAGGGCGCTGTCTTCGGCCAAGCGGCTGAGGCAGGGCTCGGGCAGGGGGCCGGCCAGCGGCACCACGGCGTCGACGGCATCCACCGCGCCACCGGGAAAGACGAACTTGCTCGGCATGAACGAGGCATTGGCCCCGCGCTGGCCCATCAACACAGAAGGGCGGGTCGCGCGATCACGCAGGACGATGATCGTCGCGGCGTCGCGGATTGCGGGTGTGTCCATGCCAGCCTCTTGTCTGGCTCAGGCGCTCTTGCCGAAGCCGTGCATCCTCTTGGCCCACTGGATAGCGACGATCATCCCCTTGAGCCTTGGCAGAAGGTAGAGCGAGAGCGCGACGCAGCCAACCGTAAAGACGGTGAAGGTGACAAGCGGGTCGGGGCGGAAGGCGTTGAAGAACCACAGGATGCTTGGCGCCATCAGGTGGCCGACGATCAGGATGGTCAGGTAGGCGGGGCCATCATCGGCCCGGTGCTGGCTCAGATCCTCGCGGCAGACCGGGCAACGGTCGGCCACCTTGAGATAGCCCTTGAACATCATCCCCTCGCCGCAGGACGGGCACCGCCGCCGCAACCCGCGCAGCATGGCCGGACGCATCGGGCGTTCGTCTTCTTCGTCATGGCTGTGGGCCGGAAGATCGTCGGGGGTGAATGACATGAGGGACAAAAGGCTCCTGAGTGATCCCTTCAAATGCGCCCGCGTGCCTCGCAAAGGAAGAGGAAACGTTGTCCTTGCGGCCCCATGTCGCGCAGGGCGGAAGAATTCTGCCCGCGCGGCGACGGAACCTCGCCCGTGATGCGTATCAGGGGGGACGACGGCGAGAAAAGCCTGTCGCATAAGGTTCATTGAAAGGAAGAAAGATGAAAAAGGTTCTGGTTCTGACAACGGTTGCGGCGACGCTCCTCGGCTCGGTGGCCTTCGCGGACTCGCATGGCAAAGGCAACATGGGCGGCATGGGCATGGCTGGCGGCCCGCGCATGGCACAGCTTTCCTTCGCCGATCTTGATGCCAACGGCGACGGGCAACTGACCCTTGAAGAGCTGACCGCGCGCCCGGCAGATCACTTTGCCTCTGCCGATACCGACGGCGACGGCGGCCTCAGCGCCGACGAAATGACCGCGATGATGATGGCGCAGATGCAGGATCGCGTTGCCGCGATGGCCGCGCAGATGATCACCCGACTTGATGCCAACAAGGACGGACTTGTTCAGGCGGATGAGATGAAGCCCGCAGGCAATGACGGCGCCGGCCTTGAGCGGATGTTTGCAATCATGGACATCAACGGCGATGGCGCAGTCAGCCAGGAAGAGTTCGACCTCGTGACCGAGCGCCTCGGCCAGATGCAGCAGCGCATGGGCCAGCGCGGTGGCGACGGGCAAGGGATGCAAGGCGACCATGACGACGATGGCGAGCATCGGGGCATGAAGGGTGGTCGTCTGGGTGGCCACGGCTTCTTCGGCGGCTGGTTCGGTGGCGCCAACAACTAGCATGACAGGAATCCTGGCGGGCAGGGCGACAGGCCTCCCGCCGTGGTTGTCCGCTCTGGCGGATAGGAGTAGCACTCGGTTCTATGAACAAGTTGAGCCCCGAGACCGAAGCGCCAGACGCGGCTCTTCTCGTCGCCTTTGCCAACGGCGATGCGGGGGCCGCGCAGCTTTTGGCCGAGCGGCTCTTGCCGCGAACGCTGGCGCAGGCGCAGCGGATGCTGGGCGACAGGGCCGAGGCCGAGGACGTGGCGCAAGAAGCGATGATGCGGCTCTGGCGGATCGCGGGCGAATGGCGGCAGGGCGAGGCGCAGGTCTCGACATGGCTTTATCGGGTGACGGCCAATCTCTGCACCGACCGGCTGCGGCGCCGGAAACGCTCGGTGCCGCTCGATGCGGTGGCCGAGCCGCTCGACGGGGCGCCGTCGGTCACGGCACGGATGCATACGGAGGCAAGGGCCAAGGCGCTGAGCGATGCGCTGGCGCAATTGCCGCCCAGACAGGCCGAAGCGGTGGCGCTGCGCCATCTGGAGGGCCTGTCAAACGCCGAGATTGCCGCAGTGATGGAGATCGGGGTCGAAGCGGTCGAAAGCCTGACCGCGCGTGGAAAAAGGGGGCTCGCCTTGATATTGGCGGGCCGCCGAGAGGAACTGGGGATCGAAGATGACGATTGAACCGGACAAGAGAGAGATGGACGCGCTTGACGCTCTGTTTGCCGAGGTGGCGGGCCCGAAGGCTGAACCTTCGGCCGACCTCATGGCGCGGGTTCTGGCCGATGCGGCGCGCATGCAGGCAACCGCAGCCGCGCGCCCGCAGCCGCGCGGCGGTTCGGGCTTCTTGTCGCCGCTCTGGGCCGCCCTGGGCGGTTGGGCCGGCGCCGGCGGCCTTGCGGCTGTGGCAGCGGCGGGCGTCTGGCTTGGGATCGCGCCCCCTGCGGCGCTTGAGACCGTGACGGATGTGTTCTTCGGGAGCAGCGTGACATTGCAGGTCTTTTCGGCCGATGATGTCCTTGGGATGGGGATCTGAGTATGGCGAACGACACCAAACAGACCACAGGCGAAGGACAACCAAAGCCGACCAAGAGCGGCAGCCGCAGCCTGCGGATTGCCTTGGGCGTTTCGCTGGCGTTCAACGTGCTTATCGTCGGCATGATAGCAGGAGGCATCGCTTCGGGCCGCCATATGAGCGGTCCGGGAGGCTTTAGCGCCGATCTGGGGCCGTTTGCTCGCGCAATGTCGATCGGTGAACGCCGAGGATTAAGTCGTGAATTGCGCGAGCGTCCAGAAATCGGCCGCGAGGGCATTCAGGAACTGGGCCGCATCCAGCAGGCATTCATTGACGCACTTTCGGCCGAGCCCTTTGACCCATCAGCGCTGGCGCGAATATTCGAGGCAGAGCGTCAGCGTGGAGTAAAGGTTATGCAAATCGGGCAAGATGCGCTGTTGCGTAGGATAGGGTCGATGAACCCTCAACAACGTCAGGATTTTGCACGGCGGCTGGCGAGGGAATGGTCGACCCGCGACGACGACTAGGCGGCGGACTGGTCTAATGTGACCGTGTTGCGACCTGAGGTTTTAGATCTGTAAAGAGCACCATCGGCCTGTACGAGCAAGCTCTCGATCGCGCTCAGATCGTTCAGGGGTCGTTCGGGCCCGGCGACTGCGATGCCTACAGATAAGGTAATGAAAACCGGCTCTTTGCCCTCATGATTGAAAGGCGTTGATCCAATTCGTTGCCGCAGCCGCTCTGCCGCCGCACGGGCCGCGTCCGCACAGGCCTCGGGCATAGCCACCAGAAATTCCTCCCCCCCGACACGAGCAATCAGGTCAACCGACCGAAGATTTTTGCGCAAAAGTTCGGCAACCCCCACCAGGACCGCATCTCCAACAGTATGACCGTAGGTGTCGTTGACCTGTTTGAAGTGATCAATGTCCAAAACCATGACAGCGAGGCTGCGACCTGTTTCGAAAGATCGTTGGGCAAGACCGGTCAAATATGACATGGCAAACCGACGGTTATGCAGGCCGGTGAGCGGGTCTGTCATGGCCGCCTCAAGTCCGGTTCTAAGTGTATTGCGCAACCGATCCAGCTTTCCCTTGCGGGCCAACAATGCACGGACACGATGTGAGAGTTCATCTGCATCAGCCTCGGCGGGGATGGTCTCGCTGGCCCCTAGATCGAGCGACATTGCGGCCATGTCGTCAGCGGTTTGAGGAAGAACGACAAGTTGCGCCGCGTGGCGGGTGTCAGATCGGCTGCGAAGATCGGCAATGAGGTGGAATACCTTGTCCTGCGCCTGCCGGGTGCGGCTTTCGCGCGCGTCTATGACGAACAGGTCAGGTACAGCCGAACCTCTCATCTCGAGGGCTCTTTCGGGTTCCACCACGGCCGCATGGCCTGTCCTAAGTCGATCAATGGAAAGGGCGAGTCTGCGACCAACCAGCTCTCCTGCGCTAATGATAACCACCGAACCGCTCGGCTCAAATATTGCGGCACTTTCCGCAAAACCCAAGGCGCGGCGGGTCTCATCGGGCAGGTCGGGCTCCTGACCGTCACCGCGAGCCCGCAAAAGGCTTCGGATGCGGGCCTGGAGCAGGCTGTCTGAATAAGGTTTTGCAAGGATATCGTCTATTCCAGATAAAAGTGTATTGAGGCGATCTGCGCTGTTTTCGAAATGACCGAGACCCAACACCGGGAGGCTTTCGCCGAGCCGTGATGCGCGGAGTGTCGCTACAAAGGTTGAAAGATCATCGGCCAACTGGCTGGCTTCAACCAAAATAATATCAGGGGTCTCTGCTTCGAGTTTGTCGAGCGCTTCGGAAAACGAGGCGCAAGGAACGACCTCATACCTTGCCGCCAGCAATTTGACCTTCAGAACAATTCTGTTGGTCGAAACAGGATCGACAATCATCACGCGGCCCGACATCCTGAGCTCCAGAAAAATTAAAACAAATGAGTTTGGCTAAATTTGAACTCGATTGGTTAAGAAACTGTTTCGGATATCGGGGCGCGGACGTGGGACCAGAACAGGCGGAAATCTTGGCAATTCAGGCGCTTGGGTGGCTCTCGTCGCAAGACGACCTGTTTTCATCCTTCATGGCCTCCTCGGGCGCGGGGCTCGATGATCTCCGCGCGCGCGCCTCTGATCCGGTCTTTCTGGCCTCCGTGCTCGAGTTTCTGACATCCGACGATGCCTGGGTCCGGGAATTCTGCGATACTTTCGGCCATCCCTATGATGCGCCGCTGCGGGCCCGGTATGCTCTGCCCGGCGCCGAGATGGTTCACTGGACCTAAGTCTTGACACTTTGGGCACCCGCCCACATCTGAAATACATCAGGAGATTGTAATGTATAAGATCCGCGGCGTGCTCTTCGACAAGGACGGGACGCTTTTCGATTTCAACGCCACCTGGGGCAACTGGACCCAGCGTCTGATCGAGAGCGAAACCGCGGGCGACGCGGCGCGCCGTGACGAGCTTGCCGGCATTCTTGGCTACGATCTCAAGGCCGGCGCGTTCCTGCCCGGCTCGATCGTCATCGCTGAAACGGTTGAGACGCTGGCGCGTCATGTTTTGCGCTTCTCGACGGATAGCGATTTGGGGGCACTGATCGACCGGATGAGCCTTTTGAGCGAAACGGCTCCGCAGGTTGAGGCAACGCCGTTGCGTCCGTTCGCGGGCGAGTTGAAGTCGATGGGCCTCAAAGTGGGCCTTGCCACCAACGATTCCGAATCCGCCGCCCGGGCACATCTCGCCAAGGCCGGCGTCCTTGAAGATTTCGATTTCGTCGCAGGATATGACAGCGGCCACGGCGCCAAGCCCGCGCCCGGCCCGCTTTTGGCGTTTGGCCGGTCGGTCGGCCTTGCGCCGGAACACTGCGCCATGATCGGCGACAGCCTGCATGATCTTCACGCCGGCAAAGCTGCCGGATTCACCACAGTAGGCGTCCTCACCGGCCCCGCCCGCCGCGAGGCGCTGGAGCCGCACGCCGATGTGGTCCTCAATTCCATCGCCGACCTGCCCGCATGGATCGCGGGCCAAGCCTGAAGGAGCCAGCCATGAGCCTTCCCGTCGTTCAGCATTATTCCGATGTCCTGTGCATTTGGGCCTATGTCGCCCATGTGCGGCTCGAGGAGGCGGCGCGCAAATTCGACGACAAGGTTGCCTTTGCAATGCATTTCGTCCCGGTCTTTCCAGATGCCATCGGCAAGCTGGAAAAAGGCTGGGCCGGCCGCGGCGGGATCGACGCCTATGGCGATCACGTCGAAAAGGTCGCCTCCGGCTTTCCCCATGTGACCCTGCACACCGATGTCTGGCACAAGACCCGCCCCAAGAGCTCGCTCGCCGCGCATCATTTCCTGAAAGCGGTTTCGCTCAGTGAAGAGGCCAGCATCCCGCTGCGCCAGAGCAACTATTACCGCGCGACATGGGCGCTGCGGCAGGCCTTCTTTGCCGAGGGGCGCGATATCTCCAACTGGCGGGTGCAGGCCGCCGTGGCCGAGGAACTTGGCCTGCCGCTCGCGCCGATCGAGGCGCAGATCCGCTCTGGCACCGCGATTGCCGCTCTTGGCTCCGATACCAAACTGGCCGAAGAAAACAAGATCAGCGGCAGCCCGACCTTCCTGATGAACGCGGGCCGGCAGATCCTCTATGGCAACGTCGGCTACCGTCTGATCGAGGCCAACCTCAACGAGCTTTTGCGCGCGCCCAACAGCGACGACGCCAGCTGGTGCTAGGCGCAAGGTCAAAATCCGACGCAAGCTGTCGCTTATCGTGACGAAGGCGGTGGGGGCTGCTGCCAGACTTGGGCATCGCCAACCCGGAGGCTCCAATGGACGACACCCCCGCCCGCAAACGCCGCCATGGTGGCCGCGCCGCCAATACCGCGCGCCGCAGCCAAGAGCTTTTCCCGCAGATGCCGTGGCGGCTTCCGGTCAACACCGATCGCCCGACCGAACCCCTGCGCGAAGAGGGCGTTCTGGCCATCCACGATGGCGCGATGCGCATTCTCGAAGAGATCGGCATCGAGTTTTATAACGAAGAGGCCATCCAGATTTTCAAAGAGGCCGGTTGCATCGTCAACGGCTCGAACGTCCGCATGGGCCGCGATTGGGTCATGGAGATGGTGCGGCAAGCGCCTGCCAGCTTCACTATCACCCCGCGCAATCCGGCCCGCGAGATTATCGTCGGCGACAACCACATCCTCTTTGGCAACGTCTCTTCGCCACCAAACTATTACGATCTGGAGCTTGGCAAGAAGGTCTCGGGCACGCGCGAGCAATGCGCCAACCTTCTGCGCCTCACGCAACATTTCAACTGCATCCACTTCGCAGGGGGCTATCCGGTCGAGCCGGTGGACGTTCACGCCTCGGTGCGCCACCTCGACGTTGTCTTCGACAAGCTCACTCTGACCGACAAGGTCGCCCACGCCTATTCGCTGGGCAAGGAGCGGGTCGAGGATGTGATGGAGATGGTCCGCATCGCCGGTGGCCTTTCCGACGAGGAATTCGCCGCAAAGCCGCGGATGTATACCAACATCAACTCAACCTCACCCCTGAAGCACGATCACCCGATGATTGACGGCTGCCTGCGGCTGATCCGCAAGGGGCAGGCGGTCTATGTGACGCCCTTTACGCTTGCCGGCGCAATGGCCCCGGTGACCATGTCGGGCGCTGTTACGCTGTCGATTGCCGAGGCCCTCTCGGCCATCGCCTTGTTCCAATACGTCCGCCCCGGCTGTCCTTGCGTGATCGGCACCTTCACGTCGAACGTCGATATGAAATCCGGCGCGCCCGCCTTCGGCACCCCCGAATATATGCGGGCAACCCAGATGACCGGACAGATGGCGCGGTTCTACGGCCTGCCGATGCGCGCCTCGGGCGTCTGCGCGGCGAATGTCCCGGACGGGCAAGCCATGTGGGAGACCTCGAACAGCCTCTGGTCGGCCGTGCAATCGGGGACCAACGTGGTCTATCACGCGGCGGGCTGGCTTGAAGGCGGGCTGATCGCCTGCCCCGAGAAGTTCATCATGGATTGCGAAGTCCTGCAGATGATCCAGCGCTATATGGAGCCCGAGGTGGTCGCGACCGGTCCCGAAGATATCGCCTTCGACGCGATCAAGGAGGTTGGGCCTACCGGCCACTATTTCGGTATCCAGCACACCCAAGACCGCTATGAGACGGCCTTCTACCAACCCTTTGTCAGCGACTGGCGCAATTTTGAAGCCTGGGAATTGGCCGGGTCGGTCTGGACCCCCGAGCGGGCGCACCGGATGTACAAGGATATCCTGACCCACTTCGAAGAACCGCCGATGGACGTGGCGGTGCGGGAGGAGCTGGCGGAGTTCGTGGCGCGGCGGAAGGCCGAGGGCGGGGCGCCGACGGATTTTTGAGGGGCAAAACAGATAACCAAAAGATGAAGCTTGTGGCGAGGGACATTGCTAAGAGGAAGACCTTCGGGCACCTGTTTTATCCTATTTACACGCACCTTCATTCTTTCGCTTGCCGAATATGATATCGATCTTACTGCACCGTTTGTACTGGCGCTTGTCGTAACTCGCGGGTGTTCTGTTCTGCCTCCCGCCTGGTTTGCCGGCACGTATACTTTTGTCTTTCGAAACGTCTCTGAAGCAGTCAGCCGAGGCATCCTCGGCCCCAGAACAACAATTCATTGTTCTGCAAACTGCTCGCCCAAGTACGAGAGACGATATGGTCGCTGAGTTGTCCCGCCGTGAAGAACAGGTTGAGAGTTGGTCCCTGCTTGTCGCAAACAGCGTGCAACTTGGCCTCGATGGCTCCCTTGGTCCGTCCGAGCAGGTGTCCACCCCCTTTTGTCACGTCAGTGTAGGTCGCAGTTTGGCGGGCTTTGAGTTTGGAAACATAGATCGAGACTGTATTCTGTTCACCGTGCTTAGTAGCGAGACCTACCTCATCCGGACAAAGACTCTCCGTCGCCCCACTGCTTCCTGCGGCTGTAAAGGGTCAACGGTGGGCCATACTCCAGCGAAACTTCAAGCCATCTCAACCAATTGAAGCCGATAAATACCATCCCGACCAACGCACGACGAACAACGACGTGCGGCTTGCCGGCGCGCTTGGGCAAAAAGGCTCCGACCCGCGCCTTCTGCGCTGCTGTCAGTTTAAAAGGCTGTTCACATCTCAGTCTCCTTGCAGAGTCTGAAATGCGTCGCAAACGAACTATATATGGGCCCTGACCTTAGGGCAGCGTGACCTGTTCAGTGAGCCCCCAATTGTCAAGAATCTCCAAGTACGCGGCCCGCACCTCCGGGCTTTTCAATAGCCCTTGCATTTCGTCGGTTGTCGCTTGTTCGTGGGCCAATATTGAAGCATCAAAACATTCATTTCTGTTAAACTTATCGAAGAATTCTTCCGTATGGCGATCCACTATATTTCTTGCTCGGCGCTCGCTGCTGTTTCCTCTACCTCTTAATCTCTTGTATGAAAATAGCGGTTCTGTTCGTACAGAATAGTGATTGATTTGCGCAATCTGATAGGAGAAATCAGTGACGTTCTCGATTTGATATCGTGATTTTCTTTGTTGGCAGGAGTGACCGCTGCTATTTAGAAGTTGACTGTGTGACCTGCCACTGAAGATCTGGTAGTCAATCCGAGGCATGTGCACGCCTTTATTGTATTTTGTAAAGTGACGATGATAGCGAAAGAATGTCTTGATGGCGCAGGTCTCCGGATCATATTCCTCCTTTGAGGCCAGAGAAAAATAGTGTGAAATGAATCGTCCGCGAAAAGTCTTGTTTCCAGAATCGCCAAACACTCTCCAAGGAATTATCATGCCTAGGTTCTCACCGATAACATCTACTAGGTCATTCACATTTCCTTGCCCGGCTTTTATGTTCAAGAACTCGTCGGCATCTAGCCAAATCAGCCAGTCTCCATTGTTTAGAAGATGACTCTTATTGAGTGCTCTCAATGCGGAGCGCTGCGCGTTTCGATCTCGGAAGCCCGGTTTGTGGTGAAGGTGTGTGATCAAACCTTCTTCGTCCAACTGGTTTAGTAGTTCGGTTGTGCCGTCAGTGCTATCATTAGACGCGATAATTATCTGATCAAATCCAATCGACATATGATAAGCGATCCACTCAATCAGAAATGGCCCTTCGTTCTTTACCGCGGTAAACAGAACTTTTTTCGGATCGGATCTAGAGGTTCGCATCTTGAATTTCTGGGAGGATATTGTGGGGAAACTACGATCTTGTGGCGATAGGAGTATCTTACTGGAGCGGTGCCAAAACTACAAGGGTTGGCACCTCTAGTCGGCTGGCTTATCTAGACGCGGTGGATATCAAGGCGGGCACCCGATGTATGGTCGGAGAGCCACGAAAGATAGGCAAACAGTCTGCTAGACGGTTGAGGATTTGGTGAGACATGATCGATGATGTTGATATCGTGATAGCGTGGGTTGATGGAAATGACCCTGAGTTGCAAAGAAAACGTCTAGAGTTCTTAGAATCGGGCGGCCACAAAGGGGCGGATCCAACTCGCTTTGAAAATTTTGAAGAGATCTACTTTTGCTTGTGCTCCATAAAAAAGAACGCCAGGTGGGTGAGAAAAATATATATAGTCACTGATCAACAGGTGCCAAGAGCGCTGGCCCTGTTGGAAGGTGAGGATCAAGTTTTCGCGGCTAAAATTGAAGTAGTTGACCATAAGGATATCTTTGGAGGTTTTAATGAATTCTTGCCGACTTTCAACAGCATAAGTATTGGATCGATGCTATGGAGGATTCGTGGACTGTCTGAGAGGTTTGTTTACTTTAATGACGACGTAATTCTGTGCTCAAAGACGGAAGTTTCTGATTTTTTTAATTTCTGGGAGCCGATTTATCGCGGTCGATGGATTGGATCCTGGTATGAGGGATTCTGGTTTTTCAAGAATTTAATCTGGGGGTTATCAGGAAGTTCAGAGAATAGCCGACGCGCTAGTTTTAAGGACGCACAGTTTTTGGCTGCGAAAAAGATTGCAGGTCGGCGCGGATTTTTTTCGATGGGGCATACGCCGCATTCCGCACGAGTCTCAACATTCGAAATGATGTTTGCAAAGTATGAGAGGTTGTGGCGGGGAAACCTTGTTGATCGATTTAGATCATTTAACCAATTCAGCGCTTTTGCTGCGGCTCGCAATTACGATTTGCGTCACGGTCATGGCGTTGTAACAAATGATTTGTCGCTGGTTTTTCTTCGTGGAGAGGCTGACTCAGAAACAAGGATTCTTGAAAAGTGCAAGTTGATGGAAAGTGGTAGATACCTTTTTGGTTGTCTGAACGGACTTGATAAGCTTTCGGAGGATACGAGAGAGAAAGTGCTTTCTTCGGTAAGGGGAATTGTTTCTTAGTCTTTTGTTTGTGTATCAACCCAAATCGTCACCGGCCCGTCATTGACGAGGCTCACCGCCATATCCGCGCCGAACCGACCGGTTTCCGTCGCGATCCCGAGCTTCGCCACCTCCTTCGCAAACGCCTCATAGAGCCGCTCTCCATCCACCGGCGCCGCTGCTGCGGAAAAGCCGGGGCGGTTGCCGCGCGAGGTGTCGGCGGCGAGTGTGAACTGGCTGACCATGAGCGCCGAGCCGCCGGTCTCGACGATCGAGCGGTTCATCTTGCCCGCTTCGTCCTTGAAAATCCGCAGCTTGGAGATCTTGGCGGCCAATTGCGCGGGTTTGTCGTCGGTATCGCCCTGCATCGCGCAGACGAGGATCAGAAGGCCGGGGCCAGATCGGCCAATGATCTCGCCATCTACCGACACGCTGGCTTCGCGGATGCGCTGGATCAGGGCTCTCATAATTCTCTTTCCCAAGGCGGGTTGGCGCCCGCGCGGCTGACGGTGACGGCGGCGGCCTGCGCGCCGAGGTCCAAAGCGTGGCGCAGCGAGGCTTCGCTCAGGGTCTCAACGCCGGTCTTGCTCAGGCAGCCTTGCCGCCAGAGCGAGGCGAGCACGCCCGCGTTGAACGTATCGCCCGCGCCGACCGTATCGACGACCGCGACCTTGCGGGCCGGCTCAAAAACCTCGACGCCCGCCATGAACCCATGCGCCCCCTTGGCGCCCTCGGTGATGAGGACAACCCTTGCCCCCTTCGCCAGAACCTGCCGCGCGCCCTCTTCGATGCTCACAGCGCCCAAGAGCCAGCGCAGGTCTTCGTCCGACAGCTTGACGATATCCGCCATCGCCAGCATCCGGTCGAGCCTTGCGCGGAAGGCCGGTTCGTCGGTGATGAACGTCGGCCGGATGTTGGGATCGACCATGATCACCCGCCGAGGCGCCTCGCGGGCCATGAGCGCCTCATAAGCGCTGCCGCAGGGCTCGCCCACAAGGCTGATGCCGCCGAAGAACAGCGCATCGGCGTGGGTCTCGGGAAGGTCGCCCTCGGTCAGCATCCGCCCGGCGGTGTTCTCGTCATAGAAGGCATAGGTGGCGTGGCCGTCGACGAGCCGGACAAAGGCAAGCGTGGTTGGG